>Ga0209340_1002124_pt1 | contig 12124 bp, 28 predicted proteins | sample EPASupsiteSAE323_FD_187266 | JGI IMG/M metagenome (GOLD analysis project Ga0209340, IMG submission 187266) | Bioremediated contaminated groundwater from EPA Superfund site, New Mexico - Sample SAE3-23 (SPAdes) (version 2) | ecosystem: Environmental > Aquatic > Deep subsurface > Groundwater >... | reverse complement strand
CCGCTCATCAAAGCCGCTCCGGAGATGTTAATTGAATTACTGAAAAGCATTTCCAAGCTTGATAAAATGGGAATTGCCAGTATACAGGCCGAAACTTTAGTCATGAAAGCAACCGGGTGGTCTTATGATACCCTCAACGATATTTTAACAAAACTGTCAAACGGCCTATCAATCGAGGAGGTGCTAAAGTGAGCATAAATTGTATGAGATCAACCGCAGTACTGCTTGTTATAATGTGCTGCATAGTGGCTATAATATTGGTGCTGATATGCAACTGACAATCAAAGAAAGGCTGATTGAATCAGAATCCGGATATAAGGTGCATTGCTATAAGACAGACAAGATGCAGCCTGCGATACTATGCAAAGGATGTAAGAGCCTGCGGGGAATTGACCCTGTGGAAAAAATAATAAAATGCAGAGAGGTCGTATAGTGGACATGATAATGGAATTACTGGCAGCAATGAAAGAAGAGTTTGCCGGGTTTTCGGATTCAGATAAAATCCGGATTAAGGACTGCAAAAATACGAGACATAATCAGGATAAGGGGGCGGTGAGTGGATACGATAATATTAACAGATGAACATTTCGACGACAAGGGACAATTTAAGGATCAGTCGTTTTATAACGAATTAACTGGCAGATATGAATTTCACGGAAATGTTGAAATAAAAACAAAATGGAAATATGCAATATTTTTATTTGCTATCACAAGTGACGGCGGCATCTGGGCGAAGAACGGCGGCATCTGGGCGGAGAACGGCGACATCAGGGCGGAGAACGGCGGCATCTGGGCGAAGAACGACGGCATCCAACTACGATCTTATCAACTTCTTAATGTTAAGCCTTTTTTAAGAATTGGAAATATTGGGAGCCGCAACGATTACACTATTTTTTATTTAACGAAAGATCACGGAGTTGTTGTACGTTGCGGATGTTTTTTCGACACGCTTGATAATTTTGCGGAAAAGGTTGACGCAAAACACGGCAGTAATCAGTACGCCAGTGAATATAGGATCACAATAGAGTATGTCAAAAAAATGCACGAATTTTATAAATCTTTAGAGGTGAAAGAACAATGAGCAACGATGCCAATAATACAATACTTATAGGCAGGCTCGTGCGTGACCCCGAGCTGCGGTACACACCAGCAGGCGCAGCAGTGGCGAGCTTTACCCTTGCAAACGGATATTCATACAAGAAGGATGGCGAAAAGAAAGAGACTGTATCATTCTTTGACTGTATAGCCTGGAGCAAGCTTGCCGAAATTATTGCAGAGCATGTAAGGAAAGGTCAGCAGTTATACATTGAAGGTCGCCTTAGTCAGCGCCGATGGAGCGATCAGGACGGCCATCCAAGATCAAAGGTTGAAATTGTCGTGGATAAAATGCAGTTCCTTGGTGGCAAGAAATCAGACGATAAAGGTTCGACACCGACCGGACAACCGGATAATTCAATGGGTACGCCTGCTGATGACGTGCCGCCGTTTGATGAGCATCATTCATATGACGATGAACCGCCTTTTTAATATTCTCTATAGAGACATAACGCAGTTATCATTCAGTCATGAAAGATACTCCAGACTTGCTCCGGGGTAAAACCCGGAGATTTTTTTCAAAAGGAATGCGAACAATGAAACCAGTTAAAAAGACAATAAATCTTAAAATAAGTTTCGGCTTCAACCCGATCACTATTGAGCTGTTACCGGCAATATCAATATCAAGGCCGTTTATCATGCTCTCATGGCTTGCGTTTTATATTGAGGTGGGGGTAGAGTAGAATGGCAATACGCAGGATGTTTAGTAAAACAATAACCAATTCAAGTAATTTTTTAATGATGCCGAACAGCTCACAGAATCTGTATTTTCACCTGGGGATGAATGCCGATGATGATGGGTTTTGCGAACATTTTACGGTTATGAGAATGACCGAAAGCAAACCGGACGATCTTAAAATATTACAGGCAAAAGGCTTTGTCCATGTATTTGATGACAGGGTGCTCGTAATTCTCGACTGGAAAGAAAACAATTATTTGAGACCGGACAGATATACGGCAAGCAAATACCTTGAGCTGTATAAAAATGAACTTCTTAAATTATCGTGTCCGCTGCCTGGTATACCAAGTGTCATACCAGGTGACATACCACTGCCGGACACAGGTAAGGATAGGAAAGGTAAGGATAGGAAAGGTAAGGTTAAAAAAGAAACCGTTTCTGAAGAAACTTTATCTGCTTTTGAAATTTTCTGGAATCTGTATAATCTCAAAGTGAATAAAAATAAATCACTCATGGAGTGGAGCAAAATAAATCCGGACCTTTACCAAACAATTTATAATCATGTCAGGCTATATAGAGAAACCGAAAAAGGTAAAAACTATCCATTTAATCCGAATAACTATCTTAAAGACGAACACTGGAATGATGAAATAATACAACCATCCAAACCACAAAAAGAATCATTTGCAGAAATTGAAAAACGCCTTCAGGAGAAATACGTATGACATATATTAAATTCATGTCCGGTGTAATAGAGGTATATGGTCCCTATCATTCAGAGATTCTTGAAGCGATGACTTTGCAATATATTCAGGAACGATGGGCAGAATCAGAGCTTGATGCTATTTTTAAAAAATTGACGCTTATAAAAACAGCTAAATATAAAGATGTAAAACCCCCGGACCCTGCAGAATTTGAGGAACTGTTTTTTAAACAGTCAGAATCACAGATTGAAATCGAAGCCGCACGGTTTTACGACATGCTTAATAATACCGGGTGCAGCCTGGATAATATTATGGTGTCAGACATCCGGGCGCAGAAAGCCCTTATCAGCGCATTTGGATCATGGCCGGACTTCTGTCAAAGAAAACCGGACGATGAGATGTGGCACCGTAAAAACTTTATTGATGCTTTTAAAAAGCACGGTTATAAGAATACAGACGAACAGCCGTCTATCATGTATGGAGAATCAAGCCAGCGTTATCATAAATTACCGATTATTTTCGGAGACAAAGAGAAGTGCGCAGCGCTTATTCAGCAGCAGATGAAACCATTACAAATCAATACAGATTTTATTAAAGTGGTGAACGATGAAACGCTGCAGTAAATGTCTGAAGGATAAAGATGAATCTGATTTTTATCAAACTAAATGGTTACGCGGCGGCCTGGTAGAGTGGTGCAAAAAGTGCCGGAAGGATTACGGCGTCGAATACCGGGAAATCAACCGCGAAAGAATAGCACAGCGCAAGCGGGAATGGGTCGAGCGCAACAGGGAAAGAGTCAGGCAGAAAAACAGAGAAAGCTACTACAGACAAAAAGCGAGGGCTGAAAGTGAAAGAAGTAACGCTGAAATTTTATGAACCATCAGAGAAAATGCCTGAAGATATAAAGGTTCGTGACCGTAACGGCAACATGATCACAAAGGTTATACTCGCACAGAACAAAGACGGCATAATTATTCCGGCGTGTTACACCGACCAGGGCGACTGCAAGTTTGACTTCAAGAGTTACCAGAACAAGAAGCCGTTTCACAATGTAGTGCTGTGGGCTGAAATCCCGGAGGAAATATGAGCGGTAAAAATGTAAAACGTATCCGCAGGACTATCAGGAAAAATGCGGACATTATAAAAATGCAGGGCTTTAAAGAATTTATAACAGAGGTATATAAATGGACTTTGTGGGAGAGGATCACGTTAGCATGGAGAATAATCAGAAAGAAGGTGAAAGTATGAAAAAACAGCAGTCAATATATATAGCCGGTTCAATCAGCAATGACCCGGATTATATAAGTAAGTTTGATGCAGCCGAAAAGAAACTTCAGGAGACCTTTTCCGGGCGCGTGGTAAATCCGGTAAAGGAATGCCAGAAAGAATTTGCAGTTCCTGAGCAGATGCCCTGGGACACTCTTATGCTCCATGTGCTGAGGAAACTATCCGGATGCACTCACATTTATATGCTTCAGGATTATTACAGGTCAACAGGAGCATGTATAGAACTGGAGTGGGCAAGAAAGCTGGGGATCTCAATAATTTATGAAAAAGAACCCCCGATGTCTAAAAGGGTGTAAAGTGTTTAAGGTTTCCCTTAAATAGCATTTAAAAAAGGCATGTTCGGGGCGTTTTTAGCCCCGGACGATACAGGACACGGAAAAGGCAAAAATCACGCAAGATCGTTAAAACGGTGAAGAATAACAGGGCAAATACAAAGGGGTACGGAGGCAATATGGCAGAATTTATAGTAATCGCATTTTTGATAGTTATGATTCCGGTCATGGCATGGGTAGAGCACCGGCAGAACATCCGTAAAAATAGCCTGCCTGTGGAGCGGGTGAGGAGAATGCAATGAGCGAGTTATTTGTTCTGATAGTTCTTGCGATGCTCGTATGGCTTGTTGCTGAAATCTATAAAGACGGAGGCACGGCGTCATGAGAATCTGTCCAGGATGCGGGGTGCGGGAACTTGATAAATTCCAGAAGAAATGCGCTGAATGCAGGGAGGACACGAGGCTTTATCATGCTTTGATTTCAGAACATAATTACAGGCTGCGGCATCCGGATTGGCAGAGGACACCGGCGCGAAAAGAATACATGAAAAACTACATGAGAAAATACAGGGAGGCGCGGGCATGAGACTGATATTATCGTTATTGCTTTTTTTCGGGTGTATGTCGGACAATCATGATGAAATTGAAATTATGAATACGGTCTGCATTGATGGATTTTTATGCTTTTCGGTAACGAACGGGCTGGAGTGTGATTATATCCCGGTAAAAATAAATGATAAAAAAGTGAGGTGCGGAGAATAATGTTTTCAGGATTAAGAATTAAGCTGTTGCAGGATAAAATGGTTAATCTTTGCGACACGCGGGAAAATATAGAGTGCGCAATCGAGGAGCTGAACGAGCTGATTGAAGAGCTTGAAATATTCATGGCGGTGTGTGAGCAGAAAATTACCCGGCATGACCTTCAGCGGGCCTGCGGGAATATGCAGAAAGAAATAGAGGACGTGGCCGCGATTACCGTTAAGCTCAGGAAGTTGTTCGTAAGGACATACAACCAGAGACGTGAATCCTGGAGGGCAAGGCGCAAGATTGTAAAGCAGCTGCGTGGACATTTGGAAAAGAAGGGGCTGATGTGATGGGTAAAAAGAAAAAACACGAAAGCAAGAAACAACGTAAAAATAGAATTAAAGGGCACGAAGCGAACGCAAGAGGCCAACGAGGTTTTAATCAAACGACACCTTTTTCTATGCCTCAAACATTTGAAGAAGCGGTCAGGATGGGGATATTGAAATGAGCGAAGCGAAAGACAGGTATTATAAGTTTTTGGATGAAACAAAAGAGTTTTTTCCAGAAGGGTTTCGGGATGAAATTGTGGATTACGTCGGCGAGCTTAAACAGGAAAAAACGGAGTTGATTGAAGCCCTTAAACAGTCAAACCGGATCATGCTGGGCTGTAATTATGTTGATAATGGCGCTCTGTCAAAAAGGATAGATGCTAACATTGAATTACTTTTAAAACATATAGCGGAGTGAGCAGATGGAAACCGCAGTTGTAAAGGTTAAAATCACTCAGGCTATGGTCGGCCAGCCGTGTCTGATATTCCCTGTCCCGGAAAATTACAATGCGTTTGAATGGGGTGAATATTCAGCTATTAAAACATTGCCTGGAGTGGATCAGCGTTCGATTGAGCAGAATAATCTGTACTTTGCATGTCTCGGTCTTGTGGTTGAACACAAGCAGGATGAATTTGTCATGATCAGCAGGATTAATGAAAGCGGTGCTGATGAAGAGATTAAATATTTCACATGGGATACAAAAGACAAGGCTCATTCCCAGGTACGCTGGTTATGCGGATATATAGACCGGAATTCTGCAGTCTATGTCACGGACAAGCGGGGTAATTCAAGGCTGTATTTTGAGCTTGATTCAGTTTCATTCTCAAAGTCAAGGCAGAAGAAAGTCAACGAATACTATGACAAGGCTTTTGTGAAAATGGCAGAACTGCTTGGGATAACCGTTGAAGAGCTGATTGCAGAGGCACAGTCACGTATGAAAGCACGGGGGATCTGTAAATTTTGTGGCAGCACTGAAAAAATAACAAGGCATCATAAATTATCACAAACAAAACTATTTAGAGAGCTTTACCCTGAATTTATTGATCATCCCGATAACATTATTTATTACTGCATAAACTGTCATGAGAACAAATCAATTATAAACTGGACTGAACTTGAATTCTGTCATCATTTTAAAATTAAACCCAGAAGCACAGAATTACTGCAGAAAATTGCAGACGGGAAGATAAAGCCATTCTGGAAAGAAGAGAGTGTGGCATGAAAAAAGAAAATGCATCATGGGATTATCTTAAAGTTTTAAAAAAAGATGAAATAATAGAATTTTTAAAAAGAGAGATTTTCTTTAGAGCACCCGAGAAGGACCGGGTTGATTTTTTTAAATGGGATATAACAGCGAGGAAATTACAGAAAGAAATGGATGAACTTCTTGCGGATACATCTCATTTAAAGATTGCAGCACAGATTGATGCGCTTGGCGAACAGTTTAATAATGAAAATGATACTGATAAACAATTAAAGATTCTAAAGAAAAGAGAAGTGTTGTTTTAAAAACTTAAAGCACATCATGAGAAATGGAAAAGCATCGATAAGCGGCAAGAAGAGAATAACAAAATAATTGATAGACTGAATGCGAGGAGAGGGACCGCATGAGTTTAGATTTAGCAAGAATGGCTGAGCATTGGGCGGAAATGGCAGCAGAAGCGGAAACAAAAAGAGAAGCTAATGAATTTTGGAAACGTTATCGAGAAGTCATGATACTAATGACTGGAGATAAAAATTTATTTAGAAGAAAACCGAAACCGACAAGCAAGCCTTCTATTGCATTAAGAAGAACAATTGAAAAGTGTCCTTGCGGTTCAGGCGGGATAAGATGGTCCAGAAAATATAAGCAGTATATAATGAAGTGTGGACATGATTCAAGCACTGAAGGTAAATTTGAAAATGGATTATTGATTAAAAAATGTCTTCAGTGTGGAATTGTATCTGAGCCTCAAAGAATTGATTATATTGTCCAATTCTCTTGTAAGTGTGGAAGAACAACGGGGTGGCATTTTTCAAACGCAGAAGCACGGGATGAATGGAATATGTTGGTGAAGGTAGTAAATAATGAGTCAAAACTTGATACACAGGGGAGTTTATTTTAATGAATTACATACCAAAATCAGATATAACTTTCGGGGATCTGTTTGCCGGCGGGGGAGGGGTTACAACCGGGGCGCTTTCTCTCCCGGGCGTAAAGGTCCTATGGGCCTTGAATCATGACCCGATATCAATAGCAACACATGAAAAGAATCATCCAGAGACTCGACACTTTCAGGCTGATATAAGAACTCAGAACGAAAAGGAATTGGACCGTGTTGACATTCTCTGGGCTTCTCTTGAGTGTACTAATTTCAGCAATGCGAAAGGCGGGAAACCGAAAGACGCAGATTCCAGAACTCTTGCAGATGAAATGCCCAGATATGTAAAACACTGCAATCCCTCTGTATTTATGATCGAGAACGTAAGAGAATTTATGCTGTGGGGACCCTTGGACGATGAAGGGAAACCGATAAAGTCAAGACAGGGGGAACATTTTCACCGATGGATTAAGGAAATGCAGGCTCTTGGATATCCGAACGCACAATGGAGAATAATGAATGCTGCGGATTATGGATGTCATACCAGGCGTGAAAGGCTTTTTATTATCTTCACGAAAAAGAATATACCTATCCGCTGGAAAGAAGCGACACATCATTCAGATGCTGACAATCTCATGGGGCTGCCAAAATGGAACCCGGTGAAAGAGTGTATTGATCTTGAAAATCATGGTAAGTCAATTTTCGGACGCAAGAAACCTATTTCAGAAAATACATTGAAGCGGATTGAATACGGAATAAATAAATTTTTTCCGGAATGCTTTTTGATGAAGTATTATGGCAGCGGGAACAATGTAACAAGCATAGAGGAGCCGTGCCATACGGTAACAACGAAGGACCGGCACGCTCTTGTATCGGTTAAAAAACAGTTTATTACTGAATACTATGGCCGTGAAAATGCTGTACAGAGTTTAGATAATCCCTGCCATGCCATAACGACCAACAACAGGCACGCATTGTGTACGGTTGAGAAAAAACAGTTTATCGCGGATCACGTCTGGGGTGAGTCGGTTCAAACGGTAGACCAGCCGCTTAAAACGATAATGACCAGACAGACAAAGCAGTTAATTACAATTCAGGTTTTCAAGGATTCCGGGTATGATATATCAATGCGGTTTTTGACACCTGAAGAACTTGCGGTAATATCGGGATTTCCAAGGGGATATTTTAACCATGAAGAATTGAAGCTTTCATGGAAATCAAAAGTGAAAATGATAGGCAATGCGGTACCGACAGGGCTTGCAGCTGCGACCATTGAACCGATGATCCCGGAAGTTGAAAAGGCGAAAATAGGAATGGTTGCATGAAAAAACACATGGTCATGTTTTCCGGGGGTAAAGACAGCACGGCTATGCTCCTGAGACTCATAGAGGAAGGCCGGCCTATTGATGAAGTCATAATGGCTGATCTTGGCATGGAGTTCCCGGAGATGTATGACCATGTTACACAGGTTGAAGAGTTCACAGGGTTAAAGATAACCAGGATTCACCTTGATAAGCCCTTTCAAGCATACCTGCTGGTACACTTTAAAGGCAAGGGTAAGCGGATCACAGAGGAAAAGATAATCCGGGATATATACGTCAATACTGAAATTGGGTATTCATTCCCGGACATGGGGAACCGCTGGTGTACAGGACTTAAAAAGCAGATAATAAAGCAGTACATGAGACGGCAATATGCAGAGCATGACATTATTGAGTATCACGGTATTGCCAGTAACGAAGCTGCCAGAACCAGCAAGAATGCGGACGGCAGGCAGATTATAAGGCCTCTGCTTGAATGGGGTATGACCGAAAAGGACACACTGCAGTATTGCTATGACCATGGTTTTGATTGGGGCGGATTGTACCGGAATTTAAAGCGGGTGTCGTGCTGGTGCTGCCCTTTGAAGTCAATGGCAGAGCTTGAATTTCTGTATAACAATTATCCGGATAAATGGCAGACCTTGAAAGCATGGGAGGAGAGCACATACCGGACGTTTAAACCAGGTACGACACTTGTTGATCTTGAGCGCAAATTCAGCGATTCAACAGAGCAGGGTAATTTATTCAGAGTTGCATAAAACACGGTATTTTTTAATATTTTTATTGAAGAAAAACTATAAACAGATAAGGTGGACACATGAAAGACCTCACGCAAAAGCAGTCAGACGTACTACAGTTTATCATCGACTTCAAAAAGCAGAATGAGTATCCGCCGACATTTCGGGAGATTGCCGATGCGTTTAAAATAACGGTTCACGCGGCGTATGATTGCGTAAAGAGCATGAAGAAAAAAGGACATATCACATACACGGAAAAGATCAGCAGAAGCATAAGGGTGCTTGAGGGGGCATGATGGACATAGAATACGACATAGAAGAAATTGTAAAGCAGATGACAGAGGCGTCCAAAAAGTTCTATCAGGATAAGTCTTGCGAAAGGAATATTCAAAAGTGTATCCAGCATCGGGATTTTTTGCAGGGCTTAATGGACAAGGTGCAGCATACTCCGGACAGGTCAAAACGGGCGCTTGAAGTCATGGGGATACTTAACGATGCAATTGTATATTTCAGTAAACAGATAACCAGGCTTGCGAGGTATCATTGATGAAGAAGATCAGCGCAAAGGCAGAAACGGCAGGCGGGCACATTAACATAATGGAGCTGTACTGCGAGCCGGTTGGAGAAATCAACCTTGAAGAGCTGAAGTATCTTTGCGATGTCAGACGCAGGAATTATGAATTCATTCAGTTTTATTATCTTGTCGTGTTTGATTCAGAAGAAAATGCCAAGTTCCCGGAGACACCTTTTTCAGCCATGTTCGCTGATGAAGAAGACACCTTAAAGCATATAAAGGCTATTTATACTTACAATGTCCTGAACGGGTACAGCGTGCTTGATGTGTATGAAAAGAATAAATGGGATAGTCCGGCGGAAGAGATAAGAATATAATTACGCAGAGGAGAAAATAATGAAAATTGAAGTTTTTATCCAAGATGATTTAATGAGACACGGAACGGGTATCTTTATTTATAAAGTCGATGAATCTACAGGCAAGGCATTGAAAGCCAAAAAGATGGATATTATTTTTGAGGATATTGATGAAGCGGAAGAGATGCAACCTTCTTTAAGTTTTAAATATAGGGAAGGGCAGGAGTTTTTAAACGGGTTATCTCAGGCACTTATCAATTCCGGATATAGAGATAAATCAATAAGCAAGGATGGCGAGATTAAGAGAATGAACGATCACCTTGAGGACATGAGGAAAATAGCGTTCAAGTTTATAGACACTACAACAAATGAAAAGTTATAAGACCTTTTATTGCATATAACTACATTTATCCGAAAATATTTACGCATATGACTGCGAATTACAGGTAAAAGCGAAGAGTGATGAAACTTACACCGAAAGAGACATTGACATTGATGCTGCATGAATCCGGGCTGCCATTTGTCCCGGAGTACAGGTTCAGTACAAGGCGGTTTAAATTCGACTGGGCGCTCCCTGATAAAAAGATCGGGGTTGAATACGAGGGGGGAACTTTCGTCAATGGAGCTCATTCCAGAGGTGCTCATTACTCCTCAGACTGCACAAAGTATAATCTTGCAGGGCTTCTGGGATGGACGGTGCTCCGGTACACAGCGGATATAGTCCGGGATAACCCGGAACAGATATATAGCGACATAGAACAGATAAAGGAGAGGTGATAATGATTGTTCTCGATATAAGTGACGAAACAGTTGATTCAATAATAATAAACAGTGACCTGGCTACGGTATCTTTGTGCCTGAATGATTCAACAGTTGTTTTGAGTAACGAAACGTTTGAGTCTTTGCTCGAAAAAATGATTCAATATCACCAACCCTTAAATGTTGAAGTTTTATTCGATAGTAATTTTGAAGGCGGTTTTGGCGGTTATCTGGCCGGATCATTTAAGAAAAACAAACCGAAAGTTAAAATAAACATAGCCTCTTTAATTTCACTTGTAAATGATTCGCAAATAAGTAACGACGAATCGAGAAGGGCCGAATTATACAAATATTTTTTATCAGAAACACTAATTCACGAATTGCTTCATATTCTTCAAGAAGCATTGAATCGGGAGTTTACGGACGATGACATAGAAAATGTTTTATCTGAATTACGCAAATCAATGCTTGAATAGAAGAGGTGATAATGAGCACATGGCATGAAGTTCCAAGGGAAGATATGGAAATCCACGACGGAAAGGTAGTCTTTCACCTTCCAAGCGATGACAACGGATCGGTTTATGCAGAGGCAAAAATTGAGGATGTGTTGAACTGTCTTGCATGTGTTCCGGCACCGAAAGCAAACGGCGCAACTGTAAGCACAAATTCAATAAAGGCGAGGCAAAGTGACTGACTTCAGTGATGCAATCTGGAGTATGCCATTAACCGGGATAGGCGTACTATACCACAGGTTTTACTGCCAGGGATTAAAAGATGCAGGGGATAACAGGGCTTTAATTGTTGAAGAGATATTATTTAGTAGAAATTTCACCGCCGAAAAAGCGGAAAAGATAAAACAGATTATAGAGAGGTGACTATGTGCGAGGGATGTAAATTTTGCTATGTGAGAAGAACGAAGCCTGGAATCAAGTGCCTGCATGATGATGAAGTGTACAGCGGGGTAAATGTAGTATCATACTGTACAGCGAGGAAAATCTCATGAACAAGGAATTGGTATTTCCAAAAACAGAGGGCGAGGGAGAGAATCCGGCGGTGCTTATGGCACGGAAAAGTTTGCCGACACTGGATCATAAGAAAACAAGAGGCCCAAAAGCAAGCTGTTACAGATGCGGGCTGCCTGTCGGAAAGGAAAACCTTACTCAAAAATGGATTAAGAGATTGAGCGCACAAAGGATGCTCTGTGAAGCCTGTATCCCGTTTAAGGATGAGCCTCTGGAAGGTGAA
>Ga0209340_1002122_pt1 | contig 12129 bp, 14 predicted proteins | sample EPASupsiteSAE323_FD_187266 | JGI IMG/M metagenome (GOLD analysis project Ga0209340, IMG submission 187266) | Bioremediated contaminated groundwater from EPA Superfund site, New Mexico - Sample SAE3-23 (SPAdes) (version 2) | ecosystem: Environmental > Aquatic > Deep subsurface > Groundwater >... | reverse complement strand
CAAGTCACTAACCCTGTCCGGCTCAACATCCGGCAGCGGCTCCGTAACGGCAACCAGCTCAACATCACTGTCCGGATCAGCCTCCTCCAGCTTGTCCTTATCCGGATCGAACTCCGGGACGGCATCCGCGAGCTTGTCATTCTCAACGTCCATTTCAGAATCGTTAACAAACACCTCTACTTGGACAAAAAAAGCCCCAAAAAACAAGACAATTTAAAAAAATTTTTAAAATTAAAATTAAATTTCGGATAATTCTGATGAATTTACAACTTCGGAATCAAAGTCAATTTCAGAATTTTCGGCTTCTTCAGTAACCAAAATTTTGGTCTGAGAAACATTGGCCAAATCTACTGGCTTTGCGGCTTTGAGTGCAGCCTGAGCCTTTATATACCACGAAGATTGAGCGTGATTTTTCTCCATTTGTTCCAGAATAATTGCCGCATCCTTACGCGCATCCTGGCTATTTTGGCAGGTCAAAAACTCAATCAGACGGTAATAAGCTTCCGCAGATAACTTATGCCCGGGAGCGACTTTGAGCAATTCCGAAATATTCCAAAGTGACTTAATCCAAGCCCGTGGCCGACGATCCATTCCTAAGTGCATATCATTAATAAAGTAGTAAACCATGAACTCCTGGAGCCTATCAAAAGCCTCCTTGAACTCCTTATCCTCCACGTAATATTCCCTATATAACATCGCCTGCTGAAGAGCCTTTTCGACCATGTCATAGTTACGATCATACCTAGAAACCTGGTTATAATAACAGAAGAACAAATACCTACGCGCTTCCATGACCTTATCGCTAGTTGGATACCGTTCGATAAATAGCTCAAAAGCGGCAATCGCACTTGGGTAAATTTGGGCAGAATAGTAAGCAATCGCGCGCTTGTAATTGGATTCCATGATCTTTGTACTGCCAGGAAATTTATTTTCAAAATGCTCTAAAAATTTTATCGCACTTTCGTAATTTTTCTGTTCAAAACACTTGGAACCTTGCTCAAAAAGCTCGCTATCTTTCAACTTGTCCAACGCATTTTCGCATCCTGTTAATAACAAACACGAAAGCGCCATTAAAATTCTTCTCATAAATTAAAACTATAATATACGACGAAAAATTACAACCAGACCGCGAGCTAATTCGTTAATTTTTGTTAATTTTTTTCGATTTTGAAATTTTTAGTGAAATTTTTCCGTGAATTTTGAAAATTTCTGTTTTTTTTGTAATTTTTATAAAAGATTTTGAATTTTCGCGGATTTTTTTATCGTAATTTTTCAGTTTTTTTTAAATTTGTTCAATTTTTTCACTTTTTTACCAAATAATTTTTCAATTTTGTACCAAATTTTTGCCCTCTTTACCGGCCTCTTTGGCCAACTTTCCCGCCCTCGCTTCTGCCAAAATCTTCTTTGCTTGATCCAAAAATTCCTCGTCCAACATATTCAAAGCAATCGCCTCATCAAGCAAATCAGCGGCCTCCTGAACATGACCTTCCTGAACCAAACGCTGAGTTATAGCTAAAAATTTCCGCGAAAATTCAAATTTACGATTTTTTTCTTGTTTTGTCTGCGAGTCAATTTTGTAAGACCTACCAGTAACTTCAGAAAGCTTCACAACCCGCTTTTTTGGCTCTATTTTCTCACCAAAAGCTATCTCTTCGGAAGAAATATCAAAACAAACGCTCCCATCTTTATGCAACTGTCGGCTAATTTTATACCAATCACCACGGCCAGTCTCTTTGGAGTAAAACACATACAAATCTGACCCGGGCAGAGGCATAGGGGTTTTGACATTATCAGAATCTATGACGACCCCGTTTTCATCAAGAACAATTTCGTCCTTTTTTTTTGCATTATTTTCGGGATTTTCTTGATCTGCTAGACTTAAAAAAGGCGCTAAAATGGCCAAAAAAACACAATTTCTCAAAAAAACAAAATAATTAAAAATTTTCGGTAACAATTTCCAAGTTTTCATGATTCTAAAATACAACTTGGGAAACTTAATTTCAAGTACAAAATCCCAAAACGGACGGCAAAATCAGGCTATTTTTACCAAAGTCAAATGCTGACGATGCCCCTTTTTGCGCTCGTAATGATGCCTTTTTTGCTTTTTGAAAGCTATGACTTTTTTGTCGCGATAATGCTTGAGAATTACCCCTTTAATTTCCCGAGCAGCAACACTCAAAGCCCCGTCAACATCCGAAGCGATTCCGTCAAGAGTAACAACATCGCCAATCGTACCGTTAATCCGTTCCAAAGATAAAACTGATCCCGGTTCAGCCCAGTACTGCTTCCCGCCGTGTTTTATTATAACAAACATAATACTGTAATTATAAGACAAATTTGAAAATATAAAAAGGGCCCTATGAAAAAGAAAAATTGACAACCTTACAAAACCCTTAAATTCGGCTAAAATGGCCGTCATTTCAAACATAAAAACATTGCTTTTTTCACGTAAAAATCATACAATTATTTCACAAAATTAGGAGGATTTTATGCAAAAAAATGTTGTTTGTTGGGCCGATATTGCCGTCTTAGACCTGGATCGAGCAATGGAATTTTACTCAAAAGTTATCGGTACAAAACTGATGAAAGTCGAAGCTCCGGATGGAATTTTTGCCATTTTTCCTCACGATGATTGTGGCGTAGGAGCTTGCCTATCCGCAGAAGCAAAACCATCCGAAAACGGCGCTCTTGTATATTTGGACGTAACCGGTTTCATAGACGAAGCTGCCGCAAGAATTCCAGAAGCAGGCGGAAAAATTTTGAAACCAAAAACAAAAATCTGCGAATACGGATATCGGGTCATTTTCATTGATTCTGAGGGCAATAGAGTAGCTTTATATTCGGCCCCTGAGGAAGGGTGTTGCTGTTGCAAATAAGCTCTAAAACGGCCTTAAATACAATTTTTAGGCATGTTTTTGCAAGACTTTAAATATATATGGCGGGGTTTGGGACAAAATTTCGGTTTCGTCTGTCAAAGGAGCGATCGGGCATATGCTCGGTGGTTCTGGGGCGGTGGAATCGGTTTTGACGGCTCTTTGCGTCCATAAACAGGCGGTTTTGCCGACTTTGAACTTGGAAAATCCAGATCCGGAGGCGTTTTTGAACCGTCGTTTGGTCGATTTGGTTCCAGGAGTTGGGAAGTCGAAGCGGATTCGTGTAGCTTTGAAAGATTCGTTCGGTTTTGGCGGGCATAATGCTGCTCTTTTGTTCAAGGAATATGAGTAATTACGGCCAAAATGGCGGGGTTTTCAATATTTTTTGCAAGAGATTTAAAAAGTTCCAAAAACGGCGAAATTTTAGCGATTTTTTGTCATTTTTTCAATTTTGTGGAAGACCTTGCCAGTTTGTCGATGTTTGTTTTAGAATTTTAAGCAGTTTAAAATCGGCTGTTTTAGCGGGTTTTAGGTGATTTTATGAAGAAAGTACTTGGGATTATAGGGCCAACAGCGAGTGGAAAGAGTGCAATTGGGCGGCTTTTGGCGGATACTGGGCGTTTTAGGATTATTAACGCGGATAGTTGCCAGGTTTATCGTGGTTTGGAAGTTTTATCTGCGCAAAAAGATGCGGGTTTGAATGTTGAAAAGTCGGCCATTTTGGCGGGGAATGGTGGTTTTTTATATCCAGAACATGTTTTGTACGGAATTTTGGATTGTAGAGAAAAAATCAATGCTGCTGAGTGGCTAAAGTTGGCCATTTTGGCGGTTAATGAGAGTTTTTTGGCAGGGAAAATTCCAGTACTTTTAGGCGGAACTGGGTTGTATTTTAAGGCTTTTCAGAATGGTTTTGTAAATTTGCCAAAAATTACGGAAAATACGCAAAATTACCTGGATTCTTTGAGTTTAGAAGAGATTCGAAATCAGCTACAACCCGCCATTTTGGCCAAGTTTAAAGATCGTCAGCGTCTTGCTCGGGCTCTTGGAATATTTTTGCAAACTGGTCAACAAATTACTGCCTTTTTCGAGCAAAAACCGGATCCTGGCCACGATTTTGAAGTGGAAATTTTTGCGCTACTTCCACCAAAAGAGCAGATTTGGGACAATGTTTTTCGCCGTTTAGAATCAATTTTTCCCGCTATTTTGGCCGAAGTTTCGAGGAATTTAGACTTAAATTCCCATATTACCTTAGGTTTTGACGAAATTCGAGCATTTTTGGTAAATCGTCCGCGGTTTTTATCGTCTATTTTAGCTGATATAAGTTGTCAAGATGATCTCGTAAAGTCGGCCATTCAGGCGGGTTTTAGCGAATTTGAGGATTGTGATTTTCAACAAAATTTTCAACGAGATTTGGAGAAATTGAAGCAGGAAATTTTTGTCAAAACTAGGCAATATGCAAAACGGCAGCGTACTTTCATAAAAACTATGGAAATTAGCGCGAAATTTACGAATAATTTGGAGCTTTTTGAGTTTGTTAAATCTTTTAAATTTGGCTAAAATGGCGGGTTTTAGAAAGTTCGGAAAAATTGAAAAATTTGGGAAAAAAAGTTAGAAAATTGAAAAAAAAGTTTCGAAAATTTGGGAAAATATCAAAAAATTATCTAAAAAATATCAAAAAAATTCCAAAAATTATGCGGTAAATTGAAAAAATCCACCAAAAATTTAGCATTTTAAAAGTGATTTTTAGGCAAAAGAAGGTGAAAATTCCAGCTAATATAGATTTGAGTAAAATCGGCCATAAAAGCGAGGTTTGGGCGATTTTTGGTATACATAAAACGGCGGCGCCTATAGTGATTGGAATGCCTAAAATCAGGCTTAAAACCAGGGAATCTAGGCGCCTGACCTGAAAAATTCTTAGCATTGTAAAAGTGATTCCAAGTCTGCTGATTCCGGGGATAAAGGCTAGGGTAATGAAGGTTCCGATGACGAAAAATTGGCTAAAATTGAGCGAAATTAGGCTTTTACGGCGCGGTGAAAGGTCGGCTAAGAGCATGGCTATGGCGGCGATGATGTTAGCGTACGGGTTTTCGGGAATTTCCATGTCGCGGATGAGAAAACCTATGACTATTGATGGTAAGAGCATTAAAGTGAATTTGATAAAAACCCGCCATTCTAGCCGTAAAAACAGCTTTTTTAAAAGGAAAATTATTAACGGAAAAAGTATGGAAAAAAATGCCAAAGAAGTTCCAAAATGCATGATTGCAGATTCGGTTTTCCCTGGAATTAGGCCGAATTTTTCTGAAAATAGACGGATGTGCATGGATGAACTGAGCGGAAAAGCTTCGAAAAACCCTTGTAAAAAAATTAAAGTGAAATTTTTACCAAAATTTGCTGTGAAAAAAGGCGCCAAAATGGCCGAAATTGAAGACATAAAAAAAGTATAGCATTTTTTTTCGAGGCTGAAAATTTTTGTGCGAAATTGTTAACGAAATTGTGAAATTTTATGTTTTTTTATTTTTCCTATTATAAAATTTATTATAAAATTCCGTAAAAATCCTGGCAAAACTCGGCAAAATAGACCAAAAAATCTGAAAAAATACTGAAATTCCTGAAAAAATGCACTGAAAATCCATCGAAATCTATCTAGAATTCACCAAAAATCCCGAAAATCCAAGAAATTCACCAAAATTTATTGAAAACCCGGCAAAAATTTAGAAAAAATCGCAAAATCCTGAAAAAAATGAACAAAATTTTTCAAAAAACTGGTCTAAAAATTTGCCACAAAAATTCCAATAAAATTCCAATAAAATTTGCCCCAAAAATCCCATTTTTTTTATAAAAAACCCTTCCAGAAATTTTCATAAAAATTTCCCAAAAGTCAAATTTCAAAACGTAAAAATTCTCGAAAAATTGCCCCATTTTTTTGCTCTATTTTTCTTGCAAAAACCCCTTCCCATATTGTCAAAAAAAATGCAAAAACTCCTTCAAAAACGGGCTAATATGGGCTTGTTTGGCGGAAAATAATTTTGTATAATAAAATTGTATAGAATGACAGAAAAGGAGAACTATGGGAAAAGTAATAGGGATTGATTTAGGTACAACAAATTCTTGTGTTGCTTATGTTGAAAGTGATGGCAGTTTTAAAGTTATCCCCACGCGTTCTGGGGCGAATACGATGCCCTCTGTTGTAGCTTTTGATAAAGCTGGACAAAGGTTGGTCGGACATGTTGCAAAGAGACAGCCTCCGTCGGAAAACATTTTGTATGAAACTAAGCGTTTGATTGGACGTAGATTTGAGGAAGTTTCTAAAGATGCCGATTCGCTCTCATATAAGCTCATTCGTGCGGATAACGGGGATGCTTGGGTTGAGTCTCGGGGGACGAAATATAGTCCTAGTCAGATTGGATCCTATATTTTGGCGGCTTTGAAGGAAGATGCTCAGGCTTATTTGGGGCAGCCAGTTACGGAAGCTGTCATTACCGTTCCTGCCTATTTTGACGATGCTCAGAGGCAGGCGACTAAGGACGCTGGTAAATTGGCCGGGCTTGAAGTGTTAAGGATTATTAACGAACCTACCGCGGCGGCTTTGGCTTACGGTTTGGAAAAGAACAAAAGTGGCTTGATTGCTGTCTATGACTTGGGCGGCGGTACTTTCGATATTTCTATTTTGGATATTGAAGACGGCGTTTTCCAAGTTAAGGCAACTAATGGTAATACCCAGCTTGGAGGAGGCGATTTTGACCGCGTAATAGTGGATTATTTGCTCGAGGAATATAAGAAACAGAACGGGACGAGCCTGGATGTCACCAAAGATAAAATGGCCCTACAAAGGCTAAAAGAGGCTGCAGAAAAGGCTAAAATCGAGCTTTCTGGTGCTATGGAGACCGATATAAGTTTGCCGTTTTTGAGCGCTGATGAAAGCGGGCCAAAGCATTTGAACACGACAATGACACGTGCCAAGATGGAAAGTTTGTGTGACAATTTGATAAAGTCCACTTTGGAACCATGTAGGAAAGCGCTCGCGGATGCCAAGGTTTCGGTTTCTGAGCTAACGGATGTAGTTTTGGTAGGCGGTATGACTCGTATGCCAAAGGTTATTGAAGAAGTTAAGAAATTTTTTGGTCGGGAGCCGCACAGAGGGGTTAATCCAGACGAGGTTGTAGCAGTTGGAGCGGCCATTCAAGGGGCTGTTTTGGCCGGAGATGTTAAGGATATAGTTTTGCTTGACGTTGCGTCTTTGACTTTTGGTATCGAGACTGAGGGGTCGGTAATGACGGCGATTATTCCTAGAAATACGACTATTCCTTGTAAGAAATCGCAGGTGTTTTCGACGGCGGCGGATAATCAGACCCAAGTTCATATTCGTGTTTTCCAAGGAGAGCGGACGATGGCGGCGGATAACAAGCTTTTGGGTGAGTTTGTCTTGGATGGAATTGTTCCAGCGCGGCGCGGGGTACCTCAAATTGAAGTGGCTTTTGATATAGATTCTAACGGTATTTTGAACGTGAGCGCTCTTGACAAAGCGACAAATAAAGAACAGTCTATAAGAATAGTTTCGTCTGGCGGTTTGAGTAAGGAAGAGATTGATCGGATGATAAAGGACGCAGAAGCTTATGCGGAGGAAGACAAGCAAAAACGCGAGTTGATTGAGCGTAAGAACCATGCAGAATCGTTAACTTATACGGTCAAGTCTAGTTTGGATGAACACGGGTCGAAGCTATCGGAAGATGAACGGAAGTCTGTACAGGATGCTTTAGATCGGATGCAACAGGTTAAGGATTCTCAGGATCTGACTGTCATCAATGCCGCTATTGACGATTTGACAAAAAATTCCATGAAGTTGGGGGAAATTGCTTATAAAAATGCTCAGCAAAATGGTCAGGACAATTCGGAAGGTGGTAAGAAGGGTGACGATGTGGTAGATATTTAATCAGGGAGATTTTTGTGAAAATTTTTCGATTGATTAGAAAGTGGTTAGGAAGTTCCGATTGGTTCGACCGGGAAGTTTGTCGTCTGTGTGACATGAGTGACAAAAAGTGCTGCAAAAAGGACTTATCTTGCGCAAAAAGGTTTGACGAAGATAGATTTTGCGAGCGAAACGTCTTGAACAAGAGCTGCTGCGATCCTGATTGGATGTCTGGAAGCGAACGGTCTTGCCGTAGAAGCAGCAAATGTTGCGAAAAATTTGCGTTCAATTGCAAAAAAGATAGCGGATTTGGGCAAAATTGCGGAGGGAATTTTTGTGAATTTGAATGCCGTAAAAATTCCGGATGTTGTGAAAATTTTTCCAAAAAATTGGAAAACGATTCTTGTGATTCTGAGCAAAATTGTGAAAAAAAGTACAAAAAATATGGCGAAAAAGGTCATTGTGGTGGAGATTGTGGCAAAAATAGCTCAATAAAAAAACGGAAAATTGGAAAAAACGATCCTGATTTTGTATAATTGGCTATTTCTTGCGGTTTTATTGGTTAGGAGATGAAATGGCAAAGGATTTTTACGCGGTTTTAGGGGTTGCAAAATCGGCTTCCAAGGATGAGTTGAAGAAGGCTTATAAGGGATTGGTCAAGCAGCATCACCCTGATAAATTTACTAATCCCGAGGAAAAAGAGGCTGCCAACAAGAAGTTTCAGGAAATTCAGGCGGCGTACGATGTTTTGAGCGATGATAAAAAGCGGCAAATGTACGATTCCGTCGGTCACGAAGGTTATACAAATGGCGGAGGTCAAGGTTTTCACGGAGGATCTGGTTTTGAGGGTTTTGGCGGAGCCGGTTTTGATATTTTTAACGAATTTTTCTCGCAATTTGGCGGCACGGGCGGGGAGTATTCTCGGTCTCAGGCTGGCGAAGATTTGCGCTATACAATTGAAATTGATCTAGAGGACGCGTTTAAAGGAAAAAAATTGAAGATAAAGTTGCCAAGGATGGTCGCTTGTTCTGGTTGTCATGGCTCTGGAGTTGAAAAAGATGCAAAAACGGCCAAATGCGGCACTTGTAACGGTTCCGGGCGGGTCGTTGTACAGCAAATGTTCCTGAATTTTCAGCAAACTTGTCCGACTTGCCATGGTAAAGGAGTCAGCGCGCCTGTTTGTAAGCTTTGCCGAGGGAATTGTAGGATGAACCAAAGAAGCGAGCTGGAAATTGAGATTCCGCGCGGGGTTTCTGACGGTATGAACCTGAGGATGCAGCAAGAAGGGAATGCTGGCGTAGAAGGCGGGCCAAACGGGGATTTGTTCATCGGAGTTCGGGTTAAAAAGCATACTTTATTCGAAGTTGAAGGCAATAATTTGGTTTGTATCATTCCGGTTTCGGCCCCGATGGCGGCTTTGGGCGGTGAGGTTGAAGTGCCAACTATTGACGGTCAGGCAATAAAAGTTACCATTCCAGGCGGTAGTCAATATGGAGCTCGGATTAAGGTTTCTGGAAAAGGAATGCCGATTTTGCGTACTTCTAACCGAGGTGACCTATTTGTCAAGTTGAATGTGGTCATACCTACTAGCGTTGGTGGGAAAGAGAAGGAATTGTGGAAATCTTTGTTGGAAGAATCGGCAAATCATTCGGAATCTAAAGGATTTTTGGACAAAATGAAGGATTTTTTGGGCAAATTTTAGGCTTTAGTCAAATTTTTTGGCTTTTTGAAAGTCATTTTTTGGGGAAATTTTTTTCGCAAGCTGTTTTTTTTTGTAAAATTGAATTTTGTGGGATTTTTTTTTGCTAGAATTTTTTGATTTGAAAAAGTTAATCAAAAGGTTAATTAAGTTAATACTCGTTAATTTTGCGCCTAAAATCATAGGAAAATCATAGGAAAATCATTGGAAAGATTGAAAAAGTTAACAAAAAAACTAGGAGAATTTTCGAAAAATCCCTGAAAAATCCCTGAAAAATCCCTGAAAAATCCCTGAAAAATCTTCTAAAAAAATACCAAGAGAAAAAACTACTAAAAAATCTTAGAAAATTATTTGAAAATTCTTCCAAAAAATTATATATATTTTCGTTTTTTCATCATAATTGCTAGGAAAATCACATTAACCCAAGTGCTGATAATTGACGCATAGGCAAAAGCCATTAGTTGATAATTTTTCATCAAAACCACGCAAATACTTACATTTAAAGCCGTTTGTACAAATGCGCCGATGGCCGGAATTTTAACTTCTTTGTTGGCGAAGAAAAAAACTGGCAAAGTTCGGACAAGCAAAATGGCCGGAATTGCGAAAGAATAAGTTTTTAACAAATTGGCAATTTTTGCGATATCTTCTGGAGTGCATTTCCCCCATTGAAAAATCAGGCTAGAAATTTGGTGGCTAAAATAAAAGAACGCGATCGTGACGGGGATGAAAATCATGGCGTTCATTGTCAGCGCGTATTTGGAAATTTTTTGCTGATTTTCTTTGTTGTGAGTCAGCGTCGGTAAAAGCGTGATATTTATGGCAATAATTAGGGAAATAGGGATTTGCAAAAGCTTTTCAGTACGATATAGAACCGTGGTGTTGCCAATTGGTAAAAGCGACGTCATTGCGATCAAAATAGCGCTATTTATCTGGGAAATACTGGCGCTGAACATGATTGGGAAGAAGACTTTGAAGAACGTTTTTAAAACCCCTTCAGAGGCCTTGTCTTTTGTAATTTTAAACGGGATTTTCAGCCGCAAATACGGGAAAAAGACTATAAGAACTTGGATAGCCGTAGCGCTTAGCCACATTGGCCCAACGTACGCCCAATCCAGGTCAAGGTAATATCCGCAAGCAAAACAGCCAATCAAGACTATATTCCAAACCGTCGGCGCAAAAGATGGCCAAAAAAACTGGTTTTTACAATTGAGCATGGAGGAAAAAATTCCAAAAAGAAAGAAAAGTGTCACTGTTACGCTCGTAAATGGGATGTATTTCATGAACCAGTGGAGTTGTTCTGGCTTATCTAGCAGCCCAGGGGCGATAATGGCCAAAATTTCTTTAGCGAAAATTGTCTGGATGACAAAACTAATCAAAAAAGCAAACACAAAAATTACGATGATTTTGTTGATCAAGTTTGTAATGGCGGTTTTGTAATTCTTTTTTTCAAGGTCTGTTACCAGGGGAAGCAAAGCATCGTTCATAACTCCTTCAGTCGAAATCTTACGCAAAAGCCCGGGGATTCGAGTTGCCATAACTATGGCGTCTGTGGCCGCTGAAGTGCCCATCCAAGCGATCATGAAAATTTCTCGAACATACCCCATCAACCTGTGCAGCATTGTATTAAAGCCTACGATTGAGGTGTTTTTCAGAAAGCTATTTATTCCTGCAAAGCTCGGTTTTTTAAGATTTTTGAAGATATTTGACATTGTAACCTTTGGAATCATTTTAGAATAATTTGCGATTTTTAGATAGCTTTTTTGAGCGATTTTTGTGCATAATATAGAAAAGTGGAGAATTTTATGGAAATAATGCCAGTCGACAAAAAGGCTTTGGATGGAAACTTGATTTTGGTCTTGAAAAGTGACGTTTTGCCGCCAGAATTGCGGGATTTTGACAAGAATGGAAAATTAGCAAAAGTTATTGAAATGCAAAAATTTACGTCCAAATTTGGGCAAGTTTTACATATTCCAAATTACGAAAATTACGATAATCTTTGGCTGGTTGGTCAGAATGAAGCCGAAAATTCGTTGAAAATTGGCTGTGTTATTGCCGAGCTTTTGGCTGGAAAAGAGGTGGCGGAAGTTTGCCTTTGGATAGAAGATCAGGCGAATTTGAAGGAAATTTTGTCCGGTCTTTTGTTGCGCGATTATTTTTACGATAAATATAAAAAACAGCCCGAAAATAGCCGAATTTTTGCGGATAAAATCTTTATTGTTGCCAATTTGTCTCCTGAAGAAATCGAGGTTCTTGACTTTGAGGCGAAAAGTGTCAAGCGAGCTCGGTCTTTGGTAAATTGCCCGCCTTGTGACTTGTATCCGGAGGTTATGGCCAAAGAGATTAATGATTGGTTAACGCCTTTGGGGGTCAAGGTTACGGTCTTAAAAGGCGCGGATTTGGCTGGGATGAATTTGCTACTTGGAGTTGGAAGGGCGAGTCATAAAGAGCCACATGTGGTGGTTATGGAATGGAATGGCGGCCAAAATGGCGGTAAATACGAGGCTAAAGATACGATTGCGTTTGTAGGCAAAGGGGTGACTTATGATTCTGGCGGACTTTCCATCAAACCTAGCTCGAGTATGGAAACTATGAAAAGCGATATGTCTGGGGCGGCAGTTGTGGCTGGGGTACTTGCAAATGCGGCCAAAAAT
>Ga0209340_1002119_pt1 | contig 12154 bp, 13 predicted proteins | sample EPASupsiteSAE323_FD_187266 | JGI IMG/M metagenome (GOLD analysis project Ga0209340, IMG submission 187266) | Bioremediated contaminated groundwater from EPA Superfund site, New Mexico - Sample SAE3-23 (SPAdes) (version 2) | ecosystem: Environmental > Aquatic > Deep subsurface > Groundwater >... | reverse complement strand
AATGAACGATTTAATGGTAGGTTTAAAAATACTTCTGCTGAGATTATGGATGGATTTAAAACTGCTTCTGTTGGTGGAATTGTGGCTGTATATTCAATAGCATATGGATTACCTAGACAATGTGTTGACAGAATTGATGAGATTTTAGTTCCAGGAGGTGTGATCAAAGCTTGTTTTAGATATTCCTCGGACAAGTATCTTAATAATGGATGTGATCTTAAAACTCATAGTTTATTTATGAAGCGTTTAAAAGAATTAAATTATGATATAGCAGTTTCTAAGGGTATTATATTGGCAATTAAATTTGGAGGATTACAAAAAGCTTCAGATTTAATGGAAAAGGATTTTGCTTTATATATAGATGATAATAGTGAAGATTTAGGATAGATTTTATCTATTCTTTTTTTTAAAATTGTTTTTTGTCTTTAACCACCATTTTGATTGTCGACAGAGTTTAGAAGAATCGGAAGGATTTTTTAAAATTGATTTAACTAATTCTTCAAGATAAATATTGGTTTGAGAACCTTTGATTAAAATAGTTTCGCCACCAATAAGCTGCTCTTTTAAAAAATCGGCGGCTTGCCACCAATAATCAAAATTAAATGTAGAGACGTTGCGCGCAACGTCTCTACTAATAAAATATTTTTTAGTTTCTGGACCAACGCTAATTAAAAGATCAGCCGTTTTGATGGCCTGTTGATATATTTTGTTATGTTCTGATTCATTTGATGAACCTAACTCTCGCATATCTCCGAGGACGACAATTTTTCTAGTTTTGAAAGTATCTAAGAATTCAAGCATTTTTTGACAAGCAATTGGTGAAGAATTATAAGAGCTATCGATAATGGTAGTATTTTTGATACCATCTAAAATTGAAGAACGGGACGGAGGTAGAGAAAAATTGGTTTGAATATTTTTGATAGCTTCATTATAGTTGATATTAAAAATTCGAGCCAAAGAAAGGGCGGCACCAAAACTGATCTGATAAATATCGGGAAGGTAAAAATTGGTAAATTTTATTTTGGTAGGAGTAATATTAATAATATTTTTGTTTTGAGTGTATTTCTTGACCAATTTATCTTGGTCATTAATAATGACGGTTTTGGCTTGATTAATTAATTTGGCTTTTTCTTGAGCAATTTGATCAATATTTTTGAAATTGGTTAAATGGACAGAACTAACATTAAGAAATATGCCAATATTTGGTTTAACAATTGATAAAAGATAATCCATATTGTGAGGCCAGAGAGGAGAATCAACGCCCATTTCTAGAATTAAAACATCATATGGTTGCCAATTAGTTAAATATTTTAGAGGTAATAGAAAAAGAATTTTTAGCCAAGAAAAGAAACTATAATCACTAATTTTGAGACCAACAATGCTAAGAGGTAAACCTGATTCGGAATTATAACCGTCGTTGGTTTTGATTTTTAAATGAGGAGAAAGGACAGTTTGACAAGCTAAAAGGGTGGAAGTTTTGCCGGCCGATCCAGTAATACCGACAATATCAAATTGGCGATGTTTTAATTTTTGGATTAATCTAACTTTTTTAAGTTGGGCTTTGGCAAAAAATTTGATGTAAGCCAAAACGAATAGAGAAATATTTTTTTTCACTAGTCTATTTTATCAGTAATCGAGGTTAACTTCACAAAAAACCTCTCAAATTAATGAGAGGTTTTTAAAGTGTAAAAAAATTATTTTGTAACTTCGACTTTGACACATGGACCCATGGTGGCGCAAAGAGCTAATTTTTTGATTTTATTAGCTTTAATTACTTTAATTAATTCAGTAACATTAGCTTCAAGTTCAGCTTCTGGTTGAGAAACTTTTCCGACTAAAATATGAACAATAGGAGCTTTTTTCTCAGTTCTAACAACAGTTTTGGCAGCTGATAATTTTTTAACAGACTCTTCTGGTTTATCAGTGAGAGTACCGTTTTTTGGATTTGGCATTAAACCTTTTGGTCCCAAAACACGAGCTAAAGGAAGAAGTTTGGGCATGGTAGTTGGGGTGGCAATAAGAATGTCAAAATTAATTTGACCATCTTTGATTTCGGCTAAAATAGTGTCATTTAAGATGACCACCTTTTTACTGGCAGTTTCTAAATGAGGAAAAGTAATTTCGCCAATATTGCCAATATCAGCAACGGTTACATGGGCTTCAACTTTACCTTCAAATTTAGAGATAGAAGTTTTCTTAACTAATTGGACAGCTTCAGAAAGGGGATAATATTTAGTGACATCAATTAGCTTTTTGGCAGCTTGATATTTTTTGCCCCTAACTTTGGCAGTTTTAACTTTGTGGTTTTCGGTAGTTTCTGAAGTCTCTGACTCTGTCGCAGTTTCTTCAGTTACGGCCTTTTGTGTTTCGACTTCGCTCAACACTTCCACACTTTCTTGTTTGGCTTTTTTAGCCTTATTTTCTTGTGAGGTTTTGCTCATATTTTAAATTAATTACTAATTAATAATTACTAATTACAAATTAACCAACTATTTCAATACCCATTGATTTGGCGGTGCCAATAACTGATCTTTTGGCAGCTTCTAAATCTTTGGTATTTAAATCTGGCATCTTATTGTTGGCAATTTCTTCGACTTGAGCCATAGTAAGTTTGCCTACCTTATCTTTACCAGTAGTTCCTGAACCTTTTTGAACACCAGACATTTTTTTAATCATGTCAGAAACTGGTGGTTTTTTGATAATAAAATCAAAAGAACGGTCTTCGTAGATAGTAACGACGGCTGGAATGACGGAACCTCTTTGATCTTTGGTCTTTTCATTGAATTCATTACAAAAATCCATGATTTTAATACCGTGAGGACCAAGAGCTGTACCAACTGGAGGAGCTGGATTAGCACTGCCAGCTTGAATAGCGATTTTAACAATGGTTTTTATTTTTTTTGGCATAATTTGAAATTTAAAAGTTTGAGTGAGAAGCCTCTTTTTTTAGAGCACTAAAACTTTATAACTCTTTTGTAACTTGTAAAAAGTCGAGTTCAACAGGAGTTTCTCTTTCGAAGAAAGAGACAAGACAACGGATTTTACCTTTTTCTTGATCAATAGAATCAATAGTACCGACAAAGTCAGCAAATGGTCCGTTAGTAATTTTAACAACATCACCAATAGAGAATGGAGTCTCATATTTTGGTTTATCGTCTTGAATATTAAGAAGAATTTTGTCGACTTCTTTTTGGGTAAGAGGGCTGGGAGTGTTTTCGATACCAATAAATCCAGTGACACCTTGGGTAGTACGAACAGTAATCCAAGAATCATCACTTAAAGTCATTTGGACTAAAACATAACCAGGAAAAGTTTTTTCTTGAGATTTAACTTTTTGACCACGACGAATGATCATTTTTGGTTGAATAGGAATGATGGCTTGAAAAATTTGATCTTCTAAACCCATGGTTTTAATACGAGTTTTTAAAGCTTCGATAACTTTGTATTCATGACCTGAATAAGTGTTAATGACGTACCAGGCGGCGTCAATGGTTGGCTCTATTGGAGAGAGCTTGAATAAAAATTCTTTTTGGTTAGTTTTATTAGAAGTTTTTGGCATATTTTTAAAGTTTACCTAATAAGGCAATTGCATTAGTAAACAGATAATCAAAACCCCCCAAGATTAGGGAGATGATAATTGAGATTGATATTACCACAACTGTGAGCTGAATTAAAGTATCTTTTTTAGGCCAAGTGATATTTTTAAATTCAACCATGACTTCTTTGAAGAAGTTTATGACTTTTTTCATAGGAGTATTATAGCAGCTCAAATAAAAAATCCCGACTTTTGATCGGGATTTTTCTTGTTCCATAAGTCATCGGACTATTGGAAACTTACCATTGCTTATATGATGTCAATTTTGAAACAAAAAGTCAAGGGTTTATTTTTAATAAAAATACAAATTAATTTTTGTAAGATATTTTTGATTTGTATTTCACCGCGGAATTGTTGCAGATAATAAATTTGATATGGTTTATATTATTGACCCGTTCTATAGGTGGTGGGTATGATGAAACACAGCCACTATAGATAGTGGGTAATATTAAAAATTAAAATTTACTGAATTTTTTCAAAAAAAATTATGTTATGTCCATATTGTGGAAAAGATGAATCTAATGTTTTAGAGAGTCGAGAAGCTGAAGATGGCAAAGCAACTAGACGACGACGAGAATGTATCAGTTGTGGAAAAAGATTTACGACTTATGAGAGGGTTGAAAATATTAATTTAAAGGTATTAAAAAAATCAGGTAAAGTGGAAGATTATAGTAGAGCCAAGTTGGAAAAATGTTTGGAAAAAGCTTGTTGGCGAGTCAATATTGATGAAAGAGAAAAGATTGTTGATGAAATTGAAAAGAAGCTTTTAAATTGGAAAAGTGTAGAAATTCCCTCAAAAGAGATTGGAAAAATGATTATGGAGAAATTAAAAGTAATTGATCCTTTAGCTTATGTGAGATTTGCCACAGTTTATTTAGATATTGAATCTATAAAAGATTTTGAAAAATTATTAGTTGATTTTAAAAAATGAGAGATCTAATCGAACCACAATTATCAGAAAATGCAAAATATATTGCTGAAACTAGGTATTCCCAGAAAAATGAAGATGGAAAACCTTATGAAAAAGTCTCAGATATTTTTTGGAGGGTGGCATCAAATGTGGCTAAAGGAGATAAAAGTTTTGGGGCGACAGATGAAATTGTTGATCAAAAAGCAATTGAATTTTACAACTTAATGGCTGAACAAAAGTTTTTGCCAAATACTCCTTGTTTGGTCAATGCAGGAAAAGCTAAGCAACAACTATCGGCTTGTTTTGTATTACCGGTAGAAGACTCAATGGAATCTATATTAGAGACTATGTCTAATATGGCCATGATTCATAAATCAGGCGGTGGAACAGGTTTTTCATTTTCAAAATTGAGGCCTTATGGCGATTATATTAAGACAAGTGGGGGGACTACAGTTGGTCCGGTTAGTTTTATGCAAGCTTACAATGATGTGACAGCCCAAATAAAACAAGGTGGGGTTAGACGTGGTGCAAATATGGGAATGTTGTCGATCCATCACCCAGATGTATTGAGATTTGCTGTAGTCAAGTTGGACGAATGGAGTTTGACAAATTTTAATATTTCATTGGCAGTTACTGATGCCTTCATGAAAAAAATTGATGAAGATAAAGCCTTTGTAGAAAATGATGTAATTCCTGAAGAAGTAGTAGAAGAAATTAGATTGGCAGAAGGGATTAGAAGTGCTGATGAAAGATTGAGACAAGTAGAAGTGGGAGTAAAAAAATTATATGAATGGGCGATGGCTACTCAAATTGATAAAGGAGAAGGATATGATTTAATAAATCCTCGGGATGGAAAAGTAAAAATGAAATTGAATGCTTATAAAGTTTTTAATTTAGTAACACGTTTGGCTTGGCAATATGGTGATCCTGGACTTGTTTTTATTGATCGAATGAATGCCCCAAGTTCAAATCCAGTTCCAGCCATGGGACGAATTGAAGCTACAAATCCATGTGGAGAACAACCACTTCTACCTTATGATGCTTGTAATTTAGGATCGATAAATTTGGCAAAATTTGTCAAAGAAAAAGATTTAGATTGGGAAGAATTGAGAAAAACAGTTTTTGCGGGAGTTCATTTTTTAGATAATGTAGTAGAAATTAATCAATTTCCAGTCCAAAAAATTAGAGAAATGGTGAGTAATACTCGAAGAATTGGTTTAGGAGTGATGGGTTTTGCCGATGCTTTGTTTAAAATTGGAGTTCAATATAGCTCTAATCAAGGTATAGAGTGGTCAAAAAAAATAATGAAATTTGTGACTGAAACTTCAAAAGAAGCAACGGTGGAATTAGCAAAAACTAGAGGAGTTTTCCCTTGGTGGGAAAAAAGTGTTTACGCTAATACTGATTATCGACCACGAAATATGGCATTAACTACCATTGCCCCAACAGGGACAATTAGTATGATTGCTGATACTAGTTCTGGAATTGAGCCAGTATTCTCTTTGGGTTATCAAAAAAATACAGTGGAAGGAAAAACACTTTATAGTGTCAATCCAGTATTACTAGAAGAATTGAAAAAGAGAGGAATTTACACAGAAGAATTGGTTGAAAAAATAGTGAAAAATGGGGGAATGTTAAAAGACATTGAAGAGATTCCAGATGATTTTAAAAAGATTTTTATTACAGCACTTGAAATTGACCCTGAATGGCATATAAAAATTCAAGCAGCTTTTCAAGAATATACTGATAATGCAGTATCAAAGACCATTAATTTACCAGAAACTGCTACAGTTGATGATGTAAGGCAAGCTTATAGACTAAGTTATTCATTGGGAACTAAAGGAATAACTATTTATAGAAGTGGATCACGATCTTTTGAACCAATGCAAAAAGTTAAGAATAAAGATGATAGGGTTGGAGAAAAAGAGATAGCTTGTATACCAAAAAAGAAACCAACTCCAATAGTAGCTAGTGGAATTAGGGTAAAGAAAAAATGTGATGTTGGCAGTGTTTATACTTCAATTTTTTATGAAGAAGGGGATGGTCCAGTAGAAGTATTTGTTAATTTAGGGAAATCTGGTGGTTATTTGGCAGCGTCTGCAGAAGTTACTGGAAGATTAGCATCATTGGCTCTAAAATATGGGGCAACCTTGGATGAAATTTCAGAACAATTGGTGGGGATTTCTTGTGGTCAAAAAGTGGGAATGGGGAATGGGGCAGTATTGAGTATGTTTGATGCAGTTGGTAAATCAGTTTTAGAAATTTCTAAAGGTGAGCAATTAAGTATTTTTGCTAATCAAGAGAATTTGACTCACATAGATGTGACTAAAATTAGTGAAGAAATGACTCAGGCTGAAAGTAAATTTGGAGCTTGTCCAGATTGTGGATCACCCCTTCGGGCAGAAGAGGGATGTTATAAATGTACTAATGTTTTTTGTGGATACTCTAAATGCAGTTAATATGATTACAACTAAAGCTGGTGATAAAGGACAAACAACTTGTGGTAATAAAAGAATTAGTAAAGATTCTATATTAGTTGAAGTTGTTGGGACGATAGATGAACTCCAATCAATATTAGAATTGATTGGAAAGGAGGACTTAATAACAACTGATTTATCCCAATTAATGGGTAAAATTGCTTGTGGAATAGAAGTTGATGTAAACAGTAAAGTTTTATATTTAGAAAAAGAGATTGATAAGTTAGAAAAAGAATTACCCAAATTAAAACAATTTTTAAAATTTAAAAACAAAAAAGCTTTAAATTTAAATTGGGCGAGAACAGTGGCTAGAAGATTGGAGAGAAGAATAGTGGCAATGGATAAACAAGAAAAACAGGACAATAAAATATTGGAATATTTTAATAGATTGTCTGATTACTTATTCTTAAAATCGAGGAGGGCAGAGGAGAAGTAATTTTTATTTTGAGAATTGGGTGTAATTCCCAAGCTGTGCCGCAACGGTTAAAGCCCGAGCCTAGAAACTTCCGAGCAGAAGATTATGAAAGAAGAAAGAAGAATAAATGGTTTTAGTTCAGGCTTAGAAAGAGATTATTTAAGTAGATTTGGTGATAGAGAAATTAAAAATAGAGTAATAGAGAAGGAGATAAGTACCCAATTAGCTGAAGATTTTGGTGTGATTAGGTTTACTAAAAAATATATTTTCCGTGATGGTTTATTGGTTGATCTTGATTCTGGAGAAAGTTTGGTAGAAATGACAGCTAGAGGTGGAGTTGAAGAAGAAACTAGAGCAATTAAAACGATTGAGACTGGTTTAAGAGATAATCCTGATGAAACTTGGATATATTTTAGTCCTAAAAATAAAAAGCTTGGTTATCCAGAAAATTATATAAATATTTGGAGGGTTAGTGGAAATGAGATTATTTGGAATGGGATTTCAGTTAAAACTAATTTTAGGGAAATGAATAGAGTTAGAAAAATGTTAGGTAAAAATGAATGTAAAGATGAAATGGATATTTTAGGATCACCAGTAGGAGTAAAAATGGAATTTGCGAATATCTTTGACTTATTTGTGTTAAGTGAAAAAAAATATTACAATAACTTTTCTTATATTCAAGAAATAGTAAAAACTCACATAGACGAGTTCTATAAAGAATTTGGTGATGATTTAACTGATGATAGTGAAATCATTCGTAGATTATATTCAGCTTGCCATAATTTTTTAAGTACAAGGAAAGGGAACATTATAAGTAGAAAAGATTTGAATAATTTTATGTTTGGACAATTGCAGGGTATCAAAACCGAAACGAGTTTTGGTTGTTCTGGAAAAACAACTGTTGGAGCTTATGGTGGAGAAAAAGGTTGGTATATAACAGCTGAAGGTAAGGTGGTTTTTGGAACTATACCAAATGAATGTAAAATATGTCCGATATGTAAAATGCCATACTTGGGAGAAAAATGTCCTTTTTGTTAAATGATATTATTTGATATCTTTATTGATTCTTTTTGATGTATTTATTGAATTTTTAGAGAATATTAAAAGTGCCATCAGTTTGATATTGTAGGATTCGTTGATTAATTTCGTCTCGAAATGACGGATTAGTGTTTCCATAATATCGATCACCGAAATCACCTAGTCCTGGGTAAATATAATAAACATCATTTAGACCAATATCGATAGCACAAGTGAAAATATTAACATCAGGATGATCTTTATTAATACAATTAATACCCTCAGGAGCAGAAATTATACAACCGGCAGTAATATCTTTAGCTCCTCTAAATTTAAGTTCATTTATGGCCATTGAAAGAGAACCTCCAGTGGCTAACATTGGATCCGGAATAATAATTTTATATTGATTAAGATTAGATGGAAGACCATTATAATTTAATTTTGGCTTAGCAGTTTTTTCGTCTCGTTTGATATCTACAAGAGCTAATTTAGAGTCAGGAAAAGAAGACTGAATTCCTCGACATAATGGATACCCAGAACGAAGAATAGCGACAAAAAGAAAATTTTTTGATGAAGTAAAATTAGCTGAAGTTTCCATCAATGGAGTTTTAATTTGACGATTTATAAATGGTGGTAATAAAATTTCTGCTAATTGGTAGCCAACTCCGGTAGAAATAATATCGGCATGTTTTTTAAAAGTAACAAGATCAGTATTTTTATCTCTTAAATAAGATAAACTATTCTCGATAATGCGAGAACTGATTATTGTGGTTTTTTTCATAGGTTAATTTTTTATAAAAGAGATAAATTGAGTTATTGTATCGAAATCATAGAAAAATACAATTTTGAATTTGATACAGTTTTTACGATTGATTTTGGATCGGTTAAAGTTTAAATTTGGTCAGAATTAAAAAAGATTATAAAAATGATAAAAGAAGACAAACTTAAGGTAACTTTACTTAGTCATACAGCCGATCCTGAAGAAAATGTAGTGGCAGCTATTAGACAATGTTATAGTTCAGTTGGGGCTGAAGAATTGAAAGAAAAAACAACTGAAGAAGTAAGAAAAAGATTAATTAAACAAGTAATAGAATCGGGACATACATCAACTTTGGAACATGCCAGTTTTACTTTTGCACTTGACGGAGTTAGTCGAGTGACCGAAATTCATTTAATAAGGCATAGGATTGCTTCTTTTTCAATTCAATCTGGAAGATATGTTAAACGAGGGGATGCGGCTTATAGAGTACCACCTAAAATTAGAGCATTAAAGGACAAAAAACTTTTAGAAAAATATTTAACACATTTAGAAAAAACTCAAGAACTTTATAATGAGTTAATTGATGCAGAAATACCAGCTGAGGATGCACGATATTGTCAACCACAATCAATTCAAGTAAAAATTGTAATGAGTATGAATGCGAGGGAATTATTACACTTTTTTAGCTTAAGAACATGTACCAGAGCTCAATGGGAGGTTCAAGAAGTAGCTAGATTAATGTTAAAAGAAGTGAGGAAAGTGGCACCAACCATATTTGAGAATGCTGGGGCGCCATGTATCTCAGAAAAATTGTGTAACCAGGGAAAATTATCTTGTGGAATTTGGAAAAACATTAAAGGAGCAAGATTAAAAGAATGAAAGGAAAGTTCATTGTAGTTTATGGAATGAATAATTTAGGTAAAACGACAATGGTTGATAGTCTAATTGATTTTTTGAAAACAAATGGAAAAAATGCAATTTATTTAAAATATCCGATTTATGATTTGGAGCCAACAGGCCCAAGGATTAATCGATACCTAAGAGAAGGTAATCCGGAAAATTTAAACCCAAACACGGTTCAGCAGATTTATAGTGATAATCGAAGAGACTATGAATCTGAATTAAAAAAGATGATAGAAGAAGGAAAGTGGGTTATTGCTGAAGATTATAAAGGGACAGGGATTGCTTGGGGAATGATTGGTGGAGCAACGGTTGAAGAAATGGAAAATGTTAATCAAGGATTATTGGAAGCTGATTTATCAATTTTGTTAGATGGAGAAAGATTTTTAACTGGGATTGAAAACGGTCATACACATGAAAGTGCAACTGATTTATGGCCTAAAGGGAGACAAATTCATTTAGATTTAGCCAAAAAATATGGTTGGAAAATTGCCAATGCTAACCAAACTAGAGAAGAAGTATTAAATAGTGTTATTAAAATTTTAAAAGAAGAAGCATTTTTATGAAAGGGATCCAACTAATAGCAGGAAGTTCTCATCCAGAGTTAGCTGAAAAAATTTCTAAAAAAATGGGTGTACCGTTGACACCAATATTGATAAAAAAGTTTTTGAATAGTGAAATATATGTACGTATTGGTAAAAAAGTGAGAGGCGATGATATTTTTGTAATTCAAACTTTTGGAGATAATGTCAATGATAGTTTAATGGAATTATTAATCATTATTGATGCTTTAAGAAGATCATCAGCTGGTCGAATTAATGTTGTTTGTCCTAATCTTTGCTATTCTAGACAGGATCGAAAAATTGAATCACATGAACCTATTTCATCTAAGTTAGTGGCAAATTTAATTACGACAGCAGGTGTTGAAAGATTAATTACAGTTGATTTACATGCTTCTCAAATTCAGGGTTTTTATGATATTCCAGTAGATCATTTAGTGGGTTATCCATTGATTGCTAAATATATCCAAAAGAAAAAATATAAAAATTTAGTGGTGGTAGCGCCGGATATTGGAGCAGCCAAAAAGACTCATAAAGTGGCTGATTTATTGGGAGTACAAATTGCTATTGTTGATAAAATTAGAACTGGTCATGGTATGTCTGAAGCGGCTCATATAGTAGGTGAAGTTAAGGGAAAAACGGCACTTTTGATTGATGATATGGTTGATGGTGGTGGATCGATTGTGGCAGCAGTTGAAGCGGTGAAAAAATTTGGAGCCAAAAAAATTATTATTGGGGCGACTCATGGATTCTTGAATGGTGAAGCTGTTAATAGATTAAAAGATAGTGATGCTGATAAAGTAATTTTTCTAGATACCGTACCAATTCCAAAGTGTAAGCGATTTAAAGGAATGACTATAATTTCAGTAGCACCACTTTTGGCAAAAATAATTGGACGAATTCATACCGAAAGATCTTTGGGTGAATTATTTAAATGGGAACAACAAACTAAATTATTGTAAAATAATCCTATGATATAGAGAAAAGAATGTCTGGTTTTGAGTTATTATTTTTGAAAATATTTTATGATCGATAAACAAATAAGAGATTTAATAAAAAAAGAAGAACAAAGGCAAAATGAGGTGGTGTCTTTAATTCCATCAGAAAATTTTGCTTCTGAAGAGGTAAAAATGGCAATTGGTAGTTGTCTGACAAATAAATATGCTGAAGGGTATCCAGGCAGACGTTATTATCAGGGCAATAAATTTATTGATGAAATTGAGAATTTAGCCATTGATAGAGGTAAAAAGATTTTAGGAGTTGAACATTTAAATGTTCAACCTTATTCCGGAAGTCCAGCTAATAGTGCAATTCAAATGGCGCTTTTGGAAAGAGGCGATAAAATTTGTGGACTTAAATTATCGGCTGGTGGACATTTAACTCATGGACATCCAAAAATTACATTTTCCGGAAAATTTTTTGAAAGTGTTCAATATAATGTCGAAGAAGATGGACGAATTGATTATGACAAACTAGAAGAATTAGTGTTGGCTGAAAAACCAAAAATGATTATGGCGGGG
>Ga0209340_1002118_pt1 | contig 12162 bp, 11 predicted proteins | sample EPASupsiteSAE323_FD_187266 | JGI IMG/M metagenome (GOLD analysis project Ga0209340, IMG submission 187266) | Bioremediated contaminated groundwater from EPA Superfund site, New Mexico - Sample SAE3-23 (SPAdes) (version 2) | ecosystem: Environmental > Aquatic > Deep subsurface > Groundwater >... | reverse complement strand
TTGGTCTTTATTATGGAAGGTGGCTTCGCTTTTCTAGAAGCCGGTTTTATAAGATCAAAAAATTCTATTAATATTGTTATGAAGGTTTTTACCGATTGCACGGTTGGCATGTTGAGCTATTGGGTACTCGGATTTGCGATTATGTACGGTGCTGACCAAGCTGGGCTTTTCGGCAGCAGTGGTTTTTTTATTGGTGGCAATTTAAGTCATATTAAACTGACAATACCCATCTATGCTTATTGGATTTTCCAGGCTGCTTTTGCCATGGCAATGGCCTCTATCGTTTCTGGAGCAGTAGCCGAACGCATGAAATTCAAGCCTTATATCATTTATACCGCCCTGGCAGCGGCATTTATATATCCGGTAGCCGGTCACTGGGTATGGGGTGTTGGCGGCTGGCTGGGCAAAATGGGCATGCTGGATTTTGCAGGTTCGTCGGCAGTTCATGCCGTTGGCGGCTGGAGTTCACTGGCAGCAGTATTGGTTCTGGGCGCGAGAACCGGAAAGTTCAAGCCGGACGGTTCGGTAAATTTTTTGCCTCCCCATAATCTTCATCTGGCTTTTCTGGGTACTTTCATCCTTTGGTTTGGTTGGTTTGGATTTAATGCCGGCAGTTCCCTTTCCGGACTGGATCTGAATATCGGCCGAATTGTTGTTACGACCAATCTGGCGGCCGCCGCCGGAGGTACAATAGCAGCCCTGTTCACCATGTTCAAATATGGCAAAGCTGATCCCAGTATGACCATGAACGGTTCACTGGCAGGCCTGGCTGCCATTACTGCAGGCACAGCCTTTGTAAGCCCAACCTGTGCAGTTTTAATTGGCATGGTTGCAGGAATATTGGTCGTTTTGGCGGTTAACTTTTTTGACAAAATGTTGGTTGATGATCCCGTTGGCGCAATTGCGGTACACGGAGTAAATGGTGTTTGGGGTATTCTTGCTGTAGGCCTCTTTGCTGAAAAAGGCGGGCTATTCTTCGGGGGCGGTTTTCACCTCCTGGCGGTACAGTTCTTCGGAGTGCTGGTCATTTCGTTGTGGGCTTTTGCAGCAACATATGCAATATTTACTGTATTGAAAAAAACCATGGGCATTCGCGTTTCGGTCGAGGAAGAACTGGATGGGCTTGATATCAGCGAACATGGCATTTCAGCTTACTCCGGCATTCTCAATGCAAATAATGAAGGAAATTAAACTTGAATTGGTTTGGGTTATTGATTCGACTTTCATTTATGAGGTAGACTTATAGAATCAGGCTATTCCATATTGGGAGGAAAATTAATGAAAAAAATTGAAGCTATCATCAGACCGTCCAAACTGGACGAAGTAAAGACAGCGCTTGATAATATAGGCGTTCGGGGCATGACTGTTTCTGAGGTTAAAGGCCGGGGTCTGCAGCGTGAGCAAAAACAATATTATCGCGGCCAGGAGCACATTGTTGATTTATTCCCCAAAGTTAAAATCGAAATCATTTCTGAGGATCAGGTTATAGAAGATATTATATCAACCATTATAAATGTTTGCCGGACCGGGAAAGTTGGCGACGGCAAAATTTTCGTGTATCCGGTTGAAAGAGTCATTCGGATCAGTACCAGAGAAGAGGGTAGTTCGGCATTATAAACGTGAAATTATTATGAAAAAGCCAGCCTTTTTTAGGCTGGCTTTTTTTATGGTGAAATCTTAACCTACGATTTCGTCAATCACTTTTTGCAACTGTGGTTTACCCTGGGCACCAACGATACGTTTAACTTCCTGTCCGTCTTTGAAGAAAATCAGTGTAGGTATACCCCTGACCCCAAACTGTGCTGCCAGGGATTTGTTATCATCTACATTTACTTTGGCTACGTCCAGCTTTTCCTTGTTTTCTTCGGCCAGAGTATCCACGATCGGTCCCAGCATTTTACATGGTCCGCACCAGGGAGCCCAAAAATCAACCAGCACCGGGTTGCTGGCTTTTAATACTTCGTTATCAAAACCATCTGCATTAACTGCCTTTACATTTGACATACATATACCTCCTCAATTGTAAGTTGCTGCACTGCTGATCATTTAATAAACCTGCCCATCATTTTGACGATCTCATCAAAGCTCTGCTCATTATCTTCTTCTTGAAGCGAGCGAGCTATACATTCACGGGCATGATTTTCAAAAATCAGCAGGCCGACATGATTGACAGCAGACTTTATGGCAGCAATTTGATTCATTATCTCACTACACTCAGCCTCGTTTTCAATCATACGCTGTACTCCGCGTACCTGTCCTTCAATTCTTCTCAGTCTTATCAAGATACTTTTATGCGCATCCTGATCGTTCATTTCATCCTTCATATCATACCCCCCTTGGGTATCTATCTATGATTATAATGAGACATTATCATATTTGTCAACTATAACCAACGAATTTTCAATATAAAACGATTGATATCTTTCAGATAAAAAAAGAGCCAACCGTAAAATAAAAATTAAACCCCCGCGATCAGTATATTGGCAGGGGTTTGTTCATTTTGAGTCAAAATATACAATTATACCTAAATATAATTCATCGCTTCTTACCAAATGAGATAATAAGCACCAATCCCAATACCAAGCGAAACTGCTAACCATAGCACGGTTCTGAGCATTTCAAATTTCACCTGTTTGGCCAGTTCTTCCATGATGATTCCCCTTTCTCAAACCTTGAGGCAGGTTTATATTGACCAGCTAAGTATAACATATTTTATCCATGAAAATGAATCATCAATCATAAATATAGGATCATAACATTTGACTATTTATTTCCACAAACCGGCACAAATTATTAATAAGATGATTTTTTTATTAATTATTATTAAATTTATTAATTTTATTACCTAATTTTAGCAGGATTTTGCAAATCAATAGCGAATCAGTAATTTTACCATTAAAAATTTTAAAGGAGGATATCATTTAAATGAAAGATGTATTTGTAGTAGAAGCTGCGCGTACGGCTGTTGCCCGTGCAGGAAAACAATCCTGGTTTACCAATGTCCGTGCTGATGAATTATCAGCTATCGTTTTCAAAGATCTGAGAAAAAGAATCGGTTTGGAAGACAAAGCTAAACAGGCCATCATTGATGACGTTGTTTGGGCCGCCACTGCTAATGCATATATGGAACAGGGTTTGAACCAGGGCCGTATGGCCTGGATCCTTTCCGATGGCGCTTATGATGTACCCGGATGTACGGTTGACCGTTTCTGCGCATCAGGATTGAATGCGATTTCCTTCGCAGCCTCCATGATGGCCAGCGGTTGGGGCGGAGAAGTTGAAATTGCCGGTGGTGCACAGCACATGTCCCACATTCCGATGGGTTCCGGTGCCACAGTTCATCCTGATATGGGCAAATACATGGATCTGAGATCCATCAACATGGGCCACACTGCTGAAGTTGTAGCCCGTCGTTTTGGTATTACCCGTGAAATGCAGGATAATCTGGCTTGCGAATCCCATGCCAAATGTGCTGCTGCTCAGGCTGCCAATGGTGGATTGGGAAAAACCAAAGATGCGATCATCCCGATCATTGCCAAAGTTCCAGCTAAAGCTGCAAAAGGCGAATTAAAGAAAGATGGTGCTTATATCGCCAGTGATTATCTGGCCAAAGAAGCGGCTGAAAAAGGCGAAGAACTGGTAGAATTCTGTGTAGCCCGTGACCAGGGCGTTCGTCCCGAAACCACTATGGAATCTCTGGCTGCCATGGCTCCGGTTTTTGCTCAGGATGATAAAGCCACTGTAACCGCTGGTAATGCTTCACAGATCAACGATGCTGCTGCTGGCGTAGTACTTGCTACTGCTGACGGTGCCAAAGCATTGGATAAAAAACCCGTTATGAAACTGAAGAGCTGGGCTGTTATCGGTCTTGATCCCGATGTAATGGGTATTGGACCTGCTCTGGCTATTCCCAAGGCATTGAAGAGAGCCGGCCTGACCCAGGATCAGATCGGTCTGTGGGAAGTCAACGAAGCTTTTGCTTCTCAGGCTTACTATTGCTGCGAAATGGCTCTGAAACTGCCGAAGGATCGGACCAATGTATGGGGTTCCGGAATCTCCATCGGCCATCCGCTGGCCTGCACCGGTGCCAGAATCGCTTGCGACATATTCTATATGTTCAAAGATGCAGACTTCGCTGATGTAGATTACATCGTTGAATCCATGTGTATCGGTCATGGTCACGGTGCAGCTGCTATCTGGGAAAGAGTAAAATAAGCTTAACCGTAAGAGGCTGTTGGTCAAATGATCAACAGCCTCTTTTTTTACCGGGCTTTTCAATTTTGTCTATAAACGGGATATAAGATATGGCATCGAAATGAAACGATCTTTAGAAATGATACGTCTCTAAAGGTTGTTTGACAGAAATATAAGATCGTTTATTCAAAGGTAAAGTTCATGGCTGTTTCGCCTTTCATTACTCTGTCACCCAAAGCATTGCGCAGTTTTAACGTTGCCTCAAAACCGGTACAGTGACAGGCAATAATTTGTTCAACATCATACTCCTTCAACGCTTTGATGGTTTCATTCATTCTTTCTTCGGATGCCCCTGCCAGATGCGTTCCGCCTATGAATGCCCTGATTTTATTCTGCCCGGTTTGCTGCCGCGCATATTCGATGGTATTTATAATGCCGGCATGGGCACAACCGCTGACGATGATTAAACCTTGTGGATGATTGATTACCACAGACATATCATCATAAATCAAATCCAGCACCAATCTGTCTCCTACCTCTACATAAAAACTTCCCCCTACGTCTTCATAGGAAGTTTTTCGAGGAATCTCACCGGTTACAAAAACGCCGGGATGAATTTCAGTAAAATTGTTGGTAATGATAAATTGTGCTCCGTTGCGGCCGATTTCCTGCGAGTCAAACGGAACCCCAATAGCTTTCCTGAACTCTCCCCAGACCGTATAACGGGGTATAAATATACCTGCGTGAGCATACACTTTTTTGCCCGTTGCAGTTTTCAAGAATGGGATTACCGCTCCTGTATGATCAAAATGACCGTGGCTTATAACCAGATCGTTGATCTGCGACAGATCGATGGCACCGGCGGCTGCGTTTTTGATCAGCGCATCTTCTGAACCGCTATCAAACAGGATCTTTTTATCGTCTACCGTTATCAAGGCAGCAAAACCATATTCGCCCCGGAAACCCGGGATAGGAGTTGTATTTTCAACCAATATCGTGACGCTTGCTTTCATTGTTTATCTCCTCCATCGTGACCTTTAATACAATTTACCATCGGCAGAAATTACAAACGGGTTACGATTACTTCACAGCAAGGATCACCGTGATTCAGGTTCTGGGTATGCTCAACTGAAATCTCAAAGTTTTTGTCAAACAGTCCTTTAACCATACCCTGATACGTCTGAACGGTTACTATGCCGCAATCTGCAACATTGGCTTTGGCGATCGCTTTCTGGGTTTCGCAGTCGGTGACCCTCATCACAATACGATCCCCTTCGACGGTCATCGTACGGCCTTCGATCTTCAGGACTGTACTGAATATGTCCATCGCTTCGAGGAAACTATCCGGCCAAACCGGATCTTTAATATATTCATTGCGAAGTTTTTTGCCGAACACATAGGAAAACTGTTTCCAGGCTTCCACATCGGCGTCCCAGGCCATTTCTATACCATGGTTTTTCGCCAGGCCCATAAACCAGGCTCCGTCCATGCGAACAAATGAGTACTGTAATAATGCAATGATTTCCTCATCGGTAAGTTTCAAAAAACCATCTCCAATCTTTATAATGAAAACCATTAAATGTATACTATACATTTAATTTTAAACCATAATATAAACATTGGAAATATTTATAAATCAGAAGTACGGTAAAATTTCATAACTCCTTCTTCAGCGCGATTGCGAATCATTTTCTGCTGGCTAAGATGAGACAAAAAAGCGGCGATCGTTGAGGATACAAGATAATACTGACCACTATTGACGCTCAGATCGTATTTTATTAACATGGCGGCCAGGATTTCTTCATGGGATCTGCCAATAGTAAGCAATGCCAATATTTCTTCAGCAATTTGCATGATCCGGGCTTGGTTTTTTTCCAGGCATCCGTCTAAATCATTAACCAGTCCTCCGTGGGTAAGCAATACGAGAGGCCAATTTTGTCTGCGAATGAAACCAAGGGTCTCCAGTTGTCTGGTAATATCGACCATGTATAAGAAAGGGTATTCAATCAGCATCTGCTCGTGCATCAGGCTGTCACCCAAAAAAGCAACTCCGTCAGGCGTCATAAGTCCGGTTTGTCCCAGACTGTGCCCCGGCAGATCATAGACCTGAAATTGCATACAATTTATATGCAAAGGGCCCGGGCCGACAATCCGATCGACTTTACTGGGCTGAAACATCAATACGCGGCTGCGTAAAACCCTGAGCGGATAGGCGGTAAATAGCATGGTAGGGCCAAAAATTGGGTTCTCAATGAGAGCTGCAGCCATTTGTGATGCAATGATATTGCATTGGCACTGCGTCTGTAAATATTCATTGCCGCCGCAGTGGTCGACATGGGCATGGGTATTAAAAATGGTGTTAATCTGAAGCCCTTCTGCGGTCAGCAGCGTTAATATTTTTTTGGCCTGACTTTCACTGGAACCGCTGTCCACCAGCAGACAAGTCTGGTCGGAAAATACATATACCCCAACACAATTAATCCCATCAATAAAATAACTGTTGCCTGCAATATGTTTTAATTGCACGGCCATTCATCTCCTTAGATTACGAATTCGCAAATATTTCGTCCTGATTAAGGAATCTCCTTTAAAATTAATGTATCAATTTCTCCAGGCAGAGCGGCCGGAAAATAAACGTTCAGATCCAATTCGTCTAATCGTCTTTTTATATCCTCCGTCCGGTAAGGCAATCCCTGCAGAGCCGCACATAATTCATTTACATTGGCATTGGTGAAGAAGTCCCCGTATATTCTGCAATCTTTAGTGAAACCGTTTTCAATGTACATCCCGATCTCAACTTTTCCCCAAGGAAATCGGGCACTGGTTTGAAAATTAAATGCCGGTGACGTACCAAAAACCCAATCCCAGCTATGATATTTCTCCCGGCGCAGCTTTTCCACGGCAAGCAGCTCATCTTCATCAAGCAGACGTTCTTCTTCCAGCATTCCCGTAGCTTTAAACGTATGCAACAAGGCCATCCTGAACTGGGACAGGGTGATTTCCGTAGCAAGATGTTCCCGGATATTGGTGACTCTGCTGCGGACCGAATTAACCCCCTTGGAAACAAATTTGTCCGTATCGGCATTGAGAACTTCTGCCATGTCTTCGATACAACTGTCAAACATCAGGGTACCGTGATGAAGCAAGCGGTTTTTCCATCTGTATTGGGCATTGCCGGAGAATTTTTTCCCGCTGATGGTAATATCATTGCGTCCGCTGTTTTCAGCCTTAATTCCCATCTGCCCAAGTGTATCGATAACCGGTCCGGTAAACCTGGCAAAATCGAAGCCGACATGATGTTCATCGTTGACGATATAGGTGAAATTCAAATTGCCATAATCATGATATACCGCCCCGCCTCCGGTCAATCTGCGCACCACCTCTACGCCCCTATTCCTGACCACATCAAGATTGATTTCTTTGAGGGTATTCTGATTACGCCCTACCACTACTACGGGACGGTCCTGCCAGAGCATGAAATATTCATGACGATGGTCCTGATCCAGTAACAGATATTCTTCCAGGGCCAGATTAAAATAGGGATCGGTGGAATGATTAATTATATAAATCATTTTTAACCTCCGTAAAGACAAGACATTATCCATAATTGATTTGTTATTTATTATAACAATTAAGGCGGGGACATTCCCGCCTTAATGAAACCAGTTTAACAAACCGCAATAATGAATTATTATTTCCTGCGCGGTAGAAGATGAATGGACTCGCCTTTAATATCCATAATGGCCTCAGCCAAATTTTCTCCCAGGGTAGGATGGGGATGAATGGTACCACGAATATCTTCAACATGCATATGGTTTTTCACCATCAGGGTAGCCTCCAGGATCAGATCCGAGGCATGCGGCCCTAAAATGTGCACTCCAATGATGAGGTCATCCTGATCAGCGATGACTTTTACCAGGCCATCTGTTTCCCCCATGGTCATAGCTTTACCATTGCCTGCAAATTGGAATTTGCCGACTTTGTATGCAATGCCCTGCTGTTTGGCTTCATCTTCACTCATCCCCACCGTAGCAATTTCCGGGAAGGTAAAAATACAAGCGGGAACTGCATGATAGGCCACCCGGTTGTCCAAACCGTTCATACGCTCAACAGCCACGATGGCTTCTTCGGAGGCAACATGGGCCAGCATCTGTCCGCCGATGACATCACCAATGGCGTAGATGCCCTTCACACTGGTCTCAAAATTTTCATCTACCTTAATAAAACCACGCTCATTAACAATTCCCAGTTGATCCAGATGAAGTCCCTCCGTGGCGGCTTTTCTTCCTGCCGCAGCCAGAACCAGATCGGTTTCGACTTGCTGAATGTCTTTTTTATCACGATATAGAACTGCCAGATGCTCCTGCACTGGTTGTATCTCCTGGATCTGACATCCTGTATGGACGCTTATCCCCTGTCTTTTTAAAAATATATTCATTCTCTTGGTCAGCTCACTGTCCAATGACCCGAGGATATGGTCAGCCGCTTCCAGTACGGTCACCTGGGTGCCGAAGGAGTTGAAAATACAGGCTAGTTCCAGGCCTACCACGCCGGCGCCGATTATTACCATGCGCGTTGGAATTTCTTCCAGATCCAGCAGTTCCGTGCTGGTAACCACCCCGGGCAGGTCAATGCCGAGAATGGGCAGCCGGACTGCTTCTGAACCACTGGCAAGAAGAATTTTCCGGCCAGAATATTCCTGACCGTTTGCCCGCACGGTTGATTGATCAAGTAATTCCGCCTGTCCCTTGATAACTTCTACCCTGTTGGCCTTCAAAAGGCTGTCAACCCCATCAACCAGCTTGTTAACGATCCCATCTTTGCGGCCTTTGGCCATGGCCAGATTAAACTGAACATCCATGCAGCGTATGTTATAATCGCTCAGACGCTGCACAGTGCGCAAAACTTCAGCGTTTTTGTAATAGGCTTTGGTGGGTATGCAACCTCGATTCAGGCAGGTACCGCCTAGTTTGTCCTGTTCAAACAGGCTGACCTCCATACCCAACTGACGGGCACGAATAGCAGCCACATAACCGCCCGGCCCGCCGCCGATGATCAAAAGATCTTTCATTGCTCTGCCTCCCATTTGACAATAGGATGACGAGCGGCGGCCACCTCATCCACACGCACGATGACGGTGCGGTGAGGTGCGTTTTTAACCATATCGGGTTCTTCCTTGGCTTCCTGTGCGATGCTTCGCATCGTCCCAATAAACTCATCCAACCGTTCCCGGCTTTCCGTTTCGGTTGGCTCAATCATCATTGCTTCTTTGACAATCATCGGGAAATAGATTGTGGGAGGGTGATAACCAAAATCCATCAATCGCTTGGCGATATCCAGGGTGGAAATATGGGCTGCATCCATCTGATTCTGACTGGTGGCCACAAATTCGTGTTTGCACAAACGATTAAAGGGGATATGGTAATCAGAAGCCAGATGATGACGAAGATAATTGGCATTCAGCACTGCATTTTCACTGGCTGAACGCAAGCCGTCACCGCCCAGCGTCAGAATGTAGCAATAAGCTTTGACAATCACACCGAAATTACCGTAAAACTCTTTCACCCGGCCCAGAGATTGAGGGCGATCGTAATCAAACCAATACTTGCCGTCCTTGCATTCCACCAGCGGAGTAGGCAGGAAAGCGGCAAGATGTTCTTTCACGCCTACCGGCCCAGAACCTGGCCCGCCTCCGCCATGGGGCGTTGCGAAAGTTTTATGCAGATTAAAATGAACCACATCAAAACCCATGTCGCCCGGACGGGCTACACCGGCGATGGCATTGAGATTGGCGCCGTCGTAATATAATATTCCACCCTGTCCATGGACGATTTCCGCAATGGCTTTTATATCCTGCTCAAACAGACCCAGCGTATTCGGATTGGTCAGCATCAATCCCGCTGTTTCAGCGTCCATTTTGCTGCGCAAATCGTCCAGATCTACCAGCCCCATGGCATTGGATTTTATCTCCACTACCTCATAACCAGCCATATGAGCAGTGGCTGGATTGGTTCCATGGGCGGAATCGGGAACCAGCATTCTGATACGACGATCATCGTCCCGGCTCCGGTGATATGCTTTGATGATCATTACCCCGGTAATTTCGCCATGTGCTCCGGCAGCCGGCTGCAGCGTAAAACGATCCATGCCGGCGATCTCACAAAAAGCCTTCTCCGCCCTGTACAATATCTCCATGGCCCCCTGCACGGTCTCTTCCGCCTGATAAGGATGTATCGCCGCAAATCCCGGCAAACGGGCGGCCCATTCATTGATTTTGGGATTATATTTCATCGTACACGATCCCAGAGGATAAAAACCATCATCGACTCCATAGGCACGATGGGACAACGCCGTATAATGGCGGACAACTTCCACCTCACTCAATTCCGGCAGTTCAAGTTCTTCCTGGCGCAGAAACTCGGCAGGTATGGTCGATGATATCTCTGCCGCGGAAAAATCAAGCGGGGGCAAAAAGAAAGAATTACTGCCGGGAATGTTTTTTTCGAAAAGAAGCTTATTCATTCTCATACCCTCCAATCAGTGCAACCAGCTTGTCTATTTCCATCCGGCTGCGTTTCTCGGTGAAAGCCAGCAGGAGAGCATCATCAAGCTCGTAGCCGCCTATTATATCGTTATCCAACAGCATACGGTTGAGGCCTCCCGGATCTTTGACCCGAAGCGCAAATTCCTTGAAAAACGGCTGTTCATATTTTAACTGCAGTCCGCTTTTTTTGAATTCATCGCGGGCATAAACGGCCAATTGATGGCAACGTACAGCGATTTCCTTAAGTCCCTGCGCTCCGATCATGGACAGATAAATACTGGCTGCCAGGGCATTCAGAGCCTGATTGGAACAGATGTTGGAAGAAGCCTGTTCCCGGCGGATGTGCTGTTCACGTGCCTGCAGCGTCAGAACGAAAGCCCGCTGGCCATTGAAATCAAGCGTCTGGCCAACAATCCTTCCGGGCAGTTTGCGCATAAATTTTTTGCTGCTGGCCATAAACCCAAGATACGGCCCTCCAAAATTCAAACCGTTGCCAAGCGATTGACCCTCGCCGACCACAATATCAGCCCCATACGCACCCGGTGATTTTAATACCCCCAGCGAAATAGGATCGACGATCATGATGAGCAATCCTTTTTGCTGATGAACGGCCTGCTCGATCCTGTTAATATCCTCTAAATTGCCGTAGAAGTTTGGATGTTGAATAACCACCGCAGCTGTTTCCTTGTCAATCATCTCCACCATCCGGTCAACATCCGCTGTTCCGGTGTGACTTTCAACCATGGTCACCTGCATCTTGCCGGAAATACAATAAGTATTCAGTATCTTCGCATACTCCGGGTGGACAGTATCAGGGATAAGGATCCGCATTCTTTTGCTGGCTTCGCAGGCCATCTGACAGGCTTCAGCCAGTGCAGTTCCGGCATCATACATGGATGCATTGGAAACTTCCATGCCGGTCAGTTGGCAGATCAAGGTCTGGTATTCAAAAATCGCCTGTAAAATACCCTGACTGATTTCCGGCTGATAGGGTGTATAGGCTGTATAGAACTCGGAACGCTGCAGAATCTGATCCACTACTGCCGGAACATAATGATCATAGGCGCCTGCCCCTAAAAAGCAGGGATATTGTTCAACATTAATGTTTTTGCCGGCCAGTTCCAGCATGTATCTGCGTAGTTCAATTTCACTGCAACCAGGTTCCAGATTTAAAGGACGATTTAGTTTTATATCGTCGGGAATATCGCCAAACAGTTCTTGCATGCTGTTGAGGCCAATGCTGTGCAGCATTTCATCTGTAACTTTCTTGGGATTGGGTGTATAGGCCATTTTATTTGCCCCCTTGCTCCTCTTCTTCACAGAGCTGCGCGTATTTTACCGGGGTAAGCAATGCATCAAGTTCACCGGGGTCGTTCATCTGTACAACGAGAATATAGTTTTCATAGGGATCCTCATTTAATAAT
>Ga0209340_1002115_pt1 | contig 12175 bp, 13 predicted proteins | sample EPASupsiteSAE323_FD_187266 | JGI IMG/M metagenome (GOLD analysis project Ga0209340, IMG submission 187266) | Bioremediated contaminated groundwater from EPA Superfund site, New Mexico - Sample SAE3-23 (SPAdes) (version 2) | ecosystem: Environmental > Aquatic > Deep subsurface > Groundwater >... | reverse complement strand
AAGCAAAAATACTTGTATATATTCCACAAGATATCTATGGCGATATAAGCGACCCGGATGAAATAAGAAAACTCATAACATCATCCAAAGAAATCCTGTACCAAGCAGAAATAAAATATGAAGAATACTATGCCGCTACATCGGCCTGGTCTCATAATATGCCATACGACTACAACTGTGAAGATTTTTACTTTTGCCTCGAAAACGATTTGGCAAATCTCGAATCTCTTGATCTTCTTGCTGAAGAGATTTTAGATGAAATTATTGCACACCCAGAGAATTTCGCAAGATTAGTTATGGACGATTTGTTAAGAATTGCAAAAAAAGAAGGAATAGTATTTGATGAACAACTGTGAGTCATAAATTTCTTAAATAAAAGATGGTGATATAGCTTTTTCTATATCACCATCTTTTTTAATTATTATCAGATTAAATTTATCTAGAAAAACTCTTCAGTGCCTGCTTTATAATATCCTCAATTCCCAAAGAATCAACATTAACCTTATCAAGTACATTTAAGGCTTCTTTAGACGAATAGCCCAACACCTGTAATGCATTTAGCGCTTCAAGCTTCTTTTCTCCCAGCTCAGAACTGCTTTCAGGAACTTCCATTCCATCCTCAGTCTTAACCTTATCCCTCAATTCCAGAATTATTCGTTGTGCTGTTTTCAGCCCTATACCCGGAACGCTTTTTAGTAATGCCGCATCACTAGTAATAACTGCAAGACTGAATTTTGAGGGTGATAAACCAGACAATACAGAAATTGCTGCTTTTGGACCTATCCCTGAAACTGAAAGAAGGAGCTCAAATATCCTCAGCTCCTCTTGTGTAAGAAAACCATATAAACTAATATTGTCTTCTCTTACATGCATATATGTATATACTTTGGCTTCTTTTCCAGCTACGAGCTTTTCCAACGTTGAAAGAGCCGAATGGATTTTATATCCTACACCATTGTTCTCAATAACCAGATATTCCCTTGATATTGTTTCAGTTATTCCTTTTACAAAAGCAAACACTCACAATTCCCCTTCCAAATCAGAAGAACCCTTCGGCAGGAATATTATCCCATCTACGGGTTTCTAATAGAGATTCTTTACAACTTTTTGAAAATAACTAGATTCCTCTAACTTTTTGGTAGAAGAACGTGCTTGCAGAATTAAAATTATATCTTGACGCAAGAATAATCTGTTCAGTACTTCCTACAAACAAAATGCCGTTATCTCTAAGAGCCTTACTGAAGTTTGTATAAACTTGAGCCTTTGCTTCTTCTGTAAAGTATATAAGCACATTCCTACAAACGATAAGATCAAGATTTTCCGGATAACGGTCTGCAAGAAGGTTGCTATTTCTAAAATCAATGCACTGTTTTACTTCATCTTTGATACGATAGAAATCGCCTTCCTCGTGGAAGTACTTTGGAATCATTTCCTTTGGAAGACTCTCAAGGCTCTTGGGGTTATATATCCCTGCCTGAGCTTTTGCTATTACTTCTTTGTCAATATCAGTTGCAAGTATCCTGATTTGGTTCAACGGAAGATACCTATTCATAGCAAACACAAGAGAATAAGGTTCTTCTCCAGTAGAGCAAGCCGCACTCCATATCTTTAAGTTTCCAATACCTTTCATAAGCATAGGTATTATTTCCTGCTCAAGAACTTCCCACTGTTTGGGATTTCTATAGAATTCAGAAACGTTTATTGTTATGTAGTTAACGAATTCATCGTATAGAACTTTGTCAGTTCTTAACGCTTTTGTATAGTTCTCATAGTCAGAGAAATTCCGCTTCAGAATTAGAGAATCAATCCTTCTCTTCATCTGTCTTTCCTTATAACTAGCTAAATTAATCCCTGTTATTCTAAAAATAGACTCTGTAAACTGCTCATAAGTGTCTAACATGTTATTCCCCTTCCACAGAATTATTTTACTTCAGGGAAAAACCTTGCTACTTCAGCCTCTGCACTTTCAACTGCATCAGAACCATGAATTAGATTCTCGTATGAGTTAAATCCAAAATCGCCTCTTATTGTACCAGGTGCAGCTTCTGTTACTAGTGTTTTACCTATCATGGTCCTCATCATTGTTATGACATCTTCACCTTCAACTATCATTGCAACAACTTCTCCAGAACACATATAATCAACCATATCGTTAAAGAAACTCTTGCCTTTACAATGACTGTAATGTTCTTCAACCTTATTTCTTTCAAGCTTAACCATTTTCATATGAGAAATCTTAAAACCTTTTCTTTCAATCCTTCCAATTATTTCTCCCGAAAGTCTCCTTTTAACTGCATCAGGCTTTAAGATTATTACTGTTCTTTCCATTTTAAAATGCCTCCTCATGAAATAATTAATACAGCGGATGAAATACGCCTATTATATAACATGATTTTAACATATATTATTACAAAAAAAAAGCGTGACATTATAAAAATGTCACGAAAAATAATGTAAAGGGGGTCTCAATGTGTTTTGTGAGGTCATTACTATTATTAACAGTATGAATTTTTTTATACATTTGCTTTTAAAATTCTCTTGTATGAATAATGCTTAAGTGATATATTAGTTCTTAATTTGGAATCTGATTTTATATGTATTTTAAAGTTGTTTTAATGTACGGACGTTTAAGGAGGGATTGGAATGAGTTATATTACTGTATCCGGTAAGTTCTTAATTGATTGCTTTCTAAGCTGTCCAGGCAATAATAAAGAAGAGGTTGAAAAACGCGTTATATGTATCCCTAAAAGGGAAGGAAAGCTTAGAGAGTTATTGGGAAAACTTCTAAACGAAGATATTAACTTCTCTGCTTTGGGTAAAATATTATACGATCGTAAGAACCCGCCCAAGAAAGAAGTCAAATATCTGGTACTTAAAATCATTAACTTTTGCAGCTTAACTCCCGTGTTCTCTCCTCGATTTAGTCGTACAATGGAGCGCTACTCTAATCGTTCCTTGGAATTAAAGTCATCAATGACTCTAATTCGTTCAATGAGAATACAGAGTATTACAGACCTTTTGGATGAAGTAGAAAAGCAAATGGAATTGCTCAGGCAGGAACTTGAGAAAACTGGCCTTCAGAGTGAAAAGCCATTTAGTGAAGACTGGGCAAAAAACATAAAATTGCACCTAATTAATGGCTCCAGACTTGCAAGAACCATTGAAGCTTCAATAGAAGCTAATCTTCTTCCTTCAACACTAACTGGCAAAATTCCAGGGAGGTACTCCGGCGACCATTACCAAGAAAGCTACCGTGTTGGTGGATTTATTGATTTGCAGTTGCTTTATATGATTGCTGAATACTTAGTAACACCAAAAGCTCTTAATGAAGGCTACAAATTTATCTCTCTTTAGACAAAAAGACCAAATGCTTAATTGCATTTGGTCTTTCCTTTATGTTATAAGTTATAAACTTACATGTTTGCAACTTTTACTGGCTCTTCGAATAATCCTCGTTTTACCTCTGTTGCAGTCATATGCTCGGCACAAAACTTTTCTGTTAAGTAATTGCATGAATCCCAGGGATTAATTCTGTCCCCACATGTAAATACATCAACAGCCGCATAACCAAGCTCCGGCCATGTATGAATAGTTAGGTGCGATTCGGATATTACTACTACTCCGCTGACACCCTGCGGACTAAATTTATGGAAAGCTACTTCCCTAACCTCTGCTCCAGCTTCAAGAGCTGATTCAACCATTATTTTTTCAATTTTGCCTGCATCATTTAGTATATCTGCAGAGCATCCATAAATTTCTGCCAAAATATGACGGCCCAAAGTATTCATTTAGGTTCCCCCTTTACAGTTTGAAAATATCAACCACCTTTTCTATAATTTTTAAGGCAATGAGAATATTTTAGCAATTTTTCCCGAAATGTCAATACTTTTCATGAAATTTTATTATATCTTATTGTTAATATGATTTATTCCTACTTTCCTCTGACTTACTCTGTTTTTTACATAAAGTTAGCGTATTTCCATTTGTTTATATTATGATTCTACTTAAATAAAATTGATAATATGTCAGCAACATTGAAAAATATAAAAATCAGTATAATTATGATTACTGGCCAGCTCGATAAAATTGATATTAAATCATTCTTTATGGAGGTTATCGGTTTCTTAAAAGGCTCATTTTCTTCTGTACTTCTCCCTAAAAAGAGCCTTGATATTAATCCTCTATCTAAAGATTTTTTTCTCGGCGAAGTCAAATATACAAATCCAATCATACAACCAACTATAATCAGCAATGCGAAAGCTACAAGTACAGACATAGCAATATATTCTGGCATTGTGGGCAGTCTTTCCGGTTGCTGAGGAATTTTTTTTGCCCCATAAAATATCAAAAGACTTATGCTATTAAAAGTCATATGCGTAAGTATCCCTGGAATTATTGAGTTGGATTTGGCAACAAGATATCCAGCTAGAATAGCAATAATGAAAGGCCCAACAACTCTGATTATTGAAAAATGAATCATCGCAAAAAGAAAGGCAGTAATTACAATCGCTTTTACCGTTCCTCTGTTCTCATATGCCTTTAATATGATTCCTCTAAAAAGCGCTTCTTCACATATTGCAGGCGTTAGGGCAATTAAAAACAATCCCAGATACATATTGGCGGGGATAATGTCATCTATTCCGTTACTTGGCTTACCAATAACTATTGTGTAGATATGATAGACAATTATTGTTGCGAAAACGCTCACAAACCAAGCTGCAGCAGCCATTATAACAGTAAGCACTGATGCCGTAAGATTTATGGGATTCAAGCGGAATACTTCTTTTATTTTTAACCTGTTAATGACCGTAAATATTATTACAGGAAGAAGAATGAATACATACTGATCAATTGCTAGTAAAATGATTTTAAATATCTCATTCGTTTGAGCAAGTTCCCTGAAATTAAAACCAGGTATTCTTTGCAAAATAGGAATAAGAATTTGTGGCAATATTGCTATCAGAATCACTACGACAAAAAGCAAAATATTCGCATTTTTTACTTTAACCTTATTCATTAAATCTCCTTATTTCTAGCTGTTGGCTGTTGATTTTAACTGTAAACTGACTATAGCCATTTTTTCTTTCTAAAATAAAACAACATTCCTATTGAAAGAATAGCCATAAATCCTATTACAAAGTAGTAGCCAAACTTGGTACGTAGTTCCGGCATATAATCAAAATTCATTCCATAGATTCCTGCAACAAGAGTGAGAGGAAGAAATATGGTGGAAATCATCGTGAATATTTTCATTATATGATTTAGCTGGTTTGATATTTCAGCTTCATAAGCTTCCCTTAGACTTGCAATGAACTGGTACAATTCACCAATATCGCTGTCTAATTTTGCAAACTTAATATCGATATTATTAAAATATTTTATCATGTCTTCGTTTATAATTTCGTTTTCATTTAGCATTAGCACATCACTTACATAAGTAAGATAACTAAGATATCTCCTAACTTTGAAAACCTGTCTCCTCATAGTAATAAGCTCGTTAACCATTACATTTTTGCTTACTTTCAGGACTCTCTCTTCCTGTGCTTCTATCCTTCTTTCAAGCTCTCTGATTACCCCAAGGCTCTTTTGTACCAATCTATCAAAAATCAAATAAAGAATCTTGTTCGAAGGATTTGGCATTCCTTTGAGGAGATCCTCTGATTTGCTTAAAATTTCACTTTCAACACTTTTCACCAAATCTGTTTCTTCATTAGCTGAAATTATGAGAAAGTTCTTTCCTACATAGAGAGAAACAGGATGAACAATTACCTTTCCTTCAACCATACTTGGTATATTTAATGCTATTGCATAATGATTGTTGTGGGTTTCAATTCCGAGGTTGTATTTTTTATCCATATAATCAGCACTTATACTGGTTTTAATGTCAAAATTCCCGCTAACTAAATCAAATTCGGTCTCATGAATTATAGCAAAGTAGTGTTTTGCTGAATCAGCTTTACAATTGTTTGAATCAATACGTTCAATCTTTTCCCCTTCAATAACGTATGCCCTCATATAGACCCTCCTCAAATACTATTTCCCCTCTATTTCTCCCTCACCCTTCTTTACTCCCCTCTCCCTTGGAACAGGGGGCGAGGGGAAAACACAGTCAGTCTTTAGGGTCGTTAGGGTAGGGGTGAGTTATTATCCTCTTTTCAGTAATTATCATATCCATTTTTATATCATTATCTCCTGTAGGTATACTTTCGAGCAATTGAAAATCGTATGCAAGTGCAATCTTTAGCATACTTTCAGGTGCTTTAGCAAGAAAGCTGTCATAATAGCCTTTTCCATATCCTATCCTGTTCAGGCTTAAATCAAATGCTACACCAGGAACAATAATCAATTCAGCCTTTTCCTGCAATACAAGCCTTTCAGGGTTCGGAACAGGCTCAAATATTCCGTAGTTTCCCTTTTTTAAATCTTTGTCTAAATCAAATACCCTGTAAAACTTTAGTTCCATGGAATCCTCTATTGAAAGGGGTAGACACACAGTTTTTCCCTGATTAATACTATCCTGAAGAAGCTTACTGGTTGACACCTCATTTTTGGTATCAACGTAAGCAAAAACAATATTTGCTCGAGAAAAAGCAGTGTTTTCCTTGAGCCTGGAACATATTATTTCGCTGTATTCTTTCATTTCCTTAGCTTGAAGCAATTTGCGCTTTTGTAAAATCATTTTTCTAATTTCACTTTTCTCATTATCCATGAAATCTACAAGCCTCCAAAAACAATAGAAATTGGTAGAAATACCAATCTGGTTAATAAAAATAAGATTCCAAAAATACAAAACAAACAAAAAATCGAAATTACTATTCTAAATTTTTTTATTTTTAATTCAAAAAGAGAAACTACTGAATCAGCTATCATATAAAACATCGCTGTCATACCAGTAATCAACAACAGGCTAACAACAACCCACCATATCTGTCCTTTATAAACCAAACCAAGAAATAGAACAAACAGTATAACCGGAATGACTAATTCTCCCAAGTTGTTTAGCGGAGCTATCTTGTTCTTTCCTTCCGGATTATAATTCCTCGCCACTGTAAAAAAAACAGCAAGCGGAAACCCAAAGAATCCGCCTGTTATAAGTCTAGTTAAATTATCTGTATGTCTAAACCCAATATAAGAAGTTGCTCCATCAATTATCATTGGTACCATCATAATGATTAAAACTAATGCATGTGCTAGTCTGGGCGGCCAATCTGCATCAAGCTTTCGTTTAAGTCCCAGAAAAACAATTCCTGCAAATACCCCAAGGTATATTCCAGTATCTCTTGAGCAGACCGGAAGAGGTAATCCATCAATAATTAAGGTTCTGTCTTGAATCTGATGGCAAACAAGCGAACCCATAAATCTAAAAAAATTCTCAAGGAACATAGTTTTTTACCTTTATCTCATCAACTCAGGATTTGCCATAATGTAGCTATAAGCAAATATTCCGTAAAGTATACAGCATACTGCAACAAATGCAAAAATTACGAGAGAAGCAATCATAAGAGCCTTTCCGAATGACCTTCTGTCTGAATCTAATTCATCTGACATGAACACAACGGCAAATATTATCCCCAGAAGTTGTCCAAATCCTGGAATAACACATGCTATTACTGTAATAAAAACCTTCATTGCATTACTAAGTTGTTTTTGCAAATTATCGCTGGTTTTAACGGATGAAGTCCAGCCAGGAGCGGTTATAGGAGACTGCTGCTCCATATTACCGTTATTCGCCTGTTTTTCAGCAAAAGTTTGAGATTCCTGCTCCGTGATGATTTCCTTTGGGACTTCGCTTACGATACTAGCGCAAAAAGGGCATCGTCTGGTATTAATATGAATTAATTCCCCACAGTATTCGCATTTTTTCTTGTCCAAAATTCATCCCCTCTTCCAGTTCATTAAAAATCCAGATTTTGAACATATATTTCTTGAAAACCTTCAGCACTCCCAATATCAAAATATTCAATAAGCTCTTGGATTTTTGAACATTCTTCAATGTGGTCAGCATCCAAAAGACATTCTACTGCGCCCTTAACAGACGAATTACCCACTGTTATTATTTTATCCTTTAAATGTTTAGGAATCAAACCAATTTTAACTGCATTTTCAATATTTAAAAAGGTTCCAAAATTTCCAGCAATATATAGCTTGTCTATGTCTTCATAATCGATATTCAACTTTTTCATAACCATCATTACTCCTGTCACTGCTGCTGATTTTGCTAGTTGAACTTTTCTGACATCCCCCTGAGTAAATACGATTTCGCTCTCACCTTCTGAGATTAAAAATGCCGAAGTCCCCTCGTATTCTTTTACTCTTGAAGCTACTGCACCAAGCTCAAATTTTTCTTCAGCTTGATTATTGTTAAGCATTCTACCATTTTGCAAAACAATCCCGATTTCAAGAAGGACTGCTGTAATATCAAGTATCCCCGAACCACAGATTGATTTAGGCGGTATGTTACCTATGGTTGTATAAGAAACATCTTTGCCATTAAACAGCACTTTATCAATGGCCCCATTAGAACATATGCTTCCGCATTTTATACTAGCTCCTTCAAAAGCAGGCCCGGCAGCTGTTGAACAGCCAACCATTTTATATTTATTTCCTCCTGCAATTTCTCCATTTGTCCCAAGGTCAATAAGAATCGACATCTTCTCACTTTCATGCATTTTTGTTGCTAAAATCCCTGAAACAATATCTGCCCCTAAAAAAGCTGAAATAGAAGGAAGAATCCAAATCTCTCCGTCATCGGCAATATTCAAACCTGTTTCTCTGCTTGTTTTCTTTAAAGCTCCAGCAAAATTCGTTTCATATGGATAAGTACCAAGCGATTGTACGTTCAGGCCTAAAAACAAATGAAGCATTACGGTATTCCCGCTTATAGCAGCCTTTGAAATAGCATTTTTTTTGCAATCAGCTTTCTTCAAAGCTGACTCAATCAGCCTGTTAATTGTTGAAACAACCATACCCTGCATTTCCTTCAGCCTTGAAGGATTGTCTCCTGCATATGCAATCCTTGAAATCACGTCTGCTCCATTGACAATCTGCGGATTCACGGACGATTCCGTGCTTAGTACAATTCCGGTTGAAAGGCCAACAAGTGACAAAACGATTGTCGTAGTACCAATATCAATTGCCACACCCATCTTTTCTGAAACGCAGCCATAATTTAGATTTAATGAAGCATCTTTTGTATTCAATGACATTAAGTCTGCTTGCTCACCAACCCAAATTTTCATCCCATCAACAACAGGAATTCGGCACGCAAGCCTAATACCATTATTTATTTCGTTTTGGTCAAGAAGTCTTTTTTCTTCCAGGTCAAGGTCAATACTAACTGGTGTGGATATTTTAATTTTACACTTTCCACATCTTCCTACCCCGCCACATACTGTGGGAACAAAAAAACCTAGGGACTTCAAGGCTTGTGCTATAGAAGTCCCCTTGCTAATTTTATATTTAGTTGATTTTTCGTTCTTAATAATATGAATTTCAATTTTCTCTTCGGCAGAATCTTTCATTTGAAAACCCTCGCCCTTTTAAATTCCCATAATATTGAATCCACTGTCAGCGTATATTACTTCTCCTGTAATAGCTCTAGACATATCACTCAATAAGAATGCTACAACATCTCCAACTTCATATATATCAACATTTTTTCTCAGTGGTGCTTTTTGTTCTACTGCATCAATGATATTACCAAGGTCTTTTACGCCTCTTGCTGACAAAGTTTTAATAGGTCCGGAAGATACCGCATTAACCCTGATTCCGACTGGGCCTAAATCACTTGCGAGATATCTTACACTGCACTCTAGCGCAGCTTTTGCAACTCCCATAACATTATAATTCGGCAATACTTTTTCCGAACCGTGGTATGTGAGTGTTACAATTCCTCCACCATGAGGCATTACATTTTTTGCTTCTCTAGCAACAGCTACTAAAGAGTATGCGCTTATATTATTTGCATGGGCAAATCCATCTCTTGAAGTCTGAACAAAAGGATTGTGCAAATCTTCTGTATTTGCATGAGCAATGCTATGAAGTATTCCATGAATTTCACCATAATCTTTTTTTATATCTTCAAAGAGCTTTACTATTTCCTCATCGTTTGAAACATCACAAGGATAAAGCTTAGCTCCTGGAATAGGTTCAACAAGTTTTTGAATACTGTCTGCCTTTTCTTGAGCAAGATATGTAAAAATGAGGTTGGCTCCTTGCTCACTTGCAGCTTGTGCAGCTCCCCACGCAATACTCCATTTGTTTCTTAAGCCCATTATTAAAATGTTTTTTCCCTTTAAAATCATATACAACCTCCTTGAATAATTCTTTTATCTTTCATGAATTTTAAGATATTACCCAAATATTATCATACTCGTTATATAAATTCAATTTGTAATTCTCTATAAATATTGAAGATATCAATAAAACTCTGTATACTATTGTTGATAGATTTTTCATACTTAGGAGGGAAATATGGCTAAAGAACTGATATATGTAGTTGAAGATGAACAACATATCCAACAGTTGATTAAATACAATCTTGAAACATCCGGCTTCAAAGTTTCAGTATTCAATGACGGAGAATCAGCATTAGAAATTTATGAAACGGATAAGCCCGATTTGTTCATTCTGGACATCATGCTTCCCGGAATAGACGGTCTCGAGATATGCAAAAAGCTCCGCGCAAATCCTAAAACAAAGAATATACCAATAATAATGCTTACTGCCAAGGGCGAAGAATTCGATAGGGTGTTGGGGTTGGAACTTGGAGCTGATGATTATATTACAAAACCATTCAGCGTACGCGAATTGATTGCCAGGGTAAAAGCACTTTTTAGGAGAACTTATTCAACTACAAGTACAGAAGATACAATAATAAAATGCGGAGAAATAGTAATAGACTGCAACAGACATGAAGTCACAAAAAAAGGTTGCAAAATTGAGCTGCCTCTCAAAGAATACGAACTTTTAAAGCTTTTAGCACTAAATCCAGGAATCGTTATGTCCCGTGAACTTCTCCTCGAAAAGATTTGGGGCTTTGATTACTTCGGAGAAACCCGAACAGTTGATGTACATATAAGATATCTAAGACAAAAAATCGAGGATGATGATAGCAATCCTACTTATATCGAGACAGTAAGAGGAATCGGATATAAATTTGCAGATAAAGGTGACAAATAGTGAATTACCTTGAACTTATTGTTAATAGTATATCAAACGGTATTATCGCTGTAGACAAGAATCTTAAAACGATACTTGTTAATCCTTTCGCATGTACAATTTTTGATATACCATCTGATAGAAATATATTAGGTACTAATATTCAAGAAATATTAAATGATGAGGGAATTTGCAACCTTCTAGAAAAGTCAATAATTGAAGACTGCAACTTCTTTGAGGAAATAACAATTGTTGAAGATTCAAAAATTTTAAGCATAACAATAAATCCAATCAGATCTGATTCAGAGAGTATTGGCGCAGTTCTTTTCATTCAAGATATAACAAAAATGAGAAATATAGAAAAAATGGGACAGGAGTTTGTCTCAAATGTTTCCCATGAGCTAAAAACTCCTCTTACTTCAATCAGAGGATTCATTGAAACCTTAAAAAATGGAGCTGTTAATGACCATGATGTTGCATATAAATTTTTGGATATAATTGATATTGAAGCGGAAAGACTTTTCTTTCTTTTAAATGACCTTCTTGCCTTATCCGAAATCGAAACCATGAAACAAGATGTAAATATTTCAAGCATTTTGGTCGAAGAAATCATTAATGATTCTATTAATGTGCTTCAGGGTCAAGCAAAAAAGAAGAATATTTCTATTAGTTTTGATATTCAACCTGATTTAAAAATAAAAATGAGTAAGCACAAATTAATGCAGTTAGTTATTAATTTAATGGATAACTCAATTAAATACTCCCCTGATTCCAGTTGGATAAAAATCCATGCATATAAATCTGAAGATTCAATTGTAATTTCATTCAAGGATTCCGGAATTGGCATACCAAAAGAGCATCATGCAAGAATTTTTGAAAGATTCTACAGGGTTGACAAAAGCCGTTCCAGAAGCCTTGGAGGGACAGGCTTGGGTCTCTCCATAGTAAAGCATATTGTAGATATTTACAATGGAACAATTACTCTTAACAGTAAAGTCGGTAAAGGTACGGAGTT
>Ga0209340_1002114_pt1 | contig 12183 bp, 11 predicted proteins | sample EPASupsiteSAE323_FD_187266 | JGI IMG/M metagenome (GOLD analysis project Ga0209340, IMG submission 187266) | Bioremediated contaminated groundwater from EPA Superfund site, New Mexico - Sample SAE3-23 (SPAdes) (version 2) | ecosystem: Environmental > Aquatic > Deep subsurface > Groundwater >... | reverse complement strand
TTTCCGAACACGCGCAGCTTTCCGCGGAATCCGAAAAAGCCGGCGAAGCGGACAGGGCAGTTGCGTCCGTCAAGGATGCGCTGCTTGTTGAGCGGCAGAAGAACTCCGCAATCGCCAAGGCAACACAGGTACTTTCCGGCCTTGCGTTTGAGGAAAGGGCGCTGGCAGCTGCGCTTGAAAAGGCTTCCCGTCTGCAGGAGGAAAGAACCGCCCAGCTTCGGCTGATTGAATCGCTCAAGCTTGACGGCACGTACGCAAACGAGGAAACGCACGCAAGGCTTGAGGCAAGCCGCGAAGTTGCGATGCGGCACGTGTTCGAGATTACCTCGGAAAAGGAGAAGGCGTTCTCGCAGGCGCAGATAAGGCGCAATGAGGCTGCGACCATACGAAAGAACGTCGCCGAGTCGAAGGCCCGCATCGAGGCAGCCGCAAAGATTTCACAGCGGGCATCCAAGGCAAAGGCGATGCAGAACGCGCTTGTAGAGGTGCAGGAGAACCTGCGCACGCGGCTCATCAGCGCAGTCAACTACGAGCTTTCGTCCGCATGGGCAAGACTATACCCCTATGAGGACTACTCTTCCGCCAGGCTCTCGCCGCTTTCCGATGATTATGCGCTGGAGCTATGCACCGCAAACTCGGAGTGGATTGGAGCTGAACGCGCATCCGGAGGCGAGCGCAGCATCGCATCCCTTGCCCTGCGCATGGCGTTTGCGCGCGTGCTCGCACCTAGGCTTGACGTGCTGATTCTTGACGAGCCCACGCACAACCTGGACTCCGCAGGCATTGCCTCGCTGAGTGCGGCGCTTCGCGAGGCTGTCGGGCCCGGGGGCTTTTTGCAGGTGTTTGTGATTACCCACGAGGACGGTTTGCGCGAGGCTGCAGAGGCTACGGCATTGTACGAGTTCTCGCGCTCAAAGCAGGACAGCAACGACCCCACCAAGGTCAGCAGGAATGGCTCCGAGACACTGCTAGCCTAAAACCAGTGCGCGCATCGGAAGACGTAGCCTGCAAGTTCGGGCATTGCCTTCTTTGAAACTGCAGAAACGACGCTTCTTGGACCCGTGAATACATTACCTGCAGCCAGGGGCTTCTGGAAGTGGCTTGCTGTGCCCAGGTTTTTGCAGGAACGAAGGTATTCCGCAACCGCTTTTTGTGCCGGCAGGTTCCTTGCAACCTCGACTACCAGTTTTCCTTGCCGTATGAACGGGCCGCGGACTGCGTTCCTGCTCCTGCTTGACACGAAACCCGACACTGCTGTTGCGTCGAACGCAGGAGGGCCGTTGCACACCTCGATGGAGGGTGCCGCAGGATAGGCAAACTCGAAGAGGATATAGGCGGACTTGCCGTCTGCAAAGTGCGCGCTGTCAACAAGAATTTGGCCGCGGCGCTTCAGGTAGGCGACCATTGACTCGTGGGTCTTTGCAAGCTGCGGATAGAAGATGTCGTCGACTATTGCGGGCGCTTTCGCCCTCACAAGGACTGCGTGCGTGCCGCGTTTAACGAGTGCGGATGCAATTGCGGAACCTGCGGGAACTTTTGGCTTGTAAAAAAACAGTTCCGAGGAAGGTTTTGCACAAGCTGCGCGGGCAAGAAGCATGAACGCGGAAAGGCAGTCGATTGAGATTGCCGCCGCCGCATTGCGCTCCTTGTCGGTCACGTCGACAACCACAAGCTGCGCCCCTGGAAACTTCGCAAGCGCGGCCTTGTCATCCTGGTAGTACTGGCCTTCGATGTCAATTACAACGGGAAGCCGCCAGCTTGACGCGGCCTGCAGCAGGTTGAAGAGGCTGCGGTAGTTGAGCACGAGAAGTTCGCAGACGTAGCCCGAAAATCCGCCAATCCGCGCCTCGGCGCCGTAGATTCCTGCTGACTTGAGCAGCTGCTTGAGCACGCGCACGTCGCGCCGTTGCGCAAGGGAAAGCTTGCGCTCAAGGTAGGCCATGTGGAGCGGAGAGCGGTCTACTGCGGAGATTATCCTCTGGTTTTCCTTTATTGCAAAGCAGGGGATTACCTCGACTTCGAACCCGCTGGTTTTCGCCTGCAGATAGGGGTGCTCGGCATAGTGCTTTTCCCACTTGGCGCCCTTGATGCTTGCGCGTGCCGCTGCAAATGTCTTTGCGACAATCTCTTCTTCCGAGCCTTTTGAGAATGCGCAGAAGATGTCGATGTCACGCGAAGCGCGCAATCCCGTGTCGCGCGCCGCAGAGCCTATGAACGTGACCTTTGCCTGTGGAAGGAGCTTGGAAAGCTTTTGCACCACGGAGTTTGCAAACGCCTTCTCAGCAGCTGCCTCGCTTGCCGTCGGGCTCACTATTGCTGCAACCTTGGACGCAACCTCCTCGAACTTTGCCGCGGTTGCGGCGCCGGAACCTGCTGTGCTTGAAGGGCGTTTCATAAAATGGTCGATACTATGCACTGCTGGGGCAGATAAAACGGTTTTGCATTCAGCAAATCAGAGGAACGGCACGCCTGAGTTTGCGAATTCCCACGCGGCAACTAGGATTATCCACAGCGCAAGGAAAGACACCGGGTCTGAGAAAGGGTCGGGTCCGAACATGTCTAGAAACCCCAGTTCTTCCCCATCTTGGACCACAGCACGACAATCATTCCCACGATTGCGACTATGGAGAGGGGGTCAAGGCCGAACGCGATTGGCGCAAAGTCCATACTAAACCCTTGCTGTAGGGAAAATAAAAAAAGGCAGTATGGCCCGCGGAAACGCGCCGCTGGACATTCTGCAGCCTATTTCTTGTCTTCGGGGAACTGCATGTACTTCTCAAGCAGCTCGACTGCGCGCTTTATTGACTGGCCAATCTGCTTTTCGCTCTTTGCGCCCGAGCAGATTATCTTGCCGTTCTTGAAGAGCAGGAGGGTTGTGCCGATTTCCTTGAGGCGCATGATTGCGCCGGGGAACTGCTCGGGCTCGTACTCGACGTTGTCGATTTCCATCGCAATGTTGAACAGGTCGAGCTCGACTTTGAGGTTTGCCGAGGCAACAATGTTCTCGACATTGAACGAGGTATCAATTCTTCGCTTTGGTTTAGACTGCTTGGCCATCGTGACACACCAACCGTAAAAGATATTTAAAGGCATTAGAATAACTTTTAAACCCTATATAAAGGTTCGGGCTGGGGGTTTTTACAGCCCGCAAGCGGCCGCGCGCACGTTGCGGTGGCTTTTTCTACTGCCGCACAATTATGATTGTGCTAAGGAAAAAAGTGATTATTTTGGACGCCGAGATAACGCAAGACTACCCGATGTGCCTGTACACAGTCAGGCCGGACGCGCTTTCAAAGGACGAGCTTGCGCTTGCGCAGAAGTTCTGCGACCTGTTGATGGACAAGACCACGCTTGGCGCGTTCTCCAAGGCAACGGGTTTTTCGGACACCGACTCGCTCGAGTCGTTCATAACCTCGCGCGACAAGACCACGACAGGCAAGCCGCTTTCGCGGGAGGCGCTTGACACGTTCCATGAGGCAATCGCGCAGTTTGCGGCAGCTGCGCCAAAAAAAGTCGACGCCGAGAAGATTGCCGACTACGTCACCGACGCGGTGCACGGCTACAGGCTGATACAGCCGCTGTTCCGCGACACTGACTTGGAGGAAGTCATAATCAACGGCCCGGGCGCGCCGGTCATAGTGTACCACCGCAAGTACGGCATGTGCCGCACAAACCTGATATTGCACAACGATTACGAGATGCGCGCGCTCCTCACCCAGCTTGGCTGCGACGAGACCAAGCCGTTCAACAACATCCGGCTTGCCGACGGCTGTAGGGGAAACGTGGTGTTCGAGCCTACCGCGTTCCGCACTTCAATCACAATCCGCAAGTTCCAGTACAAGCCGCTCAGCATAGTTGACCTGGTAAACAACGGCACTCTGACAATCGACGTCGCCGCCTTCCTGTGGACGTGCCTGGACGGCTTCGGGGTCTACCCGCTCAACATACTCGTGGTGGGCGGCACCGCAAGCGGAAAGACAACAACGCTGAATGCGCTCCTGAGCCTGGTGCCGCAGAGCGAGCGCATAATCTCCATCGAAGACACGCTTGAGATCAACCCCAGCCTGCGCGAGAACTGGGTCCGGCTGGAGTCCAACCAGAAGGCAAGCCTGGAGGACCTGGTCAAGAACGCGCTGAGGATGAGGCCGGACAGGATTATCGTCGGCGAAATCCGAGGCTCGGAAGCCCAAGACCTTTTCACGGCAATGAACGTCGGCCACCGGGGCGTGCTTGCCACGCTGCACGCAAACTCCGACAGGGACACCGTGCGCAGGCTTGAGAACGCGCCGATGGAAGTGCCGCACTCGCTTGTCCCGCTTGTTGACATCATAGTCGTGCAGAACCGGCTGCGCTTTGCCGGAAACGAGACCAAGCGCAGGGTGGTGCAGGTAAGCGAAGTGTCGAGCCTGGACGACCGGGTTGCGCTCAACGAGATATTCGCCTGGAACCCCGAGACCAAGAGCCTCGAGCGCACCAAGCTCCCGATACAGTCCAAGGAGAAGCTTGCGGCGATAACCGCGCGCAGCATCAACGAAGTCAGCGACGAGATTGAGCGCCGCAAGACCGTGCTTTCGTACCTGATTTCGCACGGCATAACGCAGAACGACAAGGTCTGCAAGTTCATGGACTCGTTCTACGCAAAGATGAACGCAGGCGAGTTCGACTAGGCAGGGCGATTCCGGCTTGGCTTTCGAAGGGATTTATAATCAGCCAAAGGCAAAGAAAACTCAATAAGAAGTGGTAATCATGGCACAGACCAGACTTTTGATTCCGTTCGTTCTCGTAGTCGCGCTTTTTGCGCAGCTTTCAGCTGCATCGTACCTTGAGATTACGGCGCCGGTTGCCGCGACCGCGTACGACGGCGCCATCGTTGATTTCGGCGCAGTCGGCCCGGGCCAGAGCATGGAGATAAGCGCAAGCGAGCCGTCCGGCGACCCCGCTGCGGGAAACCCCGGAGTAGTCGCGGTGTGGGACCAGCTCAACTTCGTGCCGGGCTCGATTCCTGCAGGCTGGACGTTTGAGAACGGCAAGACCTACGAGCGCAACTTCCACGCGTTCCTCATCGTCTCTCCCCAGGCAGCTGACGGAGACTACACTTTCAAGATGAAGCCGGTTGACGAGTACGAAGGCTCGGGCAACCTGGTGCTTACGGGCAAGGTGCGCGTGAGCCGCAACGTGTTCAACATGTCCGCAGCGCCGTCCAAGGCAACTGTCGCGGTTGGCACGCCGGCGCTTTACACGCTTACGCTGGAGAACAGGGCGATGGCAACCGACACCTACAACGTCACAGTATCCGGTTTCCCCGGCGCGGTGAAGTACTCAAAGAAGGTCACGGTGGTGCGCCAGTCCAAGGCGAACGCGCAATTTGAGATAGTCTCCAACGAGCAGGCGACATACCCCATCACGTTCACTGCGGTTTCCCTTTCAAGCAGCCGCGTCAACGCAACCGCCACTGCCTCGATAACGTCGAAGGCGTCGCTTTTTGAGGACGTGCAGTCCGCAGGATACGGCCTGCTTTTGTTCTCCAACTCGCAGCAGGCAATTGTCGGGTTCCTTGCGTTTGCGGCAAACGCCTACGACGCCCTGATGGCAAAATGAGTTTGCGGTATTGCGGCAACAAGCGCAGCAACCATGTTATGAAGTTCCTAGCGGTGCTTTGATTTTGACCTACGACTACGACCGGATTGACGCGAGGAAGTTCCTCAAGGCAGGCCGCATAATCCTCGAGCCCGAGGGCAACGTGAAGAACCGCGAGGCCGCAATCTCGCAGCTGTGCGATGAAATCGAAAACAGCACCCCGAGCAAGCAGGAGTTCGAAAAGCTCAAGAACGCGTACTCGAAGAAGTTCAAGCTTGCAAACGTCATCAAGAGCGCGGAGGTGTTCTCCGAGCTTGAGGAGCGCGGCGCGGACATTTCCGGAAAGCTTGCGGGCCTGCTCAAGATCAAGGACGTGCGCGGGCTTTCAGGAATCACCAACATCGCCATAATGACGCGGCCGCTTGACAGCTGCCCGTTCAATTGCATCTACTGCCCGCAGGGCATAGACGCGCCCAAAAGCTACACCGGGTTCGAGCCCAGCGCGCGGCGCGCAAAGCAGAACGATTTTGACGCGTTCAGGATGACCTCCGCAAGGCTGGAGCAGCTCCGCATAAGCGGCCACGCGTCAACAAAGTGCGAATTGATAATCCAGGGCGGCACGTTCAACAGGCAGCCCAAGAAGTACCGCGAGGAGTTCCTGAAAGGCGCGCTTGACGCGTTCAACGGGAAAAAAACCAGGACTCTTGCTGCTGCGCTGAAAGCCAACGAACACGCGCACCATCGCATGATTGGGCTGACCATAGAGACTCGACCGGACTGCGCAAGCAAGCAGGAGGTCGTTGACCTTCTGCGCGTCGGCACCACGCGCATCGAACTGGGCGTGCAGACATTGTCCGACGCGGTTTACAAGAAGGCGGGGCGCGGCCACACCGTTGCCGACGTTGCTGATGCGACCAAGAACTGCAAGGACGCTCTGCTGAAGATTTGCTACCACATGATGCCGGGTCTCTTTGCAACCCCGAAAGACGACGAGAAATACTTCAGGACGCTTTTTGACGACGCGCGCTTTCGGCCGGACATGCTCAAGATTTACCCGACGCTGGTGATGCCCGGCACCGGGCTTTACGAGCTTTGGAAGAAGGGCGAGTACGAGCCTTACGACGAAAAGACCGCGCTCAAGCTGCTGGGAAAAATCAAGGAGCGGCTGCCGAAATACACGCGAGTCATGCGCATCGAACGAGACATCCCGTCAAACCTGATTGGCCACGGCATCATGGCGCTCAACATCCGCCAGCTTGTGCGGCAGGACATGCAAGAGCGCGGCAAGAAGTGCGACTGCATACGCTGCCGCGAGGTCGGGTTCCGCACCAAGCACGAAAAAATCAGGCCGGACTACTCGGCAGTTGAGCTTGAGCGAATCGACTACGACGCAAGCGGCGGCAAGGAAATCTTTCTTTCAATGGTTGACAAAACAAACGACGCACTGATGGGAATTTGCCGCGTGCGCAAGCCCTCGGACGAGACGTACGTCAAGGAAGTCGGAGAAAACTGCGGGGTGCGCGAGCTGCACGTCTACGGAGAGGAACTGCCGATTTCTGAGAGGAAAGTACATGCCGCACAGCACAAAGGGTACGGCAAGGCTTTGCTTGCCGAGGCCGAGCGCGTTGCAGCGGAAGAATTCGACTCAAAGAAACTGCTGGTAATCAGCGGCGTTGGCGCGAAGGAATATTACTACAGGCTTGGATACAATGCGGACGGCACGTATGTTTCGAAAACGCTTTGATTGCTCTTTTCCATCACGACTATTTTTTTCCAAAAATGGACTTGGCAACTGCATGAGTAATCGGGATGACTTTCCCCACAACCAGCCCATTATGAAGAAGCAATAGCTTGCCCGCCTCGCAAATCTTCACATCAGGATGGATTTTTGTTGGCAGCAGGTCGTCGAGCCTCACCATCATTTTCAGTGGGTTTATGACTGCAACGTCCTTGCAGTTATTTGCAAGAATGTGCTGGCCGGACTTTTCGTCATATCTTACATCTGGATGCAGGCGTTTGATGGCTGGCTGTTCCATAAAACGTTTGGAAGCGGATTGAAATAAAACACATTGCGTGGCTTGTGGATTGCCGTGCGAAATTCCATCACCATTGGCGTATTGAAAGGTAATAAAAATTCGCCAAAACATCTTTGTGACTATATGGCCAGCAAGCTTGCAAGACTTTTGGAAAAGGCCAAGGCGGATGAACTTGACCGCGTAGCCATAAGCACCACCGACGGCCTGAAACTTGAGGGCTTGGTTATGCCGCGCATCGAGTACGGCGACATGGAATGCCTGATACTGAAACTCGACTCCGGATACAACACCGGCATTTCTGCTGCAAAGATTGAGGAAATCAAAGTCGTTTCCAAGGCCGCCAAAGCATCGGATGCGCCGGCAAAAAAGGAAGCGGCAAGAAAGGCCGCAGCAAACGCCAACAACCTGCCAAAAATCGCGATGATTGCCACAGGCGGCACCATAGCGTCGGTAGTTGACTATGCGACCGGCGGGGTGCGCTGGAAGCTTGACGCGGAACAGATTGCGACCAAGGCCCCGGAGTTGCCAAGCCGCGCGGACATCGTCGCGTTCCACAGCCCGTTTAGGATTGCAAGCGAGGACATGACGTACCGCGAGTGGCAAAAGCTCGCGGAGACCTCGGCAAAGGAAATTTCCAAGGACGAAATTTCGGGCCTGATAATCACGCACGGCACGGACACGCTTCATTACACCGCTGCGGCGATGTCGTTCATGCTCTCCCAGTACCGCAAGCCCGTTGCGCTTGTTGGCGCTCAGCGCTCGGTGGACCGAGGCAGCTTCGACGGCATAATGAACCTCACCTGCGCCGCGGCTTACGCCACGTCCGACATCGGCGAGAAGGCGATAGTGATGCACGCCACCACCAATGACGACTACTGCTTTGCAAGCAGGGGCACGAAGGTGCGCAAGCTCCACTCCTCGCGCAGGGACGCTTTCCAGCCGGTCAACGAGCCCGCGCTTGCAAAAATCTGGCCCGATGGCAGAATCGAAAGGACCAATGCAAGCATCGCTGCCCGCGAAAACGCCAACGGCGCAAAGCCGCTTGCCGGGTTCGAGCCCAAGGTTGCAATCGTGAAAGTATACCCCTCAAGCGACCCCGAAATCGTCGACTTTTACGTCGGAAAGAAATACCGCGGGATCGTAATCGAGGGTACCGGGCTTGGCCACGTGCCGATGGACCCGGAGCACAAGGAAAGCTGGCTTCCCTCGATTAAGAAGGCGCTTGATGCTGGCGTGCACGTGTGCATGACTTCACAGTGCATAAACGGCAAGGCGCACCAGTTCGTCTACTCACCCGCAAGGCAGCTCTCCCAGATCGGGGTGCAGTACCTCTCCGACATGCTCACCGAGACTGCGTACATCAAGCTTGCATGGGCGCTTGGCCAGAAAAAAGGCGCAAGCGAAGTCTCCGAGCTGATGGCAACCAACGTCGCAGGAGAGTACAACAACAGGCACGAATATTATTGAGTGAAAAAGAAATGGCAATTGTTCATCGCACAAGTTCAGAACTGAAGTGCGGCATCGAAATCCACCAGCGGCTTGCCACCAAGCACAAGCTGTTCTGCAACTGCAGGACTGTTCTTGACGAGGCGGCCCCAAAGGCAGTTGTGAGGCGCAGGCTTGCCGCGGTTTCCGGCGAGCTTGGCGCGCTCGACCCGGCTGCGAAGTTCGAGGCGCAAAGAAAGCGCGAGTTCGAATACCAGCTTATTGAGAACTCGGCGTGCCTAGTTGACACCGACGAGGAGCCGCCAGCCCAGCTGAACGCGGAGGCTCTTGAGACCGCATTGCAGGTTGCCAAGATGCTGCACTCGAAAGTCGTTGACGAAATATTCGTGATGCGAAAAACCGTAGTTGACGGCAGCGCGACAAGCGGCTTCCAGCGAACCGCGTTGGTTGCGCTTGGCGGCTACGTGGAAACGTCTTTCGGGAAAGTCGGCATACAGACGGTTTGCGTCGAGGAGGAAAGCTCCGGCATCGTGAACGCAGCGGAAAAGGCCGCGCAAGGAAAGGACAACGCCGCCGGCGCCATCTATCGCCTCGACCGCCTGGGAATTCCGCTTGTTGAGATTGCAACAGACCCGGACATCAAAAGCGGCGCACAGGCAAAGGAAGCGGCTTTGAAGATTGGCACGATGCTGCGCTCAACTGGAAAAGTCCAGCGCGGAATCGGCACCATCAGGCAGGACCTCAACGTGTCGGTTGCGGGCGGAAACCGGGTTGAGGTAAAGGGCGCGCAGGAACTGGACGTGCTTGACAAGCTGGTCGACAACGAAGCAAGAAGGCAGCACGCTGTTGCTGTTCTTGCAAAGAAGGCGCCGAAAAAAGTTGACCCTGCCGAAGTCGTTGACGTCACCACATTGTTTGCAAAGGCAACTGCGCCGTTCATACAAAAGGCAATCGCTTCCGGAACCGCAGGAGCATACGCAATCAGGCTTTCGGGGTTTGCCGGGCTTCTTGGAATTGAGCTCTTGGAAAACCACCGCTTCGGCACAGAGCTTTCTTCTTACGCAAAGGCAGCCGCAGGAGTCGGCGGGATAATACATTCCGACGAGGACTTGGTTGCCAAATACGGCATCACAAAAGAGGCCGCAGGTGAAATCGCAAAAGCAGCAGGGTGCAAAAAAGACGACGCGTGGGTTGCGGTTGTAACTGACAAGGCAAAGGCAACGCGCGGGCTTTACGCAGTAATTGCAAGGGCAGCTGTTGCACACGAAGGAGTTGTGAAGGAGACCCGGAAGGCGGTTGGCGAAAAGACCGAGTACATGAGGCCGCTTCCGGGAAGCGCGAGGATGTACCCCGAAACCGACGTGCCGCCGGTTGCGGTAACTGGAAAGATGCTTGACTCCGTTGAGACGCCAAAGACGTTCGAGGAAAAGGCCGCGGATTACCAGAAGAAGCCGTTCGGGCTTTCTTCGGAAATGGCCGCAAGGATTGCAAGGGACTACTCCGAACAGTTTGAAACTTACACCCAAATCAAGGGCATCGATGCAAGTTTCGTCGCAACCACGCTTGCGGAAACAATCACTGCTGTTCGCAGGAAAGGCGCCGACACCGGAAAGCTTTCACAGACGATTCTTGCGGAATTCTTCGAGCTCTACTCGCAGAAGAAGTTCACAAAATCCGCAGCAGTGCCCATAATCGAGGGATTGTGTGCGGGAAAGCATATTGGCGCGGTGCTTGACTCCGGTCTTGCGCGCCTTTCCAAAAAGCAGGTCCTGGAGCTTGTTGCCAAAAAGAAAAAGGAAAAGCCGGGCATTGCGGCAAACGCGCTTTTTGGCGAAATAATCCGCGACTTCCGGCTTGTCGTGGACCCTGCGGACCTGTCTGCGGCAGTTGGGGCCAAGTAAATGCCAAACCGCGCCAACTAACAATCAATTTATAGCGCGCTTTCCCAATAGGTTGCGATACGATTATGCCCGCACCGAGGTTTGAAGAGGCCGATTCCGACGAGGAAGACTCGGGACAGAAGGCGCTTAAGGCAGCCAGGGCGGCGTTCGCCCAGTCCAGAGACATCGGCGAAAAATATGGCACCGCAATAATCGCGGCGCTGGTGCTAATCGGGCTGCTCTACTTCTGGCTGGTCGTACTGCCAAAGCCGTTGACGGTCACGGTGGTGGTCACCGAGGCGGACAGCAACGCGCCGATTTCTGGCGCCCAGGTCGAGGCGGAATACCTCGCATCCCCATACGTATTCACCTCGGTAAAGACCAACCGCGCGGTGCCCGGAAGCGACGGCAGGTATGTCTTCAGCGGCGTGCCAAGCAACACCGAAGGCATCACGCTGCGGGTGAAGAAGACGTCCGATTACGAAAGCTACGACGGCATGATAAGCACGTCCAGCTCGTCAAAGAACGTGCAGGTAAAGATGTTCCGCAAGACGCCCTTGCGCATTGAGACGGGATTTGTCTTCGGCTCGATTGCGCCCTCGTGCACCAAGACGTTCAACCTCAGGCTGTTCAACAACGACACCGAAAACGACGTTGACGTGGTCCTCAACTCGACCAGCTTGCCGTATTTCGTCTCGGAACGCAAGACCATATCCGCAGGCGAGACCACGAACGTATCGTTCACGATAACCACCAACTACCCGGATTCGGACAAGAACCCGGCGTCGATATCAGGAGACGTGCGCATCAGCGGCACCAAGGCGTCCGCAGTTGCCAACATCACGCTCACAAGAAAGACCGAGCTTGCAAGAAGCCCGTCCGAAGTACGGCTCAAAATCGGCGCCACCCAGCTTATTGAGATAAAGAACAACGGCAAGGGCAGGATTACCGGCGTGCGCATAACCATGGACGACGCGTCAAGGAGGCTCGTAAACCTGGTGGGGATACAGGAAAACGAGAAGTTCGACTTGGAGCCCGACCAGGTCAAGACCGCCTACGCAACCGCGGTTTCCGACGGGATTGGAATCATGACCGTATCCGCAGACTGCACCGCGCCCCAGGAAATACCGGTCAAGATAACCACGGACTGAGCCCTGCCTTAACGGGCCAAAACGGCATCCTTTTTTAGCCCCCCTACTTAATCTGTTCGAAGATGGCATACCTAGACTCTTTGCTATTGGAAG
>Ga0209340_1002112_pt1 | contig 12190 bp, 12 predicted proteins | sample EPASupsiteSAE323_FD_187266 | JGI IMG/M metagenome (GOLD analysis project Ga0209340, IMG submission 187266) | Bioremediated contaminated groundwater from EPA Superfund site, New Mexico - Sample SAE3-23 (SPAdes) (version 2) | ecosystem: Environmental > Aquatic > Deep subsurface > Groundwater >... | reverse complement strand
CCTTGCTGCTTATCCCCAACTTCATTAAACTGATGTACCGCCTGGTCCAGGATGAAAGGGTGTCAAAAACCGATAAGGCCCTCTTGCTGGGAACGATTGTCTATGTCGCTTCACCGCTCGACTTCCTGCCTGATTTCATACCCTTTTTGGGCAAGGTGGACGACATATTGCTGATCGCCCTGGTTTTGAAACGTCTGATGGACAGCGCGGGCCGGGAAATGTTGCTGGAGTACTGGGACGGTAGTGATGATCTGCTGCTACTGCTGGAGAAGATAGTTAACTTCTCTATGCTATTGATACCGCAGGGTGTTTACGATAAGCTGGTCAAGAAATCGAAAAATGACTACACCGATGTGGAGTTCAGCGTAAACGAGGAATAAAACAGGAAAAGATTGCATCGCTGCGCTCGCAATGAACGCTCGGGGTTGCGTTTGCCATATCACAATTAAATTATTTGATAGCAAAAAGCGGAGGTGCTACCACCCCCGCTTTTGTATTTAATATTGATATCAGAATTTTGCCAGGTTTCTTTCCATTATCGCTTTGGCTTCGTTAACCATGGATTGTACCAGTTCTTCGCAGGTGGTTACTTCTTTGACCAATCCGACCGATTGACCCACCATTAAGGCGGCGGAATCAGTATCGCCGGATTTCCAGGCTTCCTTGACCCGCTGTCCGGAAAGCAGCGGGATGAGTTCGGGCAGCCCGGCGCCCTGGCTTTCCAGCTCCAGCACCTGTTCAGCTAATTGGTTCTTCAGGGCGCGTCCCTGCAGACCGACCGACTTGCAAATCAGGGTGGTCTCGTTTTCCTGGCGTTTTATAAGTTCTTCATAGATCCGGGGGTGAACCGCGCATTCCTTGGTGGCGATAAAGCGGGTGGCCATTAAGACTCCTTCGGCTCCTAGCGACAAAGCCGCGGCCAGGCCGCGGCCATCAGCGATTCCACCGGTGGCGATAACCGGGATCTTGATGCTCTCGGCTATACGCGGGAGTAAAACCATGAGGGTTACGTCATCGTTCAGGGGATGACCGCCTTCTTCAATTCCGGCGGCTATAACAGCATCATAGCCGTAGCGTTCGATATTCTTGGCGTGGCGCACCGCCCCGACCTTGTGCATCACCTTGACGCCGGTCTTATGCAGCATGTCCAGGTATTTAACTGCAGGTTTGCCGGAGACTTCGATGGCGGCTACCTTTTCCTCGGCGCATACCCGGAAGAAATCGTCGAAAATGGCTTCGGTAAAACGCATGGAAGGCAGCAGGGTGATATTGATGCCGATGGGTTTGCTGGTCAGCTGGCGCGCCTTTTGGATAGCCTCCCGCAAATCTTCGCCACTGTCGTAATTACAGGCGGTAATGTTGCCCAGGGCTCCGGCGTTGGAGATGGCGGCGCATAGCTCGGGAGTGGCCAGCCACAGCATTCCGCCGCAGATAATCGGGTACTCGATGCCGAACAGGTCAGTGATTCTGGTTTTCATTAGTCAACCCCCCGTTTCTTCTTTTTAAATGTCTTGCCGAACATTCTGCTGTTCTTAACAGGCTCTGAATATATTATTACACACAAGTAATATCAACTTCAATAAATTTATTATGCAAAATAATTTTGGGTGGTCAACGGCTTAGCCGTAAAAGATGCATAAAAGCGCGGGGAAAGCTATATATTTTACCATTATCTTCATATAAAAAAGTAAGAGGTGATGAATGGTGCTGGGGAGTTTTAGACTGCGCATGCTGGCGGTGATAGTGGTGGCTGCCCTGGCGGGGCTTGCCATGCAGTCGGACAACCGCTGTGCCAAGGCGATTGCTCCGGTATTAAGGTATGTGATGCGCGATTATGGAGTACAAGAAAAACTGGCCTTGTATATGGAAAATATTCGTGGACAGAGTACCGGGCAAGGCATACCGACTTCCGGTGATATCGTCATGCAAAAGCCCTGCGGTATTAAAGCTATCAAACAGCACTATGGCTGGTACTGGAATGGAGACCAGGGCAAGCAGGAGTTCAATCCGCGCATGGTGCTGCAGGTTGAATCCGGGGCACTGGTCAAGCCGGTTTTAGATGGTAAGGTGGACGGGGTTGCCGTACGAAAGGATGGCCGGGAGGTCAGAGTGGTTCACCAGGATGGGCTGGTTTCTGTTTATGGCGGGCTGCGGGAAGTTTTTGTGAAAACAGGGGCGGCTATCGATACGGAGCAGGTCTTGGGTAAGAGCGGGAATGAGCTGTACTTTGAACTGCAGAACCAGGACGGTCCCTTAAATCCGGAATCAATCTTTACCGATTCTTAGAGCCGCAGATAGTTCTGGGCAGGGGGAAAGCTTAAGATGACATTGGGAAGAATCGCCGGGGTATATATCCGGGTGAACCTGGCTTTCCTCTTGCTGGCCGCCATATATGCCGGACTGGGTTGGGGCCTGGAGATCTTAATAATTGTGGCTTCGCTCTTTATTCACGAAATGGCCCATACTGTAGTGGCTCTGTTGTTAGGGGTCAAGGTCGGCGAGATTGAGATACTGCCCTTTGGCGGACAAGCGCGTATCGAAGATTTTACCGGCCTGGAGCCGGATGCGGATATCTATATCGCCCTGGCCGGACCGCTGGTGAGTTTGTCGCTGGCGGCCTTGTGTTATTTCCTGATTAGGTGGCCGGACCAGGCCATCGGCACCTTCGTTTTTCGCCTGAATATGGGTCTGGGATTATTCAACCTGCTGCCGGCGTTGCCGCTGGATGGTGGCAGGATTGTGCGGGCGGTCTTGTCGCCGGCAATGGGATTTAAAAAATCTACCCGGATTGCCGCAATAATGGGGCAGGTTCTATCCGTAGGCCTGGCGGCCAGCGGGGCGTATATATACTATAAAAACAATCTTAGCGGGATTAATCTGTTCGTGATTGGGATTTTTCTCTTCTGGGCGGCACGGCGGGAAAAAAAGTATCTGGCCTATGCCTTTATGCGCTTTTTAATCAATAAAAAGGCTGAACTGGCCCGCCGGGGCTTGCTGGAATCCCGTCAGGTGGTGGCCGCGCCCCTTACGCGGGTAACTCGGGTCCTGGACCAGGCCCGGCCTACGCATTACCTGCTGGTGGTGGTAATGGACGAAGCCGACCAGGTAGCCGGTATCTTGGGCGAAGCCCGCCTCATCGAAACCCTCCTCGAAAAAGGCCCCCAAGCCACCCTGCGCGACTGTTGAAGGGGAACGAATTAAACACAGATGGACACAGATTTAACACAGATGAACACAGATTTTATTTATTATGAAATAATTAAATCAAAGCTAATCCCCAAGATGTATGTATGGTTTGTTATCAGGACAGGTAAGCTACCTGCTAATTTGAACTAAGAGACTAAATAATTATTCATTATGGTAGGATAAATAGTATATTTAATGGTATTCTAAGCCTGCTGGTCTGCTAGAATAACATATTAGGGTAGCTATTTGGATGGTTCATACTCAGATAAATCTGTGTTCATCTGTGCCTAATCTGTGTCCATCTGTGTTTAAATTAAACTCCGGAGGTTTTTATGAAGGACAGGTTGTTCCGGGAGGTTTTGCCCCGGGTGTCCAAGCCGGCCCGTTATACGGGCGGCGAGGTCAATATGATAAAAAAGGATTGGGATCTAGCCGGGGTCAAGATGGTCTTTGCCTTTCCCGATGTTTATGAAATCGGCATGTCCCATATCGGCGGCAAGATTTTATACGGCTTGATCAACGAGCGCAGCGAGCATTTGCTGGAGCGCTGCTTTGCGCCCTGGCCCGATATGGAAACGGTTATGCGGGAGGAGGGGATTCCCCTTTATGCGCTGGAATCGTTTCGCCCGCTTAGTGATTTCGATGTGGTTGGGTTTTCGCTGCAGTACGAGCTGTCGATCACCAATGTATTAAATATGTTGGACCTGGCCGGCATACCCTTGCACTCGCGCGATAGGGGGCAGGGTCATCCGCTGGTCGTGGCCGGCGGGCCAGTAGTGTTCAATCCGGAGCCTTTTGCCGATTTCTTCGATGCCTTGCTGATCGGGGATGGCGAGGAGCTGCTGCCGGAGTTTCTCGATGTGGTGGGGCAGCAACGGGGGCTGGTCCGCGAGGAGTTATTGCTTAAACTGGCGGCTATCGAAGGGATTTATGTGCCTTCATTATATGAGGTCAGCTATAATCCGGATGACACCTTGCAGCACATTAAACCGCGGATGGAAGGGATAGGCGGCCGGGTGCGCAAGCGGGTGGTGGCCAGTCTGGATAAGGCCTATTATCCCGCTACCCCGATTGTTCCTTATATGAATATAGTACATGACCGGGCGGTGCTGGAGGTTATGCGGGGCTGTCAGCGCGGCTGCCGCTTCTGCCAGGCAGGGATGGTCTACCGGCCTTTACGGGAACGCAGTCTGCCTACCTTACAGGAACAAGCCGCGGCTCAGTTGTGCAGCACCGGTTATGAGGAGATTTCCCTGGCCTCACTCAGCACCCTGGATTACTCGGGGGTGGACCCTCTGGTACGGGGTTTGGTGGAGGAATATGGCGGGCAGGGGATCGGGGTTTCCCTGCCATCCCTGCGGGTGGACGCTTTTTCTATCGATCTGGCCAATGAGGTGCAGAAGGTCCGCAAAACCACGCTGACCCTGGCGCCGGAGGCCGGCAGCCAGCGTATGCGGGATATTATCAATAAAAATGTTACGGAAGAGCAATTGCTGGAAGCGGCGGAAGCCGCCTTCAAATCGGGCTGGCTGGCCCTGAAGCTCTACTTTATGGTGGGATTGCCCTTTGAAAATGACGAAGACCTGGATGCTATTCTGGAATTGGTGAAGAAGGTAAGGGATATCGGCCAGCGCTTTTCCCGGCGTCCGGTGGAGATTAGAGCCAGCGTCGCCTGCTTTGTGCCCAAGGCGCATACGCCTTTTCAGTGGCAGGCCATGAATGGCCCGGAGGAGTTGGAGGCCAAACGCCGGTATATGACCAGGTACCGCCAGAAGAATATCAAGCTGAGTTTTCATGATAATCGGACCAGTTTTTTGGAGGGGGTAATAGCCCGCGGCGATCGCCGTTTGGGCGCGGTTATCCGCGAGGCCTGGCATAATGGATGCAAATTTGACGGCTGGAGCGAGTATTTCGACTATGAGCGGTGGCGGGAGGCTTTTCGCGCTTGCGGGATCGAGCCGGATTTCTATACCCGACGGGAGCGGGCGCAAGACGAGTCTTTTCCCTGGGATATTATCGATACCGGGATTACCCGGAGCTATCTATGGAGGGAGGCCAGACTATCGCAAGAGGCGGCCTTGACTAGTGATTGCCGCATAGCCGGTTGTACCGGCTGTGGGATATGCCCCCGCTTTACGGTTGATCTGGATCTGAAGGAAGCGGGTCAGCTGTCCGGCGAACGGGAAACCTTCATCCTGGACGGGGAGGGGGCGGATTAGTATGCTGTTAAGATGCGAATACCATGTGGACTCTGATCTGCGCTTTCTATCCAATCTGGATATGATGCACTTGATGGAACGGGCTTTGCGCCGGGCTAAGATTCCCTATGCCCTGAGCGAGGGTTTCAATCCCCATCTCAAGCTGTCGCTGGGCACGGTGCTCCCGGTCGGTCTCTGGGGTATGCGGGAGTATTTTGATCTGGAACTCAAGTGGCCCATGGAGCCCGCGGAGTTTATGAGCGCTCTAAATAAGGCCTTGCCACCTGCCATGGGTTTGGCCCAGGTGCGGGTTATCGACAGCCATAGTCCCGCTTTGATGAAGATAATAAATAGCGCGGCCTACCGCTTTGTTATAGACGCTTCCCCGGCCTTATTGGAGCAGATTCGTGAGGATTTACTGGCGGCGCCTCAATTGCTGGTGCAGAGCCGGGGCAAGAAAAAGGAACAAAATAAAGATTTACGTGCGGGAATTTTCAAAATTCAAGTGATTGAAACTGAAGATTTTGTTATCATGGAGTTGTGGGTGAGTACGGGCGAGCCCGTAAATGTACGTTATGATGAGCTGAGCGAACTCTTGAGTCAGCATGGCATCGGCCCGGCTTGCATAAAAGATGTTTATCGGAGCGGCAATTATGTCTATGAAAACGCCGCATTCAATACTCCGTTGGAAAAGGTGAAGTAGTTTGATACGGGAGCTAATTGCGGAGATCTATCCCTGGGAATCGCGGGTGGCCATCGTGGAAGATGGTCGCTTGGCTGAGGTTTTCTGGGCAGATCAGGACGAAAGCGTCGGTAACATATTTAAGGGCAAGGTCAAGGATATCCTGCCGGGATTGTCCTGTGCCTTTATCGATATTGGTCTGGCCAAGAACGCATTTCTCTATGCCGGTGATGTGGTTATTCCTGGTATGCCCAAGGGCAGCCAGGTATTTGATCAATTAAAGCGGGGCCAAGACCTGATGGTTCAGGTTAAAAAGGAGGCTTTTTCAGAGAAGGGTGCCCGGGTGACCGGGCATTTGACTATTCCCGGTCACTTCCTGGTACTGTTGCCTCACCAGCGCGAGGTATCTATCTCGCGCAAGCTTACCTGTAACGAGCGCCGGGAATATCTCAAGAAACTGGTGGAAGAAAAACGGCCCGGCGATATTGGCATTATCCTGCGCACCGCCTGCGCTGAGGCGGAAGATGACGAGATCCTGACCGAACTCGGCGACCTGCTCAAGGTGTGGCAAGAGATCAACAGCAGCTATGAGCGCCAGAAGGCGCCCAGCCTGATTTATGAAGATATCGATGTCCTGGAACGGACCCTACGCGACTATCTGGATGTCGACACCCGCCGGGTGATTATCAATAACATGAAGCTCAAGGACAAGATAACCAACTATATGGAGAAGAAAAAGGTTACCGTCGATTTCACCGTGCAGTACGAGGAGGGCGATCTCTTCGAGAGGTACGGGCTGGAGAAGGATATCCGGCGCACCCTGCGCCGTAAGGTGTGGCTGAAAAACGGCGGCTATCTTATTATCGATCAGACCGAGGCTATGACGGTGATTGATGTCAACAGCGGCAAGTATACGGGCAAGGATAACTTTGAGGACACCATCTTTTCCATCAATATGGAGGCCGCGGTGGAAATACCGCGTCAGTTGAGGCTAAGAAGCCTGGGCGGCATTATTCTGATGGATTTTATCGATATGAAGGACAAAAACAACGAGGAGAAGGTACTAGCGACCTTCAAGCGTGAGGTAGCCCGGGATAAGGCGCACACCCGGATAATTGGCATGTCAGGCCTGGGCTTCCTGGAGATGACTCGCAAGAAATCCCGCTATGGAGTCTCTGAATTCTTTACTGACGAATGCACCGTCTGTAATGGCCGGGGCCGGACGATAAATATGTTCGCGCTGGCCTGTGAGGTTAAGCGCAAGCTGGCCAATATGGGCTACCTGGAGAACGAGGTCATTATATGCGAAGCCAATCCGCAGCTCCTGCAATATATCACCAACGACGAGAAGAATATGGATTATATAACCCGACGGATCAATAAGAAGATCAAGCTGTTGCCCAACCCGGATATGGCTATTGCCGATTACAATATCACCGGAAGCGCAGACAAATAAGAGCTGCTTTGAAAAACACTTTGCTGAACCTGTGCATATGGGATCTAGACCAAGTAACAAATGGGTTTTCATCCCACTACCGGTGACCGTTTTTGTGGTTATGAAAGTCTCGGAGGGCGGCGTACCTTGACGGAATAAGTATTATGTGATAAGGTCTAATTTGGTTGCAGTTTTTGCAACCGCACGGTCCGGGCTCCTAAATGGCTCTAAGCCTGCCTTGCGACTGGCGAGTCTAAAAAACTTGGAGGTGTTTTTCTAAACGATGTATGCAATCATTCAAACTGGCGGCAAACAGTACAAGGTTAGCGAAGGCACGATCCTCATGGTGGAAAAGCTTGAGGTCGAAGCCGGAGAAAAGCTCACCCTGGACCAGGTACTCCTGGTAAACGATGAAAACGGCGGCGTAAAGATCGGCAGCCCACTGGTGGCCGGCGCCAAGGTTGAAGCTACCGTACTGGAACAGGGCAAGCACAAGAAAGTGGTAGTCTATAAGTACAAAAAGCGCAAGAACTACCGCAAGAAGCAGGGACACCGGCAGCCATTCACCAAGATTAAGATTGAAAAAATCCTGGCTTAAGCTGCAAGCCTATGATAAAGGTAATTCTGAACCGGGTCGACGATAAGATTTATTCTTTCTCTGTCGAAGGCCACGCGGGAGATCTGGAGGCAGGGGAGAATATCTACTGCGCCGGGGTCTCAGCCATAACCCAAACCGCTTTATTGGGGCTTTTAAAGCACCTGACTCCCGAGGTCAGCTATGAGATAAGCAACGGTTGGATCAGTTGCGAACTTCCGGCGGGACTGGATGAAGGGGAGCAGGAAAAGGCCCAGGTTATACTCACCACCATGGAGGCCGGGTTACTGGCCATGCAGGAAGTTTACAGTGAGTTTCTCGATGTAATAAGGAGGTCTTGAAATGTTTAAGTTTGATTTACAGCTCTTTGCACATAAGAAGGGTGTCGGAAGTTCCAAGAACGGCCGTGATAGCGAGTCCAAGCGTCTGGGAGTCAAGCGTTACGACGGTCAGGTTGTTCGGGCCGGCAATATTCTGGTCCGGCAGCGCGGTACCAAGATTCACCCGGGTAACAACGTCATGATCGGCGGAGATGATACGCTTTTCGCCGTAGTGGATGGAAAAGTTAAGTTTGAAAGAAAAGGCAGAGACAAGAAGCAAGTCAGTGTCTACCCTGTTGATAGCAGTTTAAGTTCATAAACGCATCACGATAGATATCATATTAGAGCTAATGTAGGGAAAGTTGCTGCTTTCCCTATTATTTTTGTAGGGAGGAAAGACCTTGAACAGTGAGGAAATGGTGCGGGTTCTCCGCCATGTGCGCCATGACTATGGCAACCATCTGCAGGTCATTATGAGCTATATTGATTTGGAGCGTTACGAGATGGCTAAAAACTATATTGTGGGTGTCGCGGAGAGCGCCGCAAGGGAAAGGAATCTTTTTGAGCAGGCGCAGGCTTCGTTAGCCTTGTATCTATATGACCAAATGTTAACGGCGCGGGAACTGGGCATAATACTAGAGTATAATGAGATCGGGGTGGGTTCTGCTGAGCCTTTGCAGAACTATAACGAGCCTTACCGGACCTTAAAGGAACTGCACAAAAGGATGAATAAACCGGGTGATGACGAGGACTATCCCACCATGTCACTTTCTCTGCACCAGGAAGGCGCTTTTTACCGGCTGGTATTTATCAGCAAGTATTTGCCGGAATCCCCTTACGAAATAAAGATCGAGATTTAGATCGCAGCAAAAGACCATAATTAGAGACGAGCAGGAGTGTACCAATGTTTATAGATCGAGCTAAGATATATGTTAAAGGCGGCGACGGCGGTAATGGAATGATAGCCTTTCGCCGGGAAAAATACGTGCCCATGGGCGGGCCCTCCGGAGGTGATGGCGGCAGGGGCGGTCATGTGGTTTTTGTGGCTGACGATAATCTATCTACCTTGATGGATTTTAGATATCACCGGCATTTCAAGGCCGAGCGCGGGGTCCACGGACTGGGCAAGAACATGCACGGTGCGGCCGGCGAGGATATGTTGGTGAAGGTTCCGGTTGGCACGGTCGTTTGGGATGACGATACCGGCGAAGTGATAGCCGATCTGGCGGAGAATGGCCAGGAAACGGTGGTTGCCCGGGGTGGACGGGGCGGTCGCGGCAATGCCCGCTTCTCCAATTCGGTCAACCGCGCTCCCTCAGTCTCAGAAAACGGTGAGCCCGGACAGGAAAGATGGGTCAGGCTGGAGCTTAAACTGCTGGCGGATGTCGGACTAGTGGGGTTCCCCAATGCCGGCAAATCCACCTTCATTTCCCGGGTATCGGCGGCCCGGCCCAAGATAGCCGATTATCCCTTTACCACCCTGGTTCCCAATCTGGGCGTGGTGCAGACTAAAAGCCGGGACTCTTTTGTTATTGCCGATATCCCCGGCTTGATCGAAGGAGCCCATGCCGGGTCCGGACTGGGCCATGAATTCCTGCGCCATATCGAGCGTACCCGCATTTTGATATTTGTATTGGACACCGCCGAGACCGAGGGGCGGGATGTCCTGGAGGATTATGCTACCCTTCGCGGGGAACTGGAACACTACCGGGCCGATTTGTTGGAACGACCGTGGCTGATCGCCGCCAATAAGATGGATCTGCCGGAGGCCGTGGATAACCTGGCGCGGCTGGTCGCTAGCTTCGGGGATAAGGTCTATCCGATATCAGCAGCTACCGGAGAAGGCTTGGAGCCATTGATGGACAAGACCTGGGAAATGCTGCAGAGCCTACCTCGGGAAACCGTTGTTATTGCCGAGGAACCGGTGATCAGAAAATTTGAGGAAGAGGAAGCCTTCAAGATCGAAATAGTTGATGGAGTATACGAGGTAACCGGCAAACGCATCGAAAAGCTGATGGCCATGACCAACTTCAGCACGGATGAGGGCTTGCAACGTTTTCAGCGCACCCTGGAGCACATGGGGCTGGAAAACGAACTCCGCCGGATGGGCATCAAGGAAGGCGATACGGTAAGGATCAGCAGCATGGAATTTGATTATAGCGAGTAACGAAAGCAGGCGGGGGAGATGGGAGAATTGAGCCGGCGGGAGGAATTAAAACAAACTAAACGCATAGTAGTCAAGGTGGGCACCAGCACTCTGACTTACCCTAACGGTCAGGTTAACCTGCAGCGAATAGAAGGCCTGGTGCGGGAGATGGCGGACTTACATAACCGCAGCCTGGAGGTTCTGCTGGTTAGCTCCGGGGCCGTCGGAGTCGGCGTCAACCGAATGGGCTTCAAAAAGATACCGCGCACCATGCCGGAAAAGCAGGCTTTAGCCGCTATCGGGCAGGGGGCTTTGATGCATTTATATGAGAAGCTATTTGCCGAATACGGCAAGACGGTGGCCCAGGTACTGCTGACCCGCGGCGACCTGGATGAACGCTTGCGCTATCTAAACGCCACCAATGCTCTCCTGGCATTATTGGGTATGGAGGTTATTCCGGTAATAAATGAGAACGACACCGTGGTGGTGGAGGAGCTCAAGTTCGGTGATAACGATACCCTGTCCGCTATGGTGGCGGGTCTGGTCGACGCCAATCTATTGCTGATTCTGTCCGATGTGGACGGTTTATATGACTGTGATCCGCGCAGCCATCCCGAGGCTGCTTTACTGGGTGAAGTTACCGAGATAAGCGATACTATGGAGGAGAATTCCCATACCCGGGGCAGCAGCTTTTCCAGCGGGGGAATGTACACCAAGCTGAAGGCAGCCCGCATTTGCATGGCCTCCGGTGTGCCGCTGGTCATTGCTAACAGTGCTGAGAAGGATGTTATTCGCCGGATAGTGGATGGGGAGGAATTGGGAACCCTCTTTGTGCCTGGCGAGGAGAAGATGCACGCCCGGAAGAAATGGATCGCTTTCGGCACCCTGCCCCAGGGCAGTTTGCAGATTGACCCCGGCGCTCGGCAGGCCCTGCTAAACCGGGGTAAAAGCCTGCTTCCGGCTGGGGTGGTAACAGTCGAAGGGGAATTCGACCGCGGCACCGTCGTGGCAGTATGCGGGGCGGACGGCCGGGAGATCGCCCGCGGCCTGGTCAACTATAGCTCCGAAGAAATCAGGCTGATTGCCGGCATGAAGAGCACAGAGATCGAAAAAGTCCTGAACGGCAAGGACTACGACGAGGTAATACATAGAAATAACCTGTGGGTGAATGGGTAGGGACGATAAATCACGGGGAGGTTTGAGTTATGGACGGTAATTTGCAGGCGATGCTTTTGGAGCAGGGGCGGCGGGCCAAGGCGGCGGCTCGGATATTGGCGACCGCTTCGACTACGGTTAAAAATGATGCCTTGATGGCGATGGCAGCCGCCCTGGAAGAAAACAGTGCGGCCATTATAGCCGCCAATGAGATAGATCTGCAGCAGGGCAGGGAGCAGGGCTTGACTTCGGCCTTGCTGGAACGTCTGATGTTAAATGATGCCCGGATCGAGGATATGGCCAAGGGCCTCCGGGAGATAGCGGCCCTGTCCGATCCGGTGGGCGAGGTTCTTTCCATGCGGCGCCGCCCTAATGGGCTGGATATCGGACGCATCCGTACTCCCATCGGGGTGGTGGGCATCATCTATGAGTCCCGGCCCAATGTTACGGCTGATGCGGCGGGGCTGTGCCTG
>Ga0209340_1002107_pt1 | contig 12236 bp, 12 predicted proteins | sample EPASupsiteSAE323_FD_187266 | JGI IMG/M metagenome (GOLD analysis project Ga0209340, IMG submission 187266) | Bioremediated contaminated groundwater from EPA Superfund site, New Mexico - Sample SAE3-23 (SPAdes) (version 2) | ecosystem: Environmental > Aquatic > Deep subsurface > Groundwater >... | reverse complement strand
AAAAAGCAGAATAACATCACGTCACCATTCTTTTGCTGGTGAAACAGCTCGCAATCGCAAGCGCATCAGCGGCATCATCCGGCTTCGGTATTTCTTTAAGGTTATAAATTTTCTGCACCATCGTCTGAATCTGCTTTTTGCTGGCTTTTCCGTATCCGGTTATGCACTGCTTAACCTGCATCGGCGTAACTTCTTCATACGGCAGCGCATGCTGACGAAACGCAAGAAGCACAACGCCGCAGGCTTTCGATACATCCATCGCCGTTGTAATATTCTTGCTGAAAAACAGTTTTTCCATGACCGCCCGGTCGGGCCGATAGTGTTCAATTACAGAGGAAACTTCTGAGTGAAGGATGAAAAGACGTTCGTCAATCGGAAGGCCGGCTTCAGTTTCAATGGATCCGTAATCGACGATTTTCATCGTATGCTCGATTACGGCCCATCCGAGAATCCCGAAGCCGGGGTCAATACCCAGTATACGCATCAGCCCTGAAGCTTCGCCATAATCTCATCGGAAATATCATAGTTTGAATACACATTCTGCACATCATCATGATCATCCAGCGCATCAATGAGTTTAAGACATGTTTCAGCTTTTCTTTCGTCAAGAGTAACGGTAGACTGCGGAACATACGTTGTTTCCGCATAGGAGGTTTTCAGATTTTTCGCTTTTACCGCATCATAGACGGCATTGAAGCTGTCCGGATTCATCGTAATCGTAATGGCGCCGTCTTCCGTTTTCACGTCTTCAACGTCAAAATCGAGCAGCATTTCTATCACGGAATCTTCATCTGTCTGGCCGGCTTCTATCGTAATAATTCCTTTTTTGTCAAACATAAAACCCACACAGCCGGACTCACCCATGTTTCCGCCATTTTTGCCGAAAATCGTGCGGATTTCAGGCATGGTGCGGTTTTTATTATCGGTGATGACATCAACCATCACGGCAACGCCGCCCGGTCCATAACCTTCATAACGGCCTTCTTCATAAACCTGACCTTCAAGTTTTCCTGCAGCTTTAGCAATAGCGCGGTCGATATTATCAATCGGCATATTGACTTCTTTTGCCTTCAGTATCGCAGTACGGAGACGGGGATTGCTGTTTGGATCATCGCCGCCGCCGGTCTTTACAGAAATCATGATCTCGCGGATAATTTTTGTAAAAGCGGCGCCGCGTTTCGCGTCAACAACGGCCTTTTTACGTTTGATTGTAGACCATTTATTATGACCTGACATACAAAACCCCGTGTAGTATTAGTATTAAAATGAGTGCCTGATTCTGCCGGCAACGGGCAATCCTTCAGTACCCTCTTTTTATTTTCAACTGTAATTTTACGATCTTTTCACGTGCATCATTCGGTCTGTAGCTGAACGTAATCGCCTGGCGATACCATTGAACGGCTTCTTCATATTGTTCAGCTTTTTCATAACACTCAGCAATATTCCATCTTGATTTCCCCGGTTCAAGCTTCTCGTATTCGTATTTCTTTTCCCTTTTTTCGGAAAGAATCCGTTCCTTTTCCTGCATTTGGAACTGATACTCATTATACTGCACGTAATTCTTTTCTTTTAGAAGATTTGTTTTAAGAAGGCGTATCTCATCGTCAATTTTTTTGATATCACTGTCGTTTTTTTCAATTTCTTTAAGAACCAAATCCTGATACTTTACGGTCTGAAGATACTCTTCCGCCGCGCGTTCAAATTTAAGCGCATTAAAGCTCATATCGCCGATATATTCATATGCTTTTGCCTTTCTAAAGACTTCCCCCGCAGGAAGCAGCTCAATAGCTTTCCCCAGTTCGCTTCTTGCAAGTTTATAATCCCCGGTATTCTTGCATGCAATATGACCCAGGGCAAAATGAATAATTCCATCATCCGGTTTTTTTGTTAAATACATCTGATAATATTTCTGCGTTTCCAGGAACCGGTTTATTCCTTCATTAAGGCCAGCAAGCATTATCAGAACATCAAGCTCCTTCAGCTCGTCCCCTCTTGACTGTACATATCGTTCCAGATGAAAGATGGCTTTCTTTTTATCATTTGTACGGAACAATGCTCTTCCCAGTTCAAGCGAATACTCATATTTTCTGCCGTTAAGCTCGTATGCATCTTCCAGCATGTCACAGTAAGGCCGTATCTGCTTCTTTTTCCTGTACACCTGCGCCATTTCATAAAAAATCTGGTCATCTTTATCGGGTTCAGGCTGATGATAGCGCAGCGACTGATAATAATGATTCAGCGAATCATCAAACACCGCTGTTTCATACATACAACGGGCCGCAGCACGGTGCAGCGCCGATAATTCCGGATTGTTTTCCACAAAGAAAGGCTCAGCTTTCCTTTCACGGAACATCCGGTTCATCTGCCGTGTTTTGCTTACACCTTCATTGCCCATACCGAGAGTTATGAAGTCAGAAGGAACCCTTTTATCATCAACCCGCTTTGAATTTGCATCTTCAATCAGCGGCATAATGATTTTTAAAGCCCCTTGATAATCCCCTGAATTCATTAATGCGGCATAGTCCGCACCGCCGGAAGGTTTTGCCGTCTGAGCAGAAACCGCATGCACGGATAGTAACATAAAAAGTATTAAAAACGTATTTTTATACGACATAAATCCTCATCTCAAAGATCGGCATTTTTCACTCTTTCATTTATACTTAGTTTTAAAAAGGCTATCAGCGACGTACTCCCTGACCATTCATACATGCGGCCTATTTCTGGTTGACCAAATACCTTAACATAGGGCAATCTTCATCATAACCGATTAATGATTTGACATTTTACCAATTTTTATATCAGATAAATAAATACTATGAGCCAGCTTGATAAAACACGTGAACGTATTAAAATTGAAGAGCTCGATAATAATGACAGAAAAGAGCTCTTTAATAAATTTGTAAAAGGCGGCGGGCAGGTTGTCAGTGAAAAACCTAAACGCGCTATCAAGATTGACCGTCAGAAGCAGAAAGAACTTGCTGCCCGTATGGATGCGCACCGCAAAAAAATGCAGTCCTCAGCCGGTTCTTCATCAACACCTCAAAAAAGCTCAATAACGTCCAATCCGCAGTCTCCGGCGCCTGTAGCCAGCGGATTGGATCTGCTCGTCGCCCGTTTCCGTCTTTATTTTATGGGCGTTTCCAATCTCGGCGGCGATCATTTCAAAAAGAAATTTCTGGAACAGTTTAAAGTCGAATATAACCCCGCGCTTATGGAACTTCAGATGATATATCTGGATATCTTTAAGCAGAATCCGGCTGTGGGGCATAAAATTATCGAGCAGATGGATAAAAACCGCCCGCTGTACTATGAGCTGGCGGAGATGACGGGTGATATCTGGGAAAAATCCATATCATCACAGATCATTGATAATTACACCGTAATGCCTGATGAAAAATACAGAATTTATGAGCACAGGGATCCGGTGCTCGCATATCTTAAAAAGCTCTACATCCTCAGTAGATATGTTGATACAATATATTTCTCGTTCGATAAAGCTATTGAATTTCAGGCCCGTATAGAAAAAGGCAAATCTGCGGTCTATGCCGCAAAAAGGAAAAAGATCAAAAACAGTCTCTTTGTAACCTTCAACAAGCTCTACCCCCGCCTCTACTGGCTTTTCTGCCTTATGAGAGGGGAAATTGTATCTCTTGAGGAAACAGGCCGTCTTGATCAGCTTTTTAATATAAAACCGTTTATGAAACCCGGCAACCGCATGGCTAATCAGCCGCCGTCTCATCTGTCATCTTTTATAGACGCAACCGGAAAACTGAATCCAGATGTTAATGAAGAAGAAACCGCAAGCAGCGAACCGGAACAGCCGATAGAAGATGAAATAGAAGAAGCACACATTCCGGAAGACGTCCGCCGCGGCCTTGATATCATGCAGGAAATTGATTTTACTCCGCTGAAAAAATCATATGCCAAAGATGATATAATGCGCACCGTGAGCGAAAATGACAAGATACTTCAAACATATCTTCTTTTTCTGGAATTTGACCGTGAATACTCTTTTGTTCTCACAACATATAAAATTAAATTCAATCCTCTCCATGATTCCAGAGGACGCATTGATTTCAGAACAAAACTGACAGACATCTATAATCAGATGCGCCCCTGTTTTGATGCATTAAAGGAATATTTTGTAGCTCTTGATATTTATGAAAAAGCGCGGCTGGACAGGCCGTCCTCACATGATCAGTATTATAAATATTCAAAACGTCTTGCAGAACTGGAACAGGATAAAAAGAATAAAGCCCGCAATGCCAGAACGCAGATATCAAATTATATGGGAAATATTGCGGATGCGCTGCTTACGCTCATTCAGGATATGAATGTACGGAATGAGATCATCCAGAATCCGCAGGATATGATTGAATTCGATAATAGTCTTGAATCAGACCGGAAGCTCAACAACAAAAAGATATTCGAAGCTGTTGTAACAACGCATTCGTATGCTTCGGCATTTTATTACCGCTTATCACCTCTTGGCGATCTTTCAGGCGATACGTCCGCGGTCGAACAGCCGCCTGCAGTACAGAATGCGCCTGTTGCAGAAACTCCGGCGCCAACCCTTGTCAAAACAGTTAAATCTCAGCCGGTTCAGCCTCAGGAAATAATACCGGAACCGGCGGCTCAGCCGCAAAAGGTTTCAGAGGAAAAGAAACCGGAACCTCTACCTATAAAGGAAGAGCCGGATCAGCCTGCAATAAAACGCCCCGAAAATGATTCTATTCTCGGGGAGCTTGATGACATTGACAAGCTCGACGATCTTCTCTGAGCTTCTTCATTTCAGTGATTCTTCTTTCCAGAATTGTTTCACGTGCAGAAAGAAGGGTTTCATCTCTATACACCATTGATTTTGCATTCTGTAATAATTCATCTATATATGCTTCAGAATAGTAATCCAATTCGGCAGTACGCGATGCCAGCGTGCTTTCCCTTTTTATCCCCGTTGAAGGACCTTTTGAAATCCTCAATCCTGCCTCTATCAGCGCCCGCCGTATCTGCGGCGCAGATGAATATGTGGTCAGAACAGCATCATCGTTCATTATCGTATTGATTATTCTGAACCAGTCCAGTGTCCATAACTCAGGATTCTTCCCCGGAGAAAAAGCATCCTGAAATACGGCATCAAACAATACTTTTTCATCAGCAAGTTTTTTTGCACTCTGCCGCGCATCGCCAAACAGAACCCTTATATCTGTATGATCATTGTTGAATCTACCGTTTTTAAAAGCTTCTTTAATACAAAAATATGCAGAGTCTCTTTCATCATTAAAAACAATTTCATTAAGCATGTCACCCATTGAGTCATCCATTTCAAGAGACACTGCTTTTATAAAAGGAGGTTGTTCAAGTTTTGACGACTCGCAAATAAGCGCACAAAGATTGTATCCAATGCCAAAGCCTACATCCAGTACAGAAACAGTGTCTCTTTTCTTTTCCAATATGCCGGAAGGAATGATATGTTTAACAAGGGATTCTTCATAAGCACCTGCATCAGTATGCATTGCTTCGTTAAAATCTGAGGAAAAAAGGGTTGAGCTTCCGTCTGCAGTAGAAATAATCGTATATCGTTCAGTCTTCATCATCACTTTCTGTAATTTTTATTTCCTCCAGTGAAACAAGCATGTCCGTTAAGGTATTACTCACTGGAAAATCAACATATGCATGAATGTATTCTTCATAATTGCTTTGAAAAAAAATAAAAGGCTCTTTTTCCTTTTTCAGCATCTGCAGTTCAATATCATCTGCATTTTCTTTGCCTTTAAGCGATGCTGCATATCCCCTGATAATATCTGCATACCGTTCTTTTGCCGCATTGATGATTTTTTCATCCGCTTTTTCAGGATACTCAATTCCGGTATCATCAAATCTTGAAATTTTCACAAAAACGCGTATCGTTTTTTTATCTTTAATAATCCCTTCGCGGCGGTCTTTCATTTCAAATGACGAACAACACAGAATTGAAACTGCTGCAAAAGATACAGCACATATAACTACACGCGCATTCATTTTTCTTCTAACATTTTTTTTACTTTTTTCAAATTAGCCTTATCAGAAGCGAGTTTACTTTCCCCTTCTTTGGGCGTTTCAAGAATAACAGGAACATTAAACAATGCCGGTTCGGTTAAAATACGCTGAATACCTTCAGCGCCTATTTCACCTTTACCGATATGTTCATGACGGTCTTTATTCGATCCTGCTTCATATTTAGAATCATTCAAATGAATCAGAAAAAGCCTGTCCAGACCAATCGCACGCTCAAAATCGGAAAGCATGCTTTTCATTCCATCCGCCGTGGTAAAATCGTATCCGGCAGCAAAAACATGACACGTATCAAGACAGACCCCAATTCTTTCAGAATACTGAGATGCACTTATTATTGCCGCTAAATCATCGAAGCGGCAGCCAATGGAATCACCCTGCCCTGCCGTTGTCTCAAGCAGAATGCCTGTATCAGAATCGGATTTTTCAAACGCCGCATCAATGAGTTCTACCGCTCTTTCAATACCGCTGTCCACACCCGTTCCCTTGTGGCTTCCGGGATGGAGAACCAGCCACTCAACACCAAGCTGGCCTGCACGATTCAGCTCATCGACAAGAGCGTGTAATGATTTATTTCTATTAATACGGTCGTCAGCAGCGGGATTAATCAAATATGCAGAATGTGCAAATATCTTAATCTCCGGGTTTGCGAGTTTTTCACCATGAAACCGTTCTATATCCTTCTTAGGATACGGCTTATCATCCCACCGGTTAGAGGATTTAAGGAAGATCTGAAAAGCATCAATTTTCAGCGCATGCATATCTTCAAAAGCTTTATATACACCGCCGGCTATGGAGAGATGGAAACCTATATGGCGCATTAGATACCTGCAGTTAGTTTTTCAATTATTTCCTCATACGTCAAACCTGATATCAGCAGCCTCTTTTTGCGCCCCTTTTCCCCTTTATCAATTCCAATGGCTGATTTGGGAATCCGTAAGGCCTTTGAAAAAAGCGCGATGCATTCTTCATTGGCCTTTCCGTCAACAGGGGGCGCATTAAGATAAACTTTGATGATCGTTTCATTTATTGTTATTCTGCTTCGTGATGATTTCGGCTGAACAACAATATCAAGCGAAGTCTCATCATTTTTCAAACTCATAAAAATACACGTTGAAAATCAATTCAAGAGCCTTATCCGTTATTTTCAGGTTTTCCTTTTCAAGAGTTTCCTTTATTTCTTTTTTCGTCGCCTGTGCATTGGTTTTCTTAAGAGACACAACACGCGCAATAACCTTATCATCTACAGGGCCGTCATTAGAGAATAATCCCCTATTATTAACGGCAACAAGTGATTTACGGAACATTTCCATTTCTGCATCAACGCGGTCAATATGCGACAGCAGATAATCAGGATCGCGTCTCTGTACAAACGTCTGCGGCGTATTGATCGCTTCAAACATCTTGTCGCAGAGAACTTTCTCGCTGATATATGCGCCGTTGATTCGTAAAAAGTAATTATCTTTTTTTATACGGTAATTATAGCTCAGAGATTGATTGTCATAGATAAACATCATCCCGGCAGTCAGGCTGGGAAGAATATCAAGAGAATTCCACTGCAGGGATTCCGGCGTCACCAGTGCGCTGATAGTACCGTTTTCAACAATAAACCTGAGCTCCTTAATCTTCATGCTCTGCCAGGAATACATGGTATCCTTAATGCTGATGACAGCAGTAGCTTCTTCATCCGTTACGTCGCCGTCATTTTCTATAAAGAATATATTGCCCGCTGCGTCTTTAAACGCTGCAGTTTTATCCTCTTTATCGAGAGCAGTTTCCCTGGTTATCTGTTTTGCCTGCCAGTCGACTGCGAATACGGGCGCTGACAGCATTAGTATTGATGATAATATTATTAATACGCGTTTCATTTCTGTTCACTCTCCCTTTTAAACATTATTTTATCGAAAGGACGTAAATCGCGTCCCGGGGCTTTATCCACAATCTCACCGACGAGAAGCCCTTTATACGATTTGAATCTTACTGTAGCAATATAATCATCATCGCTTCTGAATACGAAAGCGAGATTTCCGGCTTTTATTTTATGCACTTTATTGGTAAAAATACCAATTGCGGAAGGGTCACGCGGATCAAGAATATATCCGTTTTCCTGCTGTGATTTTGTCATATAATCAAGCGCATAGGTATAGTACTTCAGCGACTGATTTTTACTCTGCAGGACCGCAACCATCTTCTGCATCAGAATATCATACGTATTGAATATTGACTTCGTCAGCGAATCCGACTGAACAACCGCGCGCTGCACAGAATTTTTATACGGTATCTGTCTCAGTCTGCCGGTTATCGCAAGTTCACCTTTCATATCATCATTGAGCTTCATCAGCTGATCACGCGTCATAATATTATCAATAGCGAGATCATCAGATAATCCGGTAAAAAAATCAGCCCGGGACTGAACGGCCGGTACCGGCTTCTGCATCACATCAAGAACGAACTTTTCCTTGAAAAGAGGGTTATACAGCAGAATAAGCTGCTCTTTATCCTTCCGGGACTGTTCTTTTTCATCACGGAGTTTCTTCTCGTAATCAGCAGAAACTTTATCTATCTGCATCTTGAACAGTTTGTTTTCTCCGCCGAAAATATCACCAAAGCTCTTTTCCGCTTTTGCAGCAGAGGAACCGCCTGCATTAAGACGCCTCTGCGCCGCTGCAATCTGATCTTCCTTCGCTTTGCGTTTTATTTTATAGGCATCGCCTGAAACGCGGAGTCTGCGCTCTTTTTCTTTTGATATCTCATCAAGCTTTGCATTTTTTTCTACTTCAGGGATATCACGCATCATCAGCCCGTCTTTCTGGCTTTCAATATCCTGATTGATCCTGTCAGTTTCATCACGGTAATCGCTGTCAATTTCAGCTATATCCCGGCGAAGCTGATCAATCTCGCCCTCATTCTTTTTTGATGAGTCTATAAGTTCTTTAAGCTTCACATCCTCAAAATCACGGATATTCAGTTCAATGCTTCTGCTTTTTTTCTGAATAACCACGATAATGATAACTGAAGCTATCAATATAAGAGATATAAACGCAGCAACAAACATATAGAGAAGATATGGTTTGTTCTTTCTTGTTTTGTTGTACTCCGCTTCCAGATCATACTGATGAGCTTTGCCCTCAGGATCCTTGAATGTCTGCGGAAGAAAAGCCGCTTTTGTCTGTTCCAGACTGCTGTCAGATGATCTGACCTTTATTTGCTTGTCATTGCCCATACGCCCTTCCAGTTTTTCGGACACGATGTTTTAGTTCTTTCAACAAATACCTGAGCCAGCGGAAGTTCGCACTTCTTAAAGAGCGCTCCAGCCTTTTTCCAGTTACCGTCATAATACTCAAGAAGCGCCGATGAGAACAGAAGAAGGTTCTTCTTGAGTTTCGGCGTAACATCCTCATTTTTGATAGGAAGATAAATTCTCTTACCTTCCGTCTTTCCTTTTACCTGAACCTGATCAAGCTCATAGAATGAAAGATTATGATTTGGAACATTGGCTTCAATATCATTCTTCACATATTCAGAACAGATCACAGGAACTTTATAAACACGGGTTAATCCCTCAAGACGGGAAGCAGAATTGACGTTATCGCCGATTACCGTATTGGTCATTCTCACATACGAACCGATATTTCCGTAGAATACTTCACCGCCGTCAATACCGACACCGATTTCAAGAAGCACGGCATGATACACCCGCTCCTCTTCTTCCGTAAGCTTATTCTTCTTCTTAAGAAGCGCTGAACGTTTTTTCTCCATCTGACCGCGGAGGGATTCAGCGACATCCTGAAGTTTGTACGCCGACATGACCGCAGCATATGATTTATTGATATCGGACATATCATCCATCGTTCCATACACGGCAAGAAGCGCATCACCGATAATAGAGCCGATAACACCGTCATAATTGACAATCTCACGGATTGACTGATCATAATGCATATTGATCAGCTTGATGATATCTGTACCGAGTGTTTCCGTGATAAATGTAAATCCCTTGATATCAGAGAAAAGAATCGTAAGATCCTTCTTACTGCCCTCAAGATAAATCTCTTTATCGCGATAAGCCTTGATAACCACGTCTTTGTTTGCGAACTTACGGAAAATGCTCAGCAGCGTATCAATAGTTCCGGAAAGAGAGTTGAACGCCATCCCCAGATAGGAAATATCGTCATTCGGAGCATTTTTAAGATTGATCAGTTCAAGCTGCTGATTCTTGATCATCTGCATAATTGAACCGGTAATAATCTTTATAAACCTTAGAATGTAGTTAAGAACAAACACACCGGTGATGGTGCAAAGAATTGTCATAAACAGAATGATTATGCTGACCCGCAGAAATATTGCCCTTGATTCCTGCTGAAATTCATTGAATTCTTCAGCGCGGTAAAGAAACATATCCCATTTATCATTATACTTATACACGCCGAAATACTCTTCGCCGTTGATATCAGCAGTAATAAAATCCTCCTGAATACCGCGTGAAAAGCTTCCGTTTATTTTATCAAGGGTTTCTTTATCAAGCTTATATGCATTGTTCGGCGTATTGGATGCCGAAACAAGCACCTCTCCGTCATTTTTAAAACCGATAACCAGCGCCTTCTTATTTTTCAGATCAAAAAGAGATTTCCGCGCAATGTTGTCGTATGATCCTTTTCGATCACGGTCAAATTGGTAGATTTCATACTGTGTATTTGCAAACGAATACACATCCTTCAGATCTTTTGCAAGAAGCTCCTTCATCAGCCGCATCTGATATGCTCTGCCGTACATCATATTGATGTAGTTTGAAGCAAAATTTGATACGAGAATGAAGAGCACAAAAATTATGATGATTTTGAGGCTTACAGGAATAACCCGCGTACCGCCCACCCGATTGAAAATCAGACCTTTGTCTTTGCTCATCAGTGCATCCCGATTTTTTTGATTTGTATTACATAAATGTTATTACGTTTTTGAATAATTCAACCTTTTTTTATACCGATACCGTTAATTATTTAACCATTACCGGACTGCAGGCCCTTTGCTTAATGATTTTGATTCATCATTACTATGCCGTATATCACTCCTTACTTATATTCATTTCTATTTGACATATACCTTTAATTTCATTTTTGTATACAATATGAAGATTAAACGGTTTGAAAACGGCTTATTCAGCGTTAACACATATCTTTTGACTGAAAATGCATCCTGCCTGATTATCGATCCCGGCAGCGACATCAGTATTCTTCTTAATGATATAAAAAAGCTGAATCTTAACTGCTTAGGATTATTGATTACACATCCGCATATTGACCATGTTGAAGGAATTTCTCCTGCAAAGAAAAGGTTTCCGTCCGCTCCAGTATATCTTTCCGCTGATGCGGTAACATTCCTTTCGGATATTCCCAATCAGGCACGTCTTTTCGGACTGCCTGTTCCTGAATCGTTTATGTGCGATAAACCCCTTGAAAATGACGGATCTTTTGATATCGGACCTTTTTCAGTTCAATACATCCAAACGCCGGGACACTGTCCCGGCTCGCTCAGTTTTCTTATTAATGGATCACTATTTACAGGTGATGTTCTTTTTCAGGGATCTATCGGGCGCACCGACCTCAGCGGAGGAAATTTCTCTCTTTTGAGCCGTTCAATCACTGAAAAACTGTATCTTCTTCCTGACAGCACACAGGTATATCCCGGTCATGGCGGTGCTACGAGCATCGGCTGGGAAAAGAAAAACAATCCGTACGTTTAAAAAATGAAAAACATTATTATTTTTCTCATCACATATCTCGGCATTGCCGTCGGCGGCATTCCGGGACTTGCCATTGACCGTACAGGCATTGCGCTCCTCGGCGCTATTGCAATGATTGTATCAGGCGCCATTCTTCCCGCAGATGCCCTGCATGCCGTCGATTATCCTACCATTCTTCTGCTTGCCGGTCTTATGATTATTTCTGCGCAGTTCCGTCTTGGCGGTTTCTATTCATGGACAGCGTTAAAGATTTCAGAACGGTTTTCGTCTCCCGAACGTTTTCTTTTAATTTTAATGCTTCTCACCGGTTTAATGGCGGCATTGCTGACTAATGATATTGTCTGTCTTGCATTTACTCCCGTTATCGCGGCTGCGCTTCTCAAAAAAAAGATAAATCCCGTTCCATTTCTTATCGGCCTCGCCGTTGCAGCCAATATCGGCTCCG
>Ga0209340_1002106_pt1 | contig 12242 bp, 12 predicted proteins | sample EPASupsiteSAE323_FD_187266 | JGI IMG/M metagenome (GOLD analysis project Ga0209340, IMG submission 187266) | Bioremediated contaminated groundwater from EPA Superfund site, New Mexico - Sample SAE3-23 (SPAdes) (version 2) | ecosystem: Environmental > Aquatic > Deep subsurface > Groundwater >... | reverse complement strand
CCCCGACGTTGATCCCCCGCTCCTGCAACAGACGACCGATCACAAACGTCAGGGTCGATTTCCCCGCGTCGGACGAGGTGCCGAAAATGGATATCGATCTCATGCCCAAACTCCCGCCGCTAAAAGTAGTATCAACAGGGTATCGAGTTTCCACTGAAGAGCCAATGCGCGGCAGATATCGCCGTCACTAATCTCCCGCTTTCCGTCGCCGAAATAGGGTTTCTCTTTCATCTTGCCGAAATAGGGGGTCGCTCCTCCGAGCGACAGATCCAGCGAGAGGGCCATCGCCGCTATCGGGTATCCCGCGTTGGGGCTTTCGTGCAGTGCGCCGTAATGCCATGTTTGGGCGAGTTTGCCGAGCTTTCCGAAAAGAGTCAGTATGATCACCGCCGTGATACGGGAGGGGAAATAATTGAGTACATCGTCCAACCGCGCGCTCACTTTGCCGAACTTTTCGTATTTTTCGTTCCGATACCCCACCATCGAATCGAGGGTATTGACCGCTTTGTAGAGAAACAGCCCCACCAAACCGAACACTAACAGATAAAACAGCGGGGCGATCACCCCATCGCTCAGATTTTCGGCGTAGGTCTCGATAGCGGCTTTTCGGATGTCGCTGTCACTGAGATTTTCAGTGTCGCGGCTCACCAGATAACGGATCGATTGCGGCTCGTGAAGGATGTTTAGGACACTCTCATTGAGCATCTTCCCCGCGATCCCACTAGACGCGATGATCCCTACTATCCATGGGTTTTTGATCAGCGAGATCGGAGTGACGATGGCTAACACGGCAGCTAACAACCAAAACACGAGCCAGAATCCCCGCACGATGCTCTCGCGATAGAACCGCTTTTCAAAAGCGGCGATGAAATCGCCCATCAGCACGACGGGATGGCGGATAAAGGGGAACTCGCCGAAGAGGCGGTCGGTGACGTAGGCGATGAGAGCTATTTCAGGAAACATAATGCCTCTTCAAACCGTATCAATGCCTTTATATCTTTCACCGCAATCCGGACATAAGCCTCATCCAAAAAATCAAAATTGGAACAATCACGCACCATGATCCGATGCGGTAAAAGTTTCTCCTGAAACTCCTTTGCATTCATGTGAGCAAGCCGGACGAGGAAAAAGTTCGCATCGCTTTTCCATACCTCCTCAAAAAGGGGAGCATGCTCAAGGATAGTTTTCAGATACCTTTTTGCTTCGTCATTGAGTGTATGGGAACGTGCGCGAAACGGTTCATCTGCCAAAGCGGTGATGAGAAAATGGCTGTCAAGCGCCGAAATTTTCCACAGCGGCTCTTTGGCTCGAAGGGCGCCGATATTCTCACGCGAGGAGAGGACGATCCCGACCCTCACCCCTGCACAGCCGTAAAATTTGGTCTGTGATTTTAAAACGTAGAGTTTGTCATAGGCTGGGAGATAGCGGGTTGCCGATTCGCCCCCGCAAAACTCCAAAAATGACTCGTCGATGAGGATCGTGCAGTTTTTTTGCTTCCACCGCTCCATCAGTGTCTCGATCTCGTAATAACGTCCGTCAGGGGTGGAGGGGTTGACGAAGATGACGAGGGAGTTCTCCTCGACCTCTGCATCCATTTCCTCAAAGCGGTTAATGAGAGCCACTTTTTTACCGTGAAGGATGGAGCCTTTTTTGTACTCCAGATAGGCGGGGGAGTAGATCATGCAGGTGGGGTTGTCGAAAAAGCGCATCAGGGAGAAAATCGCCGAACTTCCCCCGTTGAAGAGTTCCATTTCATCACACTTAACATGATAATGAGAGGCTAACGTCTCCGTTAGCGCCTCATAGCTCGGGTAGCTGTTAAGGGGCACGGAGCCGAAATCGACCGTAGGGGTGATGAAGTTGATGTTGGAAGAGAGGTCAATAACCTCGCTTGCCTCGCATCCGCAGTGGTGTGCAAAGGCGTTCACATCCCCTCCATGGGCGTAGGTCGTCATTTGAGCCGCTTCTCCAGCCCCAGTTTCACTTCGTACACTTCGTCACATATTCGCGCCAGTGTCTGACCGATGATCCCGCTGAGATCGACATAGCGGCGGCTGATCGGATCATTCGGGATTACCCCCGATCCGACGTCGTTGAGGACAAACACGATGTTAGCCTCTATGCGCCCCAGCGCTTCGATCTCTTCTATCAGCGCCTCTTCGCTCTCGTCGAGTCGGTTGAGAATCCACATCGAGATGCAGTCGACGAGGTAGGTTTGGTGAGGCTCCATCACACGTGAGAGATTTCGGGTCTCTTCGAGAGTGATAAACTCTTCTCCGCGCGAATCGCGGTGTTTGTCGATCCGCATCCCCATCTCATCATCGCCGAAGCTGTGGTCGTAGGTCGCGAGGTAGGTGGGCTTGCAGGTCGATAGGCTGAGCGCTTTAGCCTCTGCCAGAGAGCTTTTGCCCGATTTCTGTCCCCCGAAGTAGAGTATCTTCATCCTAAAAAACTTTCCACTTTGCGGGTGATTGAGTCTTTGGTGATACCGTTGAGGAGGGCATACATCAGCGCCCCTCCGGCACCGACCCCCTCTTTCGCCTCCCCCTCGTCGTAGAGTTTGAGGGCGGGATGATCGGTGAGGGAGAAATCGAAATCGGCGTAATAGGCATTGATACTAAAATCGTTCATCTCCAAGAGGGCTTTGATGTCGCTTGATGTATCTTCGGCGACCCATTTGGTCGTGCAGAGGGCGATTTTGGAAGTGTCGAGTTCCCCCTCCATCATCTGCAAAATACGGTTGACGACGAGGAGGACACACGCCATCTGCGTCCCACCAGCGAGGACGATTGGGATATCGCGGTTTTGGAGACCGAGGATAAGCCCCGCATTAAAGATCAGCATATTGTCCCCCACTTTGGATAGGGTATCGAAGAGATCATCGTTCTCGCCGATGCGGGAGAGGGCTTGATCGACGACGCGCGCTCTGATGCCATAGGGAGCATTTTTAAAACTGCTGCTGAATTTGTCCTGCGCATCGTATCCCAACGCCAGTGCCGTCGCCAGTGCCGTCGTCGTTCCTGCGGGAACCGATTCGCCTAAAATGATGTAGTCGCTTTGGAGTACGAGGTCTTGGGCGAACTGAACCCCTTTCTCAAACACCTCTTCCGCGGGGATAGAAGCCCCCTCATTGATCGAACCGCTGGGAGCGATGCCGAACGAATAGCGTTTGAAATGTTCCAGTTTCGGGGTGATCTCCAGCCCCAGATCCACCATCTCGATCTCGCGGAACGGATAGAGCAGATGGACGGCGCGGGTGATGAGGGCGGGGGTAGGGACCCCTTTGGGGGTTTCGGCGATACTCCCCAGACTCCGTACCTCTCCAATCGCGATAAACTCCGCATCGAGCGTCGGGGTGAGATGGAGCATTCCCGGGATTCCCGCTTGAGTTATCCCCTCTATATTTGCTGTTTTGGTGTTGCTCATGCACAGAAGAAACGATGCCCGCTTCCCCCGTAGGCTCTCTACAAAGTCTCTGTTTCCCGTAATCGTTTTAATCATACTAATTTCTCCAATAGTTCTTGGTAATTGCCGCCGTTAAGGTAGCGGTTGACACAATAAAACAGTGTTGCATACTCGCGGTAGGGGCGAAATTCGTCCAAAGTGAGCGTTGCGCCGTAGCTCTCCAGCAGAGCCTCGATTTTTTCATCGCTGTCGCACCACGAGAGAGCGGCGACGGCGAGATCGAAGTAAAAATCGCCGTCGCACGCCTGGGTAAAATCGATGACGCACGAAAGGCTCCCCTCCAAAAATAGGGCATTGTCCAAAAAAAGATCGCCGTGAATGATACCGTCATTACGCAGCGAGAGATCGATTGTTTTATAAATTTTATCGAAAAGAGCCATATCGGTCTTGCGGATCATCCGCTCTAAGCGTGATCTCTCGAATAACCGCTCGTTAGTGCTCTCTTGTGCCGCCGTTTTACGATGAAATGCCCTCAAAAATCTCCCGATCTGCTTGATCTCATCGACTCCGGCGCACTTCAGACTCTCCCCGCGACAGCGGCGGTAGATGAGGGCGGGTTTGCCCTGTACCCGAAACACTCCCCCCTCCGGTATCGAAACACTAAGCGATCCGCAAGAAGCGAGAAGTTTTAACTCCTCTTCCACCGCTTCCACATCGCTGTTTTCGAAGATTTTTACGACCCGATCATCGTCTGTGAAATAGACGCTGTCCATTACGCCGTCGGTAGAGGGGATGAGCATTTTTATCCCAAGCGTTTCAGGTAGATCGCTGAGCGTTACAACGGTTTTCACACCCATTCCACAACCTCATTAATCGCTTTTTTATTCTCCCACCCCAGTTTCAGCAGTTCGGGTTCATCCAAAAACTCGTCCACATATCCCATCGTGAGGTAGCCGATCAGTTTGTATTCACTGCCGATTCCCAAAATCTTTTTGACTCTCTTGGGGCGCAAAATGCTCACCCATCCCACACCGATGTTATAGGCCCGCGCCATCAGCCAAAGGTTCTGTATTGCGCATACGACGCTGTATTCCCCCATCTTTTTCTGGGTTGTTTGCCCTAACACGGTTTTCGTCGGTTTTTTGTAGAGGACGGCGATGTTGAGCGAAGATTCTTTGATCCCTTCGAGTTTGAGGGTCGAATAAAGCGAATTATCCGAAAACATTTTAGTCGCTTTGGCATTCTCTCGGACAAACTCTTCATAGATCGCTTCACGCTTGTAAGTATCTTTGACAATCACAAACTTCCACGGCTGCGAAAAACCGACCGAGGGGGCGGAGATCGCCGCTTCCAAAATTTTCCTCAGTACCTCGTCTTCGATGGGGGTACCCTGAAAACGGTTCCCCCTCACGTCGCGGCGGGCGGAGAAAAGCGTTTGCAGCAACTGGGCATCGCGAAGGGTATATTTCATCGCGAACCTTTATGCCGATGAAGTATCAGATAGATAAAGAACGGACCGCCTAAAAATGACGTAACGACTCCGATGGGGATGTCCGAAGCAGCCCCGAGATTACGGGCGATCAGGTCACACGCTACCAAAAAAATCCCGCCGTAAAAAAATGTCGGGAAGATCAGCGTGTCGCTGCTGCGCCGATAGAGCAGTTTGATGATATGGGGAACGATCAATCCTACAAACCCGATAGGCCCAACGACGCTGACACATACCGCCACGGCCATAGAGGTGATAAGAAGAAGGCTCATAACCAACCGTGTTACGTGGAGCCCTTTTAAAAATGCAAAATCCAGCGACGTCAACAGAAGCCTCAACGGTTTTCGCTGCCAATGGATCGCAGATAGAAACAGAAGCGATGCGATCACAATCGGGTAGGCGGTATCGAATCCGACGACATTCAGACTCCCCATCGTAAAACGGACGATCGAATAGCTCTGTTCAAAATCGCTCAAATAATATAGAACCATAAGGGCGGCGGAGTAGAAAAAAGACAACGCGATCCCCACTAACAGAAGCGAAAGCGTCTGTGCCGATTTGAGTGAACGTGAGAGTAAAAAGAGGACGATGACGGTCAATAACGCTCCGATAAAGCTCAATGCATACTGCCAAAAAAGGAGACCGCCTAAAAAAACAATCGCCAATGCCGTCCCCAATGTCGCACCGCTGGCAACGCCGAGAGTAAAAGGGGTTGTGAGGGGATTACGAAAGACACTCTGAAAAACAAGCCCCGCCAGAGAGAGGATCGCACCGCTGCAAAATGCGACAATCACGCGGGGAAAGCGAATCTCCCAAAAAAGCATCGACGACGAAGATTCGGGGTTAAAAATCTCTTCGATATGCACTGCGATTTCCCCAAAAAACGGGGCTATGACAAGAACCGCCAAGGCTAAAACAAAACTAACGTACTTCATCGTAATTCACCACAAAGTTTCCGCCGATATTTTGAACTGCGTTTCCGAAACAGCTTTCAAGATGGGTAGGATCGAAAAAATCGCCGCACGGTCCGAAAAACCGCACACCCCCCTCTTCCAGATACAGAACGTCATATCCGAGCTTGTAGGCCAAATTCAGATCATGGGTAATGATGATCTTGTTTTGAAAATAGGAGCCGCTTTTGAGGAGGCGGTAAATTTTGACCTTTTTTGCCTGATCGAGATTGGCGGTCGGCTCATCGAGGATCGTGTATTTGGCACGATGCAAAATTGCGCCGGCGATCAGGAGAAGCGAGGACTCGCCGCTGCTGAGGCTCTGGCAGGGGGAATGTCTGAGATGTTCTATCTCCAGTACTCTGAGTATCTCCTCCCTCATTTGAGGGTTGGAAGATTCGAAAAAATTGAGGTCCAGATAATCGGTTACGCTCAAATATTCATCGTAAACTTCTAGCGATGTCGGAACATAGTTAATCGTCTGCGAACGGAGATGATGTGCGATTTCACCTATCTTTTTCCCCTCCCAAAAAACACTTTCGGAAGGGATCAGATGGCAAAGCGCTCTGGCCAGCGTCGTTTTGCCGCTTCCGTTATTTCCTAAAATCGTCACATTCTCCCCCTCTCTGAGGGTGAAACCGACATTTTTCAAAATTTGGCAGGTGAGATCAGCGACGTGCAGCATCAGTCAGATACCCCCTCATATCGTCTAAAAAAAGGCCGAGACGCTGGCTCGGATTACTCGAATAGGGCTGATCTTCGACATACATTTTCCCCTCTTTGACCGCATTGATCGGAAGAGAACGCCACGGTGCGATCAAAGCCTCTTTCGTTAACCCTCTCTCTTTCGTATTCGGGGCAAGGAGTATGATGATATCAGGGTTGAGCGCAATGATGTTTTCGAGATTGAGGACCGGCTGCCCCTTTCGGCGGCTTTGGAGCGCATTGGTATTGCCGCTGGAACGGATGAGATCGTCAAAATAGAGGTTCTGCCCCGAGACATAGATGCTTTTGGAGAGATCGGTATTGTGTCCGAATACCATCAAAATCTTTTGATTGCGTATAATCCCCCGCAGGGCACGGAGTTTTTGATCGAGTTCGCGCACGATGGCTTCAGCTCTCTTTTCTTTGTGAACGACGGCGCCGATGGTAAAGATCGATCGGCGAATCGAGGGGTAGGTATCGATTTTAATGATGAGCGTTTTGATCCCCATCTTTTGAATTTTTGCCGCCAGAGGAGCATTGTTTTCCTGCAATATCACCATCGTGGGGTTGAGGGAGAGAATCTTTTCCAGAGATGGGGAGAAATAACCCCCCACCTTGGGTTTATTTTTGGCCTCAGCGGGATAATCGCAATACTCAGTATTGGCTATGATCTGATCTCCCGCACCCAGAGCATAGAGGGTTTCGTTGATGGCGGGGCTCAGTGCGATGATCCGCTCAGCGCCGAAAAGGTTCATACCCACGATCAAAAGAGCCCAGAGCTTCAATAGCATGCTTCTACCTTGTAAACCCATGTCATTGATTGTGCATCGTTCAAAAAGCAACCTTCATCCCTGCATAGTATCCTCGCGGCGACGATGCGTATCCGTCTACACTTTGATAGTATTTGTCGGTAAGATTATCAATTTTACCGTAGAGTTGGATAGAATCGGTCAGATTGTAGTTAAGTACGAAATTAAAAAGGGTATAACGTCCGGTTTGTTCCCCTTGCTGGCCCGCCTGATCGTAACGCGTCCCTACATAGTGGGCGTTTATTCCCATACTCAAATCTTCGATTCCATAATAGTTGAGTGAAACTTTGGCTTCGCGTTTGGGGCGGCGTTTTAAATCTTTCCCGTCTTTATCGACAAAGCGTGCAAGATGGGTATAGTCGACATTCAGCACGAATGCATCCAAAAGAGTGTGCCGAAAAGTGACCTCGTACCCTTTAAAGGTACTGATTCCGTTTAGATTTTTGTAATAGGGGTCATTATTGGACCAGTTCAGAGGGGTCGGATCATACCACTCGATCAAATCTTTTACCCGATTTTCGAAATAGGTGAGCGTGAGACTTTGATATCCGACCGTGAGGTCATAGCTTTTAGTGTTTTCGGGGCTGAGCGCATCATTAGACGCACCCCACGGATTAAACATTTGGATGAGATTAGGCGCCGTATAGGACGTTCCGTAATTTCCGCCGACATACATATCCTCCGAAAGTGTATATTTTGCCCCTATTTTACCGGTTATTTTGGCATGGAAGCTGCTGTAGTCGTCCCGTCGCAAACTCTCCGTTAGAATCAAATCGCCGAGAGTATTGGAGTTGGTCACGAACACCGCTTTCGATGAAACCGATTTTGCTCCCGTCGTTGAATCGACTTGGGTGAAATCGATTTGATCCCATTTTTTGGAGAGACCGGCAACAATGAAATCATTCCCGCCGTAGCGAAAGTGGTCGCGCAGCTCAACCTCTCGGGTTTGCCCGTTAAATACTTTTACGCCGTAGCCGGTATCAAGCTCATCACGTCTGAATTTTGAAAGATTCGCTTTGGTTGAAAGGGTATGGTTATGATAGGCTTTGTCATAGGTTGCCCCGTAAAGTCGGGTTCTCACATCACTGTGTTCTACACTGTTTGGAGAGTTATAGCTGTCATAACTGCCCAAAGCGTTAATGTCGGTATAGCTGATACCGAATGTATCCTCGGACGACGGGTTGTAATGGGCATTAAGATTGAGGGTTGTATTGGCATAGGGATCTTTTTCATACCGGTCAATATTCTCCCCTTTGGGTGCCTGTGCGGTAAAACTGTTGCTCATCAGACGGTCAAACGAAATTTTAAAATCATATTTATCCGTTTTATGAGAAAGAAATCCCCCCCACTTTGCGGTGGCAAAACTTCCGTATTCCACATTCGCACCGGTATGGGTTCCGGTTTCCGCGCTTTTGGTGATAATGTTGATCACTCCGGCACTCGCATCCGCTCCCCATATTCCGCTTTGAGCCCCTTTTATAAGTTCGATCTGTTCAATGTCGCTTATAAGCAGGTGGGCGAAATTGGCTCCGCTCGTACTCGAGGGATCCTGATAGCGGATACCGTTGATCAAAACCAATACTTTGTTGGTATCCATACCGCGCACAAAAACTTCCTGTGTCGTTCCGACTCCGCCGTTAGAGGTGATGCTTATTCCCGAAAGGGAGTTTAGCGCTTCTGAGAGCGTGGTGTAATGTTGTTCTTCAATCTCTTCGGCAGTGATAATTTCAACATTGGAGGTGATCGTGTTAAGAGATTGTTCCGTTTTGGTCGCCGTTACGACAATCGGATGGAATGAGAGTTCGTCAGCCCCTAAAGAAGAGGCAGCCAGTGTTGCCGCGGCAACGAGGGAAATGGTTTGTTTGTACATAAGTGTCCTTGAGTAATAGTCGTAATGATGGATAAAAGGAGGACACTTTTAGGGGGTGAAACGGTCGAGTAGGTATGGATAGGATGGGTCGGGCAAATCCAGATGATTTGATGGATAATCTGAAGGAGCCGGACTTCAGATGCATAGGCTTGGATAGCGACAAGCGAAAAATATGTTTTTCCGAATCCGCGCGGTGAACGCATCGCTATCCTCCCAAATCTTTTTGGAAATTATAGCGAAAACGATAAAGGAGACTTTTTAGGACTTAAACTGGCCTAATTGCGTATTCAAGTTTGTCGCGGCGTTGTAGAGTTCGACGGCAATATTGGAGATCTGCTTGATCTCTTCCTGATTGCTTTGGGAGAGGCTGGACATCTCAGAGACTTTATGAATGATTTCATGAATTTTTTGCGCCATATTCTCCGATTGCTGAACACTCTGATGGCTGGCGTCGACGTTTGAACGCAGAGCGCTCGATGCCGAATCGATTTTGAGATCGATCTCTTCGCTTCGCTCCGCAAGCCGGCTGATATTCTGGCTGTTTGAATGCATCATGTCCGATGAATCGGAAATAGACTGGATGACGATAGAGATCGTCGAGTTGATCTCCGTCAGGCTTTTTTGCGTCCGTTCGGCGAGTTTGCGCACCTCATCGGCGACGACGGCAAAGCCGCGCCCGTGTTCACCGGCACGTGCCGCTTCGATAGCCGCATTCAGAGCAAGGAGATTCGTTTGATCGGCAATATCGGAAATAATGCTGAGTACTCCGCTGACGCTTGCCGCATCGGACGAGAGCTGCGCAAAACGTTCTCCGAGCTCACTGCTCATCTGCGTTGTTTTATGTACTTCGCTGGTTATGGCGGTTGCAATATCGCGAACATGGCTGAGTTCCGTTTCGGTTAAACGGCTGTTCTCTAGGGTGGCCTTTGCCATATTGACGCTTTGCTCCAAGGTTACTTCAATCTCGGAAGCCGTCTTATTGGTATTTTGTGCGATCGTATTGGTTTTTTCCGATTGGGCAGAAAGATTCGCCGCCGCACTGTTGAGCGTACTGGTGGAGTCGACGGCCGACGAGGTGATTTGTTTGGTATCGTTGATCGTACTTTGGATTTTAGTGATAAATTGATTGAGATAAAGGCTTGCTATCCCGATTTCATCGTTCTTGTTCAGAATCGGCAGACGTTTGGTCAAATCGCCGTTTCCGTGAGCAAGGTCACTCGATACTTTATCAAGCTCTTCGATCGGGTGAAGAATGCTGGTACCGGAAACATAATTGATCGCGATCAACATGGCGGTCAGGATAGTACCCAGCAGTAAAAACCATTTAAAAAAGCCCGCCCGAAGTTCTTCGAAATAATCGGCTTTATTGATTCCCGGGATTACCCACATATCCCATGCGGGAATATATCGGTAGGCGGCAATTTTATCCTGTCCCGTCGTAGCGGAAACATACTCATAAATACCTCCCGCTTTATCGGCTCGGATATGATCCACATAATCATGCCCCGCTTTGTTTTTTCCTTCATCTTCCGGTTTCGGATGAATCGTCATCACACCTTCGGCATTGATAAAATAGACATAGCCGCTTTTACCGATTTTGATCTTTTTGATCTCCTCTTTAAACTCTGTTTCTTCATACGCTTTGGGCTCGATATTGGCAATGTAGTTAACATTCTTTTCCAGCACATCGGCGACAGTATTGAGATCGCTGATCATGATCTCTTTGATCGAGCCCACGGCGATGAAGTATGCTACAATGACACTTACAAGGATCGCGCCCACGGCTGCCACGAGATTAACGATAAACTTAGATTTGATAGTATTGAATATATTCATTGATTTTAAAATCCTAGTTGCAGTATTGCATCATTGTAATTCTCTTTTTCTAAAGCGAAGGTAAAATTATGAGATTTTCTTATTTAAAACAAATTGTTGCTTATATGCAGGAGTTTTCTTACATCGTAGCCGCCTATAGGGTTAACGATACCACCCTAAAATTGGTTTTTAATCGTGAAAACAGCTGGAATTTTGAGATGCAGAGGGGAAATTCGGCTATCACAATCGGCGAGATTCCCAATCGTGGGAAAATGTATCAGGCTCCGTTTGATATTTTGCTTGCAAAGCGGCTCAACCGCTCAACGATCCAATCGATTACCCTCCACAACAATGATAAAATCATCCGAATCACGACGACGACCAGCGGTTCGTATAAATCGGAAACCACCATTTTACAGCTCGAATTTACCGGAAAACACACCAACGTCATACTTTTGGACAAAGAGGGGATTGTTTTAGAAGCGTTGCGCCATATCGACGAGGATGTCTCCGCCCGCAGTGTCCGCGTCGGGCAAAAACTGGGTGAAATCCCTTCTCCTCCGTTTGAACCGAAAGAATACCCTCTCGAGAATGTCCGCGATTACTTGATCGAAGAGTTCCGACGACGAAGCAGCGATAAACTCAATCAGCTTAAACATGAAAAGAAAGCCCTTTTGCAAAAGCGTTTAAGCCAATTGCACAAACATTTGGACGCGTTGGAGGAAGAAGGGGTGTTGATACAGGATGCGCAAGCGTCTCAAAATGCCGGGCATTTGATTCTGGCCAATCTGGATGTTGTCAAACCGTATGACAAAAAGGCCGAATTGATTAACTTTGACGGGACTACGGTGGAATTGGAACTTCCTTCGGGATGTACAACGGCGGCAGGATGCGCGGAGAGTTTTTTCAAACGTTCCAAAAAAGCGAAACAAAAAGCACACGGGCTCCATCAGGAGAGAAGCAATCTCGAAGCCAAAATCCGCCATCTTGAGCTTTTTATCCAAACGGTAGAGGAGGCAACGTCTCCCGAAGAGATTACGCTGCTGTTCCCCCCGAAAGCCATGGGATCAAAAGTCAAACCGTCCGATTCGATCGCCGAATTTTGGATTGAGGGGGTCAAGGTCTCTTTGGGCAAAAGCGAGAAAGGAAATATCGAGCTTCTTAGAGGTGCCAAAGCGCGCGATATCTGGATGCATCTC
>Ga0209340_1002105_pt1 | contig 12244 bp, 5 predicted proteins | sample EPASupsiteSAE323_FD_187266 | JGI IMG/M metagenome (GOLD analysis project Ga0209340, IMG submission 187266) | Bioremediated contaminated groundwater from EPA Superfund site, New Mexico - Sample SAE3-23 (SPAdes) (version 2) | ecosystem: Environmental > Aquatic > Deep subsurface > Groundwater >... | reverse complement strand
CGATCGCTTTGAAGTTTTCGACGGGCTTTATAATGGCGCAAACGAAGTGATAAGCGCTAAAACGTCGAAAAAAATAGGGTTTTATCCGAAAATGAGCAAGGGCATTATTTCCGTTTCACGCGCCTTCGACCGCTTCGACGCGACGCTCATGGAAAAAATAACGTTATGCGATATTGTTAACGAAAATGAGCCGAAGATTGAGCCGGACGACATTTGCCTGCCCGTAGCGGCGAAAGAAAAATTTTTGTGCTCCGGCGACATTTTCCTGCCGGCTTTTTTGAGCGGCATAAGAAACTATTTCGATTATCGCGAATCAGGGTCCGATTTGCATTCGGCCTGCGAATGTTTTGTAATGTTAAATCTTAACGCCCATATAAGCGAACTGCGTTACACGAAACCCGAAAAAATATCTTCTTTTTTGCGCGATGCGGTTTCGTGCGTTTCTTTGACGCAGGGCCTTTTTTCGGTGAATTATCTGTCGGCTGATAAGATCGTATTCGCATATAAAAAGGTGCCGCTTTCCGATGCCATGGCTTCGACAAAAAAAGCGGTCGATTCGATTGCGGCGGCATATGGCTTAAACCCTTCCGCGAGAATTTCGGGGCTCGACGCCTGCTTGTTATCGATAACCGGATTGCCGGATGCTGAAATAGTGAGATTTTTGAGGGTCGCCGATTTCGTAAACAATTATTATAAAAATTCAGACCGTATGGAATGTTTTGATTTGCAAACATATAGAAAATACGGCCTTTTTTGTTTCTTTTGCGGCATGAGCGCGAAGGCGCTCGAAGTGATGCGCCATTGCGAATCTATATTCGGTTCCGGCGATTTCATGCTATGCCAGAACATCGGCGGTTTGGCGCTGAAGCTTGGCCATATAAGCGAAGCTGAAAAATATTTTAAGGCGGCCGAAGCTCTCGAACCAGGCGGCATCGTTTCCAAGTCGAATCTGGCCCTCTTATATTCCCTTGCAAGCGACAAAGAAAAAGCGGTAAAATACTATAAACAATGCATAGAACTTGCTCCTGATGATCCCATTTTTTATAACAACCTCGCGTTTAATCTGCTCAAGGGCGGCAAAGAGCTCAAATTAGCTCTAAAATGCGCTAAAAAAGCCGTTTCGCTGCGTAAAAACAATCCGGCGGCAGTTTTTTTAGATACGCTCGCCGAGGTTTACTGCGCTTTAACTGAATATGAAAATGCCATAGAAACTTATAAAAAAATAATCAGAATGCAAAATTTAAAAACAGGTATTGATATTTATTTAAAACTTGCGTATACTTATAGTAAAAGTAATCAAAGGCGGCTTGCGAAAAAAATACTTGCCGCGCTTTTATCTAACGAAAGACATAACGTTTATAAAAGCGAAATAGAGCGTTATATCGCTATTATAGCTTGACGATTTCGGTTCGTCAAAAACTGCCGCCGCCATTTATGTTCATACTGCCGAAGGAGAGTTGGTTAAAAAGTGTACTTAAAAAATCTTACGATTCATGGCTTTAAATCGTTTGCCAATCGTACCACCCTTGAATTTCCGTCGAGCCTTATAGGAATAGTAGGGCCGAACGGTTCCGGAAAATCAAATATATGCGATTCAATAAGATGGGTCCTTGGCGAGCAAAGCTCAAAGGCGCTTCGCGGCCAAAAAATGGACGATGTCATATTCGGAGGCACTTCTACGGCCCAGCAGGCGAAACATGCCGAAGTTAAGCTTACATTCGATAACAAGTCCCGGTTTTTCAAAATAGATTCGGACGATTTCGTGATCGTAAGAAAAATATTTCGTACCGGCGACAGCGAATATATAATTAACAACGAGCAATGCCGCCTTAAAGACATTAAAGAAAGAATTATGGATACGGGCCTCGGCCGTGATGCCTATTCGATAATAGGCCAGGGGACAGTAGATAATATTATAAGTTCCCGCGGCAATGAAAGACGCACGATAATAGAAGAAGCAGCCGGCATAGTAAAATATAAGGCCGATAAAACCGAGTCGTTGAGAAAAATCGCGGACACGCAGTCGAACATAGACAGGGTTTCCGATTTGATAGTCGAGCTCGATAAGCAATTAATGCCGCTTTCGATACAGGCCCAAACCGCGCAGCGTTATATGATGCTTGACGAGCAGCTGAAAAACAAGAAAAAAAAGAAAATGGTTTATGAATATGACAGGCTCGGCCTCGATCTGTCAAGAAACCGCGGCACTGTAGACGAATACCATAGAAAACGCGAGGAACATAACCAGAAAATAACTATTTTTACCGCGGAAATCGAAGCGATGCGCGCGAAGATCGTCACTCTTAACGATAAGAATGCGCTGATTAAAAAAGATAATTACGATGTTCTCGTAGAGCACGAAAGCCTTCAGAATGTCGAAAAAGAGCTTTTAAAAAAGATAACGGAAATAAATACTAATCGTGAATCTTATGTTCGCACGGTCGATGAAGTCATTGAAAAGATAGAAAAGTTCGAAGCCGCCGATGCCGAAATAGAGGCGGAAATAAAATCGACCGAACAATATGTTTCAGGCCTTGAAATCGAAATAAAAAAGAATACCGAAGATATCGGTACGCTTTCGCTTAAGGTTAAAAGCGGCGAAAACCAGGTGAGCGCTTCGCAGGACACCACGATTGAAACCATAAACCAGCTTTCGGCGGCTAAAAACAGGCTTAATTCGCATGAAAGCGAATTAAAATTCGCCGCGCAGCAGGCTAAAAAAATATCGTTCGATATACTGAAAGCCGAAGAACGCGCCGTGGAACTCAAGTCAAAAACCGCCCGCGGTACGAGCGAACAGAAAACCAATCGTGAAAAGCATGAAAAACTGAAATCCAGGGTTCGCGAATTAAACGAAAAAATAAGCGCCGTTTCGGCAAGTGAAAAACAGCTTTTAAAGACCATTCAAGACGTAACCGGCGAGCTTCTTACCGTAAAGGCCCAGCATGCTGCGCAGGAGCAGGTAAAACGTAATTTCGACGGCTTCAAGTACGGCGTTAAATTCATAATGCAGTCCAGGCAGCAGCAGCCCAACAATTTCAAAGGCGTTCAGGGCATCGTTTCAGACCTTATAAGCGTTATTCCCGAATACGAAACCGCAATAGAAGTTGCGCTCGGCGCCCAGATGCAGAGCATAGTGGTTGAAAAAGCGAAGGACACCGAATACTGCATCGATCTTCTTAAACGCAACAAGGCTGGCCGCGTAACATTTTTGCCGCTAGATACTGTCAGATCCGGCGGAATAACCGTAATACCATCTAATTTAAAGGGATTTATAGGCATAGCTTCCGAGCTCGTGAAGTTCGACGAAAAGTATAAAAGCATATTCGAATATTTACTCAACTCGGTCATGATAGTCGATACTATCGAGCATGCCAATGAATTCGCTTCAAGAAACCGCTTTAGCGGAAGGATTGTCACTCTTGGCGGCGAATTAATTACTTCGAGCGGAACTATTACGGGCGGTTCTCTCGATAAAAATGCCTCTTCAAGCCATTTTTCAAATTCAGAAAATATAAGCATGCTTAAGTCGCGGATAGTTTATCTCGACGACAAGCTCAAGCAGGACCATATAAAACTCGACGGCGTAAAAAAACAGCTCGAAACGCTTGGCGTCGAATACGATGCGGCTAGAACCGAAATAACAAGGCTGAGCGCTTTTTTAGAAACCGGCGAAGGGAGCGGCGAAGATTTTGCGCGCGAACTTACTAATCTCGAAGCGGAACTCGCGGCGATGAGCGGTGAACGTAAAAACCACGAGACGCGGGTTAAAGAGCTTGATGTTTTAATGGCGCAAGAGCGCAAAGTTATAAGCGCATTCGAAGAAAAATTGAAAGCTTTTAATGAAAGCGTTCAGAAAACCAAGAGCAATTATTCGGAAGACCGTGTCGAACTTGAAAGGCTCAGCAGGCTTCTTACCGATCAGCAGGTCGAGCAGGCTTCGATTACGCAGAAGTTGAACGGCCTTCGGAAAAAAATCATAGAGAATCAGAACGAAATAGCTTCGCTTCAGAAAAGAACCAAAGCCGATCAGGGCGCTCTTTCTAAATTCGAGGAACAATATGCGCAGCAGAGCGTTAAATTGGAAGAAGTCCAGAAAAAACTCGATGAAATTAAGGCGAAAACTGGCAATATCAAAGCCGAAGAAGAAGAAATTTCACGCGAACTTGATAATCTTAACAATCAGATCAGAATCAAAGAAAATCTAATCGCTTCGAGGGCCAGACAGGCTGGAGAAATGCTTACTAAAGTTCACGAAATCGAGCTTGCGTGCGCTGGAATCGAAACGAACATAAAAAACACGCTTAATCTTCTTGAAACCGAATATAAGCTTCGCGCAGACGAGTTCGTGCAATATCGCGACGAAGCCTTCAAATATGATGAGGTTGGCGATGAAATAAACGATCTTCAGCAAAGCATAGACCGGCTTGGGCTTGTTAACATGTCGGCGATTGAAGAATATAAAAGCTTGAGCGAGCGCGTTAACGAATTAAAAATGCAGCGCGATGATCTGGTTTCGGCGCGCGATGCGATATATAAAATAGTCGAAAAAACCGATGCAGAATGCACGCGTCTTTTTAATGACACTTTTAATAAAATAAACGATTATATCGGCGAAATATTTCAATTGTTGTTTAACGGCGGAAGCGCCCGTCTTTTTTTAGAAGACGAATCGAAACCGCTTGAATCCAATATCGACATTAAAGCGCAGCCGCCGGGAAAAAAGCTCCAGAGCATAACGCTTATGAGCGGCGGCGAAAAGGCGCTTACCGCGTTGTCTCTTCTTTTCGCAATACTAAAAGTGAAGCCTTCGCCTTTTTGCATACTTGACGAAGTCGAGGCGTCGCTTGACGAATTTAACGTTTTGCGCTTCGTAAAAATGCTTAATAATTTCAAGGAAAAAACGCAGTTTTTGATTATAACTCATAATAAGCAAACCATGCAGCATCTCGATCTTCTTTACGGCGTGACGATGGAAGAAAAAGGAATATCAAAAATAATATCAGTCCGTCTCGAAGAGGCTTACGACATAGTCGATATGAGCGCCGGGGCGCAGGCTACTCAAAAAAATGTGGCTTAATGCGAATTTTATAGTGTGAAATCGCATTTACTTTATAATCTTAATAAAGGGGTGGTTGTTATTAACAGGTCATTTATGGTTCTTTCTCAACGCTTTGGTAAAGTTGCCGGTTTTATTAAAACCATTGCAGCCTATCCTTTCGAAACGCTAAAGGTTAAAAACGACGAATTCGCAAAGGCTAAAAAGATTTTGGGTTTTATTTTACTTGTCTTTTACTTACTTGTTTTTTTAGGTTATTATCGCTTCAGCCTGTCGGGTTATCTTATTCCATGGTCAGGCACTGTAACCCGCATAGAGTCCCAGGCGCCAAAAGCAACCGCTAATGCACCGGATGCGAGCATCGTTCGAGTCGAGCGCGGCGCCGATACGTCGGATGTCGTATTATATGAGTTAAGCCAGAAAAGGATGCTTGAATATAAAATCGAAAAAGGCGCCCCGGTCAGAAAGCCGATGTTTTATACCGACACTCTTTTTGGTACGGAAACTGTTTCATATTCCGATATGTTCGGCGATTTCATGTTTTTTATATTCGGACTGTTTTTGCTTGCATTCGCGCTTGCAACGGGCGGATCTTTCATAACAATTATTTTTGCGTCGGTATTTATGGTTAAACCAAAATATCCTAAAAAATAATCGACTTCATTAAATTTTAAAAACGTAAAAAGGAGCCGTTTTTTTGAGCCGGTTCCTTTTTTTATTGTTAAAAAAACATTGACTTTGTTGATTATTGATGATATAATCACGTTATAAATATACATAAACAGTTCAGGCTACACGTGGTTCATTATAGTATGAAGTGAGGAGGAAGTCTTGTGAGGTTACGTGTTTTCTTTTTATTGTTAGGGGTAGTTTCAATCTTTTCAGTGGCGCTTTTGGTGGGCCCTGCGCTTGCCGCCGGCGACGATCATTCGCAAATCGTAAAAATTACGGTTAAAGACAAATTCGATGTGGCAAAGCTTGCCAATATGGGTCTTGATATTCCCGAAGTAAAGATCAAAAATAGATACGTCGTTTCAGTAATTTCGGCCGGCGAATTAAAAAAAATCGCTGAAATGGGTTATAAATATAACGTTATAAATCCTGATGCCGACTCTATTTTAAGACGTACTCGCGCCGGCACGATGAGCAAATATCATTCTTTCGAACAGGTCGAAAAAATGTTAAAAGACGCCGAAACGAACTATCCTGAAATATGCAAGCTCCACGTTATTGGAAATAGCTTTGAAAAAAGGCCTATTTATGCTTTAAACGTGTCGCTGCAATCGGACAACAACGCAAAAAGGCCTTCCGTATTCATTATGGGATTGAGCCATGCCCGCGAGTGGATATCGGCCGAAGTTCCGTTGGCTTTGATCGGCGAACTCACCCAAAAATATGCGAAAGATAAACAGATAAAAGAACTTGTCGATAATCGCGATATATGGATCGTGCCTGTCGTTAATCCCGATGGCCTGGTTTATTCGCAAACCAAATCGAAAATGTGGCGTAAAAACCGTTTCTTGAACGCCGATAAATCTTATGGCGTAGATCTTAACAGAAATTACGGATATCAGTGGGGCACGGTTGGCGCCTCGACATATCCTGGTTCGGACACTTATCACGGTACGAAAGCTTTTTCAGAATTAAGCGCGCAAGCCGTAAAAGCGTTGGCGGAACGCGAAAAATTCAGAGGTTCGATATCTTTTCATAGCTATTCCGAATTAGTCCTCTATCCTTTCGGCTATGCATACGAAGCGGTTGCGGCTGACGACAAGCTTTTAGCGGAGCTCGCTCAGGGCATGGGCAAGCTTAACGGTTACGCTCCTCAGAAAAGCTCGGATCTTTACCCTGCAATGGGCGATTCCGATGATTTTATGTACGGCTCTATGGGGGCGCTCGCTTTTACGATCGAGCTAGGTTCGCAATTTGTTCCCAATGATAACGAAGTCGATAAAGTCTGCGCCGATAACGTAAAAGCCTGCTTGTTTTTAATTGAAAAAGTTGGAAGCGTTCATGCTTCGAATCACCCCGATTTCGCTTCGAAAGTTCAGCGCGCCATTTCGTCTTACTTATATTATACCGCTTCGAAAGACGTTAAAAGCGATACTTCCAAGGTTGAACTTATCAATATGTTAAACCCTGTTAACGATAACAACGGAAAAGTTTTTGAAGAATTTATAAATGAAGTTGCGAAATCGAATCTTGAATCTAAAAAAATTCTCGTTCCGGTTTTAAAAGATGTTAAAGACATGTATATGCAGAATATAATTAATAAACTCGGCAATACCCGTCAGGTAATACGCGACGTTGAAAAGCTCCAGAGCGAACTTCAAAAAGTGGTAACCGAATAAGATCCGATGTTAAAGTAAATAATAAAATTTTATAAGGTATTTTTAAACGCCTTCAGGCAATTAACCTGGAGGCGTTTTTTCTTTTCCGTAAAAAAAATATCATTGCATTTCATCCGATGAAAGCTATGCCATTTTGTCTTATAAATCAAGCATTTTTGGTAAAACGCAGCTCTTATTTTATTTTCGGGTTATAAAAAAAAGCAAATGGATGCCGATACCAAAAAAGATTAATGAAATATTTTTCAATGTTAAAAATTGCTTAAAAAAATATATTATAAATTCGCGGAGGATAAGATGAAGGAATTTCTCAAAAAACACAATTACCTCTTTCTGTCTTTACTGGTTTTTGCGGTAATGGTATTCGTCGGCTGCACAGAATCTAAAAATTCGAGTTCGGTGGTCACCTGGTCGGATGACGGCGTTGAGCCGAACAATCCTACATGGAAAATAGACACTCCTTACGTGGTGCAGAAAATGACCGAGCAATATTATCAGGTTACGCTTGATTGGAACCCCGTTACGACGAATAAATATGATCAGGCCAAGCAAAATATAGTCGGCTATTATATTTTCAGAAGACGTGAAGGCGGCGCCGACAAAAAGGTCGCCACTACGACGGACGATTATTATATCGATAAATCTTCCGAATTAATCGAAGGCGAAAAATTCATATATACGGTTGTTACATTCGATAACTACTTGCGTGAAAGCGCCCCGTCGGCGCCTCAAACGATAAGGCTCGAGGCTACCGCCGGAAGCGTTCCCAAGCCGCCCGCAAACATTTATTTCGCGCCGTCCAGCCAGAGCGTATTTGGAATGGATCGCGGCTCCATTATCGTTTCATGGGACCCGCCGACCCAGAATACCGATGGATCTACTCTCGACGATTTAAAAGAATTCGAAGTGGAACGTCATTCGGGTAATATAAACGAATGGCAGTCCGTCGCTAAAATTCCTATTGGAACTAATGTTTTTTCCGACTCTAATCTTGTTATGGGAATTTATTATTACAGGGTAAGATGTATCGACAAACAGGGAAACTATAGCCAATATGTAGACGGATCTTACACACTTTCAGGCAAAAGAGACAACATACCTCCGGGAACGCCTACCAATCTTATCGTTACCGGTGACGCACAGGTCGTTCTTACGTGGACAAAACCTACGAAGGATTCTGACGGCCGAACTCTCGATATAGCCGGTTTTAAAATTTATAGAAAGCGCCTCGATGTAAACGAGGTATATAAACTCGTTAAAGCCCTTCCCGCCGACACTACATGGACCGATGTCGCCGTGGATATGGATACCTATTATCAGTACGCGGTTTCTTCGTTTGACGATTCAGGAAATGAATCGAGAATGTCACGTCCGGCGACTAATAAGGTTGGAACCGATTTTCCCGATACTCCCGCGGGGCTTACCGTAAGAGTAGTTACGGCCGGCAGCGTCAAAATCGTATGGCAGCCTGTCGTCGGAGCGGTGTCTTACAGGGTTTACCGTTCCGAATATAGCGATGGCATTTACGCCCAGGTCGGCCAGCCGGTTTCCCCTGAATTTACATCTTCGACGCTCGTGGGCAACAGCTATTATTTTAAGATTTCGGCGGTTAATTCGACGGGCCGTGAAGGGTCGATGACTAACTATGCGAGCGTGTCGGGAGATCTCACATATAGCGTCGTTGAAGCTGAAAGCCATTTTAACGACCTGGTCAAAAACGGTAGCATTGCGTCGAACACGTTGTTTAAATACGAAGTTAGAACGTTGCAGTTTCCATTCGACGCTAATGCGTTTTTGTTTTTCGGGCCTGTAGACGACGAGCATGGCGAATCGATAACAGGTTCTCCGACTCCGAATTACGATTCCACGGCCGTAAACGATTTTTTCTCGATTAACCAATACTTGCCGGCGAAAACTTATAATATTGATATATGGGCTTTAAGAACGGGTGATTCCGGCGTCTACAGGCTCGATGTAACTAACGCGGGCATACTAAACAGCACCAGCACTGAAATGGACTTTTTTACATCGGGCAATGTCGAGCTTTCGCCTTATACATTTTCGCTTCAGGTTAGTTCGGTTCTCGCGGCCGGGCAGAACGTTAATTTTAAATTCACCTGCGTGAGAAAAAACCCGTCTTCGTCTAACTATAACTTTTACTTCGATAAAATTGTCATAAAATAATATATGGGTTAGCGGCCGCGCGATTTTTAAATCGTACGGCCGCGCCGAATTGATAAAAATAATATATAAACGCATATTCGTAGCAAGTAATATTCAAAAGTTGTAATATTTCCGCGACATCGTTTTAGTAATAAAAGTTGTAACACTGATACATGGCATTTATTCATAGCAAAAACATTTATAATAACGTCAACGTCCCGCCGGTAATCTTAATGATTATCGCGCTTCATTGCTTGTTTTTCCCATTCGCAGCCCTCGCCGCCGATGCAGGATATATAGTAGCCGAGCCTTTTACCGAAGAGCGAAGGCTCGATCTTAATTCCGCCGATGAATTCGACTTTATGGACATATATGAGCTGGACATGCTTGCCGCCGAAAAAGCGGTCGGTTTTAGACGGGAAAACGGCCCGTTTACAAAAGAAGAAGACCTTCTGAATTTCATACCGCAGGACGCGTTTCTGGATATATTCGAAACCGTCGAGGTTGGTTCGCTTAAAAGTCCGCAGCTTAACTTATTTAACGGCAATTCGTTTACCGATTATTTTTACGATATCGATAAAAAGGAATCGCTTTCAAGCTATTCGCGATATAATTTGAATTTCGGCGACACTATGGATCTTCGCCTTGCGTTCGGCCAGACCAGCGGTGAAAACCATTTGTATATAAAAGAAAAATTCGTCAATATATATTATTATTCCGATTCGTATCTGAAAAAAGGTTATGTCATAGAATCTTCTCCGGCGAAGCAAAAAATAAAAATAGCGCGTGAAACGGACGAGGAAATAAGAAAAAAAGATATCGAATTTCTGGACGGTTATTTTTCCGAAAAAGTTATGCTCGGACGCCGCAAAAGAAAGAAAATTAACGGACTTTATGAAACTAACCTCGAAAGCTATAAAAAATATATACTCGTAAAAAAGAAAAAGAAAACCGACGAAGAGCCTTTGCAGGAAGACAATGCCGCGCAGGCCGATGCCGGCGCCGCCGAAAAAAAAGACGGCGGGGAGGAGCTCGTTAAATCGGTCAAGCTCGATATGCCGTCGTATGACGCGCCGGCTAAGACTTCTGAAGTAAGCGTTTCCGGAGGCGCAGAAAAACCTAAAGTGCTTTCGATGGTTTTGACGCTCGGCGACGTAATGCTTCCTCAGGGGCGCCATCCGCTTATAAACCTTCACAGAAACAATAATTCGGGCTTGAAATTCAAAAAATATTTTCAGAATTTCGATTTCTCGCTTATCGGAACGAAACTTGCCGATAAAAACCAGCAAAGGATAGGAAGCGGACTTAATTTTTCGCTTAGCGAAAACAGCCGCATCGGAGGCCGCGTCGAAAAAATATGGGACAACAATTATAACCACAATATAGATTACGTTCATCTATACGGTATGGGCCGCGTCGAAAACACCTCAGTTTACGGTGAATTTCAGAATGTATTCAACGGAGCCGAATCCATATTCGCGGAAGCCATGAGCGGATTTCGCGACGTGAATCTCACCACCAGGATATTGTCGGTAAAAGAAAATTATACTGACCCGCTGGTCGTGGCGCCATATTCTTTCGACGGCCAATTTTCGACGTTTTTAAGAATGAACTATAATATTTCCGGACGCGCTTCGTTTGCGACTTCGTATAACGTTAGCGAGCTCAAGAAAAACGATCCGGACGAAGATTATGGGACCCAGAAAATTACGAAATACCGTTTTTTGTTATATCCGAACCAGAAATCACGCATTATGCTTACATATGTCGACGAGCGGACTCCGCTCGATATTCTTAACAACACATTTATGACTTCGCTACGCTACGCCTATAAGCCGAAAATATCTATTATCGGCAAGTTTGCGATAAAAGACGAAGACGTTTCGTCGCCGGCCGGCAGGACTTCCGAATCGAGCGTCGAATGGCAAAGGCGCGTGAGCAATAATTTAAAACTGATATTTAAGTATATAAACGTGTGGGACGAGAACAAGCTGAATACGTCCGACGAATTTACGAATATAATAAAATGCGCATATTATAGAAATTTCTGATGCGCAAAAGGCGGTGTGCGATCTATGAATTTTAAAATTATTGAATCGGAAAGATATTTTCGCTACGATATCGCCGGCGAAGCCAGAATGCTTTTTACGACAAGGCGCGGCGGAGTTTCGCCAGGCCGTTATGCGAGCTTGAATATGGGTTATTCGACGGACGATTCAAAGGAACATATATATAAAAACAGGGCGATCGTTCTCGCCGAATTTGGCCTCGGAATAGGAAGGATGGTTTCATCCGATCAGGTTCACGGAATAAAAGTCGTCGGAGTTACCGACGCCTCGTATGATTACGGAGAATGCGACGGCCTTTTTACCAGGCAGCGCGGAGTCGTTTTGTGCATGTATTTCGCCGATTGCACGCCTTTATATTTTTACGACGATCGTAATTCCGCGATCGGCCTTTCGCATGCCGGATGGCGTGGAAGTTGTTACAACATAGCCCGTGAGTCCGTTCGGTTTATGCAAAAAGAATATGGGACCGACGTCAAATATTTAAAAGCGGTAATAGGCCCTTCTATCGCAGAGTGCTGTTTCGAGGTCGGAAGCGAAGTCGTTGAAGAGTTCGAACGCGAACTTGGCTTTATAAACGTAACGGATTTTATAAGAAAGAGCGGCGG
>Ga0209340_1002104_pt1 | contig 12244 bp, 14 predicted proteins | sample EPASupsiteSAE323_FD_187266 | JGI IMG/M metagenome (GOLD analysis project Ga0209340, IMG submission 187266) | Bioremediated contaminated groundwater from EPA Superfund site, New Mexico - Sample SAE3-23 (SPAdes) (version 2) | ecosystem: Environmental > Aquatic > Deep subsurface > Groundwater >... | reverse complement strand
CGTGAACGTGGTGCTATCATCCATGACGCTGCGTATGTCATGGAGATGCAATCCTTCAAACGGAATCGTGATGGGAAGTATGAGGCAGCACCGGATGAGAATGGAGCGAATAATGATGATCGCGTCATGGAGTTTCTTATTGGTCAATACTTTTATCAAACAAACCCTATCCCTGAACCTGAGGGCTTTGGAAGGATCAATCCGATAGCAACACCGGATGAGCAAAATCTTCCAGGGTCAATGATAACGGGGAGTATAGAGGGATATGATGATTTTGGAAACGTATGAACGATACACTCAAATCTATACAGACAATACGAAAAGATAGGCTTATTGCGTTATTTCCCGAACTATTAGCGCAAATGCACAATAATGATTCCGGCGAGTTTATTATCTCATGGAAGCGTACAGACGTGCGGGTAAAGTTTTCACATTGGATATCTTCTGATCCAATAGTATCCAAAGAATCTGCTTGACAAAATAGGATAGTGGGTGTACGCTGTATGAGTATCGTGATAGCGAAAAGACTAGCGAGGCACCAGTGCCTCGCCTTTTTTGTATATGGACATTCAAACTGCAGCAATAATCGGCTTCATGGCAGGCTACATTGTCTTCAAAGAGATTATGTGGCACAAGCATATTGCAAAACTCGAAGATAAACTTCTTTCTAAGAAACCTGACGAATATGTGCCTGATCTCAAAGGATTCAATCCTGAAGATAAGAAGATAACAATGGCTGAGGCAGACACAACGATTCCACTTGAAGATGCAGACAATCCATTTGTACGTGAAATTATCAGACATCCAGTACCAACAGCATCAGTCAGCTAATATGAAAAACGACGAACAACAAGTAGAACAGAGCGTTCCAACGCAACCAATAGCTATGACCCCTGAGGAAGCAGCGAGGCATGAACTCTTTGCTGGTTGGGTGACGGCAGCAAAGAATGCCAAGAAGCCAATAGAATGGGAATGGTTCGTGCGTAAAAACTATCTCGATGGCAATCACTGGGTTAGATTCAACCAATCAACACAAGCTATTGAGCAGGTATCAAGTGGAAACAAGTTCAATGTCACAATCAATCAGGTATATAGGATTACACGAGCAGTCCGTGCGTATGTGACAAAGCATCAACCACGATGGGAAGTCATGGCACAGGACATTGAACACAAGGTATATGAGAAGTCTGTCGCTAGCGAACGGTTGCTTGATACCTATTACTTCGAAGAGAAGATGCGCAAAAAGATGAAAGAGATTGTCTATGACGCATTGTATGCTTCTGTTGGTCACTTATGGTTTTGGTGGGATGCAAGCCAGCGATGGCTTCGCTGTATTGGCGTTGATCCATGGGATTTCATTCCTGATCCAACTGCACATGACACACTTGAGTATAGTGATGCGCAGTTTGTTGCCCGCGCTGAGAGTGTAAAAGCAAAAGAGATTCGAAATGATAAACGATATAAACATGCTGATCTTGTGGTTGCTGATAATCTGCTTGCAGCATCTGACATGAAAGCAACGTTATTGCAGTTGACCTCAGGACTTGATAGCAAATCATGGACAAATCAAAAAGACCTAGATACCGTGCTTCGCATTGAGATGTACTACAGAACAGAGAATGCCAACGCATTGGGTGGACATATCAATCATTGTATATTTACAGCTACGGCGACACTTGTTGATGAACCGACACGATTCAAATCTATGCCAGTTCGTACTTATCACACAGATACTGAGACGGGCAAGCAATATACGCAAGGATGGGTGAAAAACCTTATCAGTCCACAGAAGATGTTGAACACACTGGAATCACAGACTCTTGAATACAATCACATCTTTGGCAAAGGTCGCTATGTGACAGAGAAGGGTTCCGGTGCGACAGTCATTATCAACAAGAATGGTCAGATTATCCAAAAGAATAAAGGGACATACTTCGAACAATTGGCTGCAAATGCACAACCTGCAACGGTAGACAATCAGATTGTGCGATCAAATAGGTACATGGAAGATATGGGTGCAGCACATGATGCGTTCGTTGGTCGTATGCCAACAGGAGCAAACTCAGGCGTTGCTATCGAGAATCTCTTGCTTGGAGAAGAGAACAATTTGACTGATCTTCGCGATAATCTTGATGAGTTTCTTATGTCCACAGGTCGCTTCATTCTGCAATGTTTTGCATTACATAAGATGAACATAATGATGATGTTCAACACATCACCAGATAAAGAAGAACCGGATTTCTATGCTGCAGTGGGAAATAAATCACCAATACGGTTGAATAAGACACGTATCAAGTTCAATGGAAAAGACAAGGAAGTGCCTATCAGTCGTATCCTTGAAGACAACAATGTCCGTGTCACTATGGGTACATGGATCGGAACGAATAAACTTGGTTCGCTTGATCAATTGACGAAGTTGGCTGAGGCAGGGCTCATTGATAAGCAAACAGTGCTTGAGTTCTATAACGCACCAAACATTCCTCGTATTCTTGAGAGAATTGGAAAAGAGCAAACGCAAGCGGCGATGCTTCAGGCGGCAACAACCAGTGCGCCAGGGACAATGCCTGCAATTGAAGGAAACACACCAAATGCAACTATAGGTGCAAATGCTTCTGCTCCATCCCCAGGTGGAGCGGGAGCACCTGCACAATAGTCAGGTGACTTTCGAGGTCGCATACCTCGTTAAAAACGTTAGAAAGGAAGGTTTTGTATGGAAAATCCTACAAACCAACCAGGCGTTACACCAGGAGAGGGAGGAACTCCCGCAGCACCGCCTACTGCAAATCAACCAGCTGCACAGCCAACGCAGCCAGCAGGAGGACAGCCTACTGCACCACAAGTGCCAGCGGCGCCACCAGCAGGCGGTGAAGGTCAACCAGCGGGAGGAAAGCCAGCGATGGTTCCACAAGCGCGTTTCGATGCCGAGGTTTCTCGGTGGAGGACGAGAGCAATGGAAGCCACAGCAAAACTTTCTGCCCAATCTCTAGTCCCTAGTGCGCCAGTGGTAACACCGGCAGCACCTGCGAGTCCTAGTGCGGCTACGCCTGCAGGGGAACCTGCGACGCCAGCGCCAACACCTGAGACTCAATTCGTGACGCGAGAGGAGTTAGCTCGAAAAGAGCGTGTAGATGCTCTAGCAGCAGAGGCAAAGACCTGTTTGTCAAAGTATGACGGTAGCAATGGTTATCCAGTTTTCGATCTCGACAAGGTAACCGAGTATATGAAGGAGAATGGTCTCACTTCTTACGAAGCCGCATATCAATTGATAAACGGAGAAGAAATCAAGCAGATCGATATTGCCGCAGCAGTTGAGGAGGCTACAAAAAATAACACTCCTACCACGATCCCGAAAGGCGGCGAAGGAACAGGACAACCTCCGGCAGCCGGTGAAATATCTCGAGAAGGGATTGCGAAGATGCCTATCGAAGAATACAAAAAGATGGGTGGAGCAAAAGCTTTGAGAGATAAAGTAATTGGTGGGCAGGTAAAGTAGTCCGCCGTGTATTGTTTTTTATATAGGAGGAAAGGGGTGCGAAAACCAGAGGGTTCCTATAACCTCGTCTATTGTGAGGGACTGGATAGCCAGCAGTAACAATAGTTCTTAAATTATAAACAAAACTTAGTATGGCTGATTCAGTAATGGTTCCACGCATGACCATCACCACTGGTGATGTGTTCATTCCGGAAATCTGGGCGAAAGAGGCATTGATTGCACGAGAATCCAAGCTTCTTATGTCAAAACTCGTTGAGAGGTATGACGAAGATGCTGCTGAGGGTGGAGATACGATAAATATCCCTATCATCAGTAATTTGACCGCAAGTGCCAAGGTCGCAAGTACCAGCGTTACACTTCAAGCACCAACTGAAAGTGATGTCAACCTTTCGTTGAATCGACATTTCGAATCTTCAATTCTTATTGAAGATAGACTGTTGAAACAATCGAAACGTGTCTATGCAATTCTGACGAAATATGCAGAACGAGCAGGATACGCTGTTGCAAAACAGCAAGACAGCGATCTTTTGGGGTTGTACAGCTCCTTAAGCAATTATGTGGGCGATGGCAGCACTGCACCTACTCGTACAAATATCCTTCGGGCTATTCAGTACTTGGATGACGCAGAAGCTCCTGAAGAGGAACGATATGGTGTTTGGAAGCCAGCAGCAGTTGCCGATATCCTTGATATCGACGGGTTCGTTAATGCCGAAAAAGCAGGTACCGTTCTTCCTTTGAGAAAAGGAGTGATTGGTGATCTGTTTGGTGTTATGAACTACAAAACCACGCAAGTGGTGACTGAAGCTGGTACCCCGTCCGTAAACCACAACTTAATCTTCCACAAGAGCGCGTTCGCTATGGCTGTGCAAATGGCTATAAGAACACAATTCCAGTATAAACAGGAGTACCTCGGTACTCTATGCACAGTGGATTCTTTGTGGGGTTATGGTGTGCAACGGGCAGATCACGCAGTCGATTTCCGTTCAAGCGTCTAAACGTGACTATCTTATTTCAGATAGCGTTGTACCCGACAGCGAGAGAGGCAATTGAGAGTAAAACAATAAGCTTTCGAAATACCTCATCGGTACTGGGACACTTCTATGAAACAAAAGATTGAATACATCAGATACAAATGTTCATGCGGATGGAAAGTAAAACAAGTGTATACTGGTTGGTATCCAACTATTCCATGTCCGAAATGTGGTGGCGCTGCACGTATGGTAATACGCTTGCCAAAATCGAATACTGATCCTGACAAGAGATATAAACCCATGACTGAACAACAAAAACGTTTGATCCATTTCTATCGCGCAGGAGATGAGGCATGGCATAGGGATATAAAAAGCAGACACGTTGACCCATCAACAGGAAAGATTGTTCGTATACCGGAAGGAAAACCAATACCATGGTTGAGACAATAGGCGTTATCATTCCATCACGCGGACTGGTTGTTGCTGAAACAATACAATCTGTCATTGCAAATGTACAAGATGCCGGCGTTGAAGCATACTATGCTATCCCCACAGGGTACAATATCCCTGATTGTTTCAATAAGCCTATTGCAGACATGATTGCATTACATCCGTTCATCCAATATGTTTGGATTGTTGAAGAAGATGTAGAGGTTCCACGTCACGGGCTCCAAGCCCTCATAAAGCAACATACAGACATCGCGGCGATAGATTATCCATTTCCAAACGGATATGGCTGTGTAGCCTACTACAGGGGCAAACCTGTATGGTGTGGAACAGGATGCACACTCATCAATATGTCTGTATTCAGGAAACTACAATATCCATGGTTCAGGACAGATGTTGCCTATATCATTGAAGAAGATGGTGCGTTCAGTAGAAGGATAGTACCTTCGGCAACGCGGTACGGTGGGCATGACATTGATTTTTGTCTTACAGCACAGCACAATGGGCTATCATTATCCGTTGTGCCTGACATGCTTGGGAAGCACAGGAAACTCAAGAATCTTGGTGCATCAGGAATAAACAATGGTAGGCATGAGTTTGTCACGTATTCAGAGATTTTGAAGGTGAATACATTGAAGAGAAATCCCACACATGCCCTTGACAATTTGGTTTTTTGAGAGTACTCTTATTACAGTATCGTGATAGCGAAAAGACTAGCGAGGCAGACGCCTCGCTTTTTTCGTACAGGAGGATAAAAATATGTATGTTATATCAGGAAAGAACTTTGTTGTTAAGAATGAAAACATTGGTGATTCCGCATTTGTTGAGATTGCACCGGATCGAAAATACAGTGCAGTCCTTGTGAAATGTCGCACAGCAGTCGCTTTGCAGATAAAGCGATATAGTGCAGACACAGAGTACGTAACAATTCCAGCAGGCGAGTCTTTGAGTCTTGCAATTTCTATGGGTGTGAACAATCCATTCTATCTCAAGTCAGCATCAGGGGCTGTCGTGGCGGAATTGTTATTCGTTGAATAAACAAAGTGTGTTAAATTACTATGACACAAAAGTTTTATACATGGGAAACTGATTGTTATTTTGCGCCTGGTCAACAGTGTGCGCTTCCAACACCAGCAGCTAATTCGTTTGGTAATTATGGTTTGTATGGCTCCATGTTTACTATCACTCCCGACTGGACTGATATCGGTGTTGTTACAGGTATAAAATTTGTCGTTGGATATACTCCTGTTTTTAATTCAACGTTAGGTATCTTAGTCGGAACAACAGAAAGAGGATCAGAAATCCATGATAATATTACTGTTGTTTCAGGAGTGAATGAAATTGATCTTGGTACTTCTAAGGAGTCGGTTTTTTATGTTACAGTTGCAAAATCCGGTGAGACTAATTATCAAGAAGGGTATGGTAACAGATCATATGTAGAAGATACATATTACAGTTATGTTGAAGTAACATACGAAGTCAATCCTGATAAACCAACAGCAACATCTCCTGTGTCAGTAGGATTTCAACCATTACAGCCAACGCTTGAAGCGGGCGCTTTTTCTTCAAGTGATCCTGCAGCTTCACATGCAGCTTCAGAATGGCAGATAACAGATGCTGAGGGTGATTATACGGGTGAGCATCTGAAGTTTACTTCTGGTGAAGACGCTGTTAATTTGACATCTATTACATTATCAGGTGCTTCTGTGTTAGAGGCAGGCACATATACAACTGCAAAAACGTATTTTTGGCGAGTACGATATAAAGATAATAATGGAAATTGGTCTGATTATAGCGATGAGGTGTCTTTCAATACAGATTACGCCCCTGGGAATAATACTATTCTTTCTCCAACAGAAGCTGAAACAGATATTGAACAAAATCCTACCATTACATCCGATACATTTGGTGATAGTGATGTTTCAAGTGGTGACTATCACAAGCAAACCATGTGGCAGATAGCAACAGATATAACATTCGAGCATGTTGTATGGGATGCCGAACAAGAAGGAGAGTTTCTTGAATCTGTTGAGGTGAATAGTGTCAATGGCAATTTTCAGGGTGAACTTTCAGGAAAAACAAAATTGGACTACGATACAACCTATTACGTTAGAAATAGATACCAAGATTCAATGGGCGTATATTCTACTTATTCGACAATTGTCTCATTCACTGTAGAAAAAGAACCAGCAACAAATACTGCGCGGGCGACTATCAAGCCACCTGTTGCAGGTGTTTTCATAGGGAAAGGACGGATGACATGTTAGTCTCAGAGATTCAAAATGAAGCAATCTTTCGGTTAGGGCAGGGAGCTCGTACGACACCTGCGCAGGTTATCAATTCTATTGATGAGGGAAATGTGCGGGTATATAACAAATTAGTCAGTGTCCATGAACGACTTTTTTATACATCCACAGAAATCAATGTGAAGTCAGGTACAAGTGAATACACAGTCACAGATGGTGTTCCTACTGACATAAAGCGTATATTGAAGGTTGAGACGCGCTATAACAATCAACCGTTCCGTGTTAAAGCAACAAAGATTGATCATTCAAACATTGATCAGATGGATAAAGCAACAGTTACATATCATAGTTCGGCGCGACCTGGGTATTATTGGATGGGGAATGGTGTAAATACGGTTATAGGTTTTGATCCTGCACATGACTTGACTGCGGATAATTATACAAAAATATGGTACCTCAGGAAACCGACAAAAATCACACAAGGGTCACAAACACCTATCATTCCTGATGATGCACACTATTTACTTGTGAACTTCGCTGTTGCCATGGCACAACTATCAGAAGATGAGGATGCAGCAAACTTTTTGGCATTCTTGAGTAGATGGGATAAAGACGTTGCAGACTGGATAAACTCAGAGCTCCCAGGTGTTCTTGAACAGCAATTCACGCAAGATGAAGCAGGAGAGGATCAACCGTTATGAGTATCCCAACACGTACAGATATCGCAACATTGTTAGAGTCGAAAAAGGGGCAGGGCAGAGTGGCTATGCGAAGCGCAGTCAGTGCGCTGCCTGAGACATATCCTGACATGACAGAGGATCAGACAAAAATGATTCTTGATGATTTATTGTCATATGGTGAATATCTAAATGAACCGGAATCGGCAACAATATGAGACCTTATCAACCACCATTCGAACAGAAGCTATACGGAGGTATGAACGATACCTTCGATTCTGAGTTGGTCTCACGATATGAGGGTGAATTGGTACAAAATGGAAATATCCGCAATGTTGGTTCGTTTGGGGGCAGGGCAGGGGCAACGCTTGTGGGAAATGATACAGGCAGTCTACGTATTATGGGATATGGTAATAGAGTCAATGGAACGAAGTTTATGACCCGTATCATCAATGGTGCCTCAACAGAACAAGTACAATTACTTTCGGGCACTACATGGTCAAATATCACTGGTGCAACCACACTCACAAAAGATAATGATATCATCACAATGGAATGTGGAAATGGTAATGTATATTATTTTGATGGAGATGCAGGGCATGATGTTGGAAAATTTGATGGATCAACTTGGTCAACAGTTGCAGCAATTCCTAAAGGTATTGGCGGAGTAGAGTGGAAAAACTTTGCATGGATATGGGGAGTAACTGCGTACAAAAAACGATTGTATTTTTCCAATATCGGAGCGCCGGAAACATATACTGGAAGCGATTATATTGATTTACCTGAAGATATTATCAGTGTCAAACCATATTTTGATAGGCTGGTTATTGGCATGCGACATTCCATTGCACACATTGAAGGTTCAGGATCAACAGATTTCGTTGTTTCAGGAAAAACTATCTATCAACCACTTGGTTTTGACTTTGGTATCGTTTCCCATGAGTCGGTACAAATTGTCAATAATGAGTTATGGGGAATGGATCAAGAAGGGCGTATCCGTAGGATATTCCGTTCTTCAAATGATGTACTATTCGGCGGTGTTGTTTCTTCAAAGATTGATAGTTTGATCAAATCACTCAATAGGAATCAGTTGGCGAAGGTGACAGCAGCGTTCATTGATGGGTATTATATCTTCTATGCACCGAGTGGAGTGGCTACAGAAAATAATGTTGGTGCATACTACGATACCCGTGCAACACTTCCAGAAAATGTATCTGCATGGCAAAAACATACAGGATGGACACCATCGCATTTTTGTGTATATGAGGCAAGTAATACACCAGAATTATACTGGGGTGAGAATACTGCAGATTCAAAGTCATACAAATGGTACGGAGTGAATGACAATGGTACGGCAATCGAGATGATATGGCGAAGTGGAAAATGGAATGATAGCCTTGCAAACAGACGAAAGGTCTATCGGTATGGTAAACAGCAATATGAACCAATTGGTGCATATACCGGTGTCATTAAAGCAAATATCGACGGTCGTGGATTCAATACAATAAAAACTATATCTTTTTTGGGCGCTGGAGACTTGCTTGGCTCCACGTTTATTATGGGAACAAGTATACTCGGAACAAGTGATAGGCTTGATTCTGATTTTAATTTTAAGGATGGCGGAGATGATATCGTAGGGAAAACACTACAGCGCGAACTCTACGCATCATATTCAGCAGCCATTCCAATTTGGTACAAACAAACGTATATGTATAAAGCGCTGCAAATGCGCTAAGGAGGAACCTATGGGAGTCATAACATTACCAACAACTTTTTCGGACGGAAACGCACTCACAAGTGCACAGCTCAATGGCGATTTTACAACAATTGTCAATGAGTTCAATGGCAATATCGACAATGCAAATATCAAAGCAGCTGCTGCTATTGCAGAGAGCAAGATTGCTTTTGATCATACGAGTGGGCATAAACATGATGGATCAGACAGTTCAAAAATTGCTGTCAATCGTGCATACGCATGGTGGATCGATGGGTCATTATCTGTTGATGCAACAAACCGTGTATACATGCGGTATGTTGTCCCACAAGATATGACAATCAAAAAAGCGTGGGCGGTTCTTGAAACAGCGCCAACAGGTGCAGACATAATTATTGATATTTATGTCAATGGCACTTCTATATGGGCTGCAACGCCTGCAAACAGGCTTACAGTGGCTGCCAGTGCAACAACCGGAAATAAGACGGCGTTTGACACCACAGCACTTGTGGCTGGCGATTATCTTGATATATATGTTGATCAAGTCGGTTCAACGATAGCAGGAGCAGGCGCAGCAATTACACTTGAATGCGAGCAATAATATGGGACAAACAATTTATCGTGATGATGATACGGACACATGGCAATACGGCTTAGGTCGTGGCACCAATGGGAACGTACAATATAGTGTTGATGGAAACCTTGTTGCAGAGGCTTCTAGTTGTTATGGCACGATAAACACGAATGCACTTACGGTAAAAAATACAAGTGTTCTTGCTAATGGCGACATCGTTTGCATTCTTCAAATGATGGTTGGTACCCCTGGTGGATATGAGTTTAATCGTGTTGTTTCTGGTGGTGGCACAGCAAATATCGTTTTGGCAAAGAAATTGAAGTACACCTATGCAGACGATGATGCTGATAATAATGCACAAGTTGTCAAAGCATATGAGGTGTTAAACATGACTGTTGATGCAGGTATCACAATGACCGTTCCTGCATGGGATGGCGATATCGGCGGTGTTGCATTTTATCTTGGAAAGAAAAAGTTGCTTAATCTTGGTATTCTTGATTTCAAGGGTGGTAATGCAAATGTAAGTAGCGCAACACTTGTCTCTCCAACAAATAAAGGTGGATTCAGGGGAGGGGCAGGCGTACATAATTATTCCGGTACTGCAAGTTCATATTGTGGTGAAGGAACAGGCGGGCGGAGCAAGGTTACAACGGCAGCAAATGGAAATAGTGGTGGTGGAGCAATTGCTCACTTAACTGCATATGGTAGCGCATCAGGAGGGTCTGGTGGATATCTTGGAAATGGAGAAAACGGATATTGGCAAGAAAATGGAAGTGTTGGTTTGGGGGGAGCATTGATCAATGGAAATGGAGAACTTACAAAATTATTCTTTGGCGGAGCGGGTGGCGGCGGCGCTGATGCTGATACTGGCGGAACGCTTGCATGTAGTGGTGCAAATGGTGGAGCTATCGCAATCTTTATATTTGACGAAATCGATACAGAAACTGGATATATTTATATAGACGGTGGCAATGCAGAGACATCAGATAGGAATAGCACAGGAGGTGCGGCAAGTGGAGGAAGTGGCTTGCTCAAGGCAAGAATTGCAAAACTTGGAACCTTGCATGTCACTGCAAAAGCAGGTAGACGTGCATATCGATCATCTGATGCAGGATCACAATCAACAGCGGGAATACTTCACTTAGATTATGGTGAGCAGTATACTGGTACCACTGATCCTACGCTCAGTGCTCGACAAGACGATATGTTCACAAAAGCAAAATTACAAGCACAACAGGGAGGAATGATATGAACTATACAATTCAATCGGGCGATACGCTTTCTTCAATTGCCTCACGGTATGGATTGACATGGCAACAAGTATATGAGGCAAATCGCGGATCACTCAGTAATCCGAATCTTATATACAAAGGGCAATCAATAAGCATTCCATCGTCTGCTTCAGATGGTGGAAGTGCCGAAAAAATCCCTTCTGCGGGATTGTACACAGTCAATTTTTCAGGAGCGAATCTTTCATCCGATGAGATTGCACAACTTGAAGACAAAGCATATTCAGAGTTAGCGCCATATTACGAGCGATTATTGTCTGAAGCAAATGGTGACACTGAAAAAGCAAAAACGCGTATGAAGGAAGATTATGAGCGAAATGTACGTTTGAAGACTGATGATGTTGCAACAGCAATCAAATATGCCACAGAAGACACTACATTGACCGGAGCAGACCTTGCAGACAAATTGAAGTATGCAAATGACACATTGAAATATCTTGATAATGTTCAATATCCGTTAGCACGCCAAGTGCTTGATCAGACATATAACAAACGTGGTATATTCGGATCAGGCATCCATAGTCAGGGGAAAGAAGTCTTGCAACAGGAGCAGGCACTTGATAGAGAAGCAAAAACCATGGGTATTGAAGCTATCAATCGTGATGTTACGAGAAATGACACTTCACTCACTCGAACAACAGAACAACAGCAAAAAGAACTTACACGATTGAAAGAGTCAGGTCAAATCGAAGTGTCACGTACAACCGAAGACCTTGATACAGCGCTTGCAAGAAAGCAGAAAGAGCTTGAGGAAGCTCGAAAGAAGGCGGCTGTTGCTATAGCGCAGAGTCAGGCGGAACGATCAGTTGCAAATGCAAATACCAGCAATTTAT
>Ga0209340_1002100_pt1 | contig 12261 bp, 10 predicted proteins | sample EPASupsiteSAE323_FD_187266 | JGI IMG/M metagenome (GOLD analysis project Ga0209340, IMG submission 187266) | Bioremediated contaminated groundwater from EPA Superfund site, New Mexico - Sample SAE3-23 (SPAdes) (version 2) | ecosystem: Environmental > Aquatic > Deep subsurface > Groundwater >... | reverse complement strand
TACCAACGCATTTTAGATGCCTTATCTAGCGGCTCAGAACAGGGGCAATTATTAAGTGCTAGAGTAGGTTCCTTTGATTTTGGCAGTGGTAAAGTAGATGAGGCGATGAGTACTAATGTATATAAAAAAGTGGGTTTATGGGGTTCAAGTGATGCGGATGGCAATAACGGCGGCGCTGTAACGACAAGTGATTATGGACATGAAATTTATTTTGCGGCAACCGATGATATTAATGCACCAGCGATGGATATTACCCAATTAGGAGTGGTAGAGTTTCGCCCTACGCCACGGCAATCCATTGGGTATGATAATCAAAGCGCATTGACTATGAATACTAAAACCGATCAGGGAATGGCCTTCTTTACAGAAAAAGATGCTACTATACAGCCAGGAATACATGCTATTATCGGTTTTACCCATGCTATGTTTGTTATGGGACAAGGCGATTGGCAAAGTACAGAGGGTGGTCAATTCCAGGTGATTGATGACCATTTATCCTACGTTAAGGACAAATATGTTAAAAACGGAGTGTTGTCCTTTGCAACAGCAAGTGAGTTAGTAGAATCCTATTTGGATTATTATACCCCCCAGTTACTTGCTGTATACAGTAAACGTCTGTCTGAGGGATGGGGAGTAGCTGAATATGGGATTCGTATTTTAGGCAAGGATATCCTTATCGATTCTGCTCATACTCATCTTGTAAAGGTCAAATATCCATTATATTTAAGGGATAAGGCTTATCGCATTAGTGTACTAAAAAATGGACAACCTATTTATAGTACATGGGGGTTGCCTACCCCTTTTAATGATATTGAGTTTATGGTGGATGATAAAGAGGCAGTATATACGTTGAAAATATATCATAATGAATTTTTATCTAAGCTAATGACGAAGGTATATGCAGTAAAAACAAAACTTTTTAAAAATATTTAAAAAAATCCTTATTTGCCACAAAATAGGAGGATATTCTTATTATTGTGCGAATAAATATAAATATAAGGCTAAGGCAAATAAGGAGATGCAAAAAATGTCTAATAATAATTATACAGTATTGATTGTTGATGATCAGCCGGGCATTCGAAGATTGCTGATGGAAGTACTAACGGAAGAAGGATATACGGTGTATACGGCTGCCAATGGGTATGAAGGCATTCAAAAAGCAAAAGATTTAAAGCCTCATTTGATTTTAATGGATATGAAGATGCCAGGCATGGATGGCATTGAAACTCTGCAAGAACTCAAACATCTAAATCAAGCAGATAAAGTCATTATGATGACAGCCTATGGGGAATTAGGTTTAGTACAAGTAGCCCAAGAGCTAGGTGCTTATGCCTATGTGACCAAACCCTTTGATATTATTGAATTATGCACAATGATTAGCCAAGCTATTGCTACAAATCATGCCGATTGCGAACTGAAAATTGGCTAATCTTCCGTCGGAAAAAAATAGGTAACCTTTTAATAAAGAACACTTTTACAATGTCCAATAGGCAGGAACTTTTCCGTTGTTTGGCGAAGAGAACAACGAAAGGAGGGATGTATATGGTCATTAACACTGTTTCCACACTCGCTTTATATTGTTCCCGTTGCGGTAAGATACACATGCACAATATTTCCCGATTTAATTTTAAAAGTAATGAGCAACGAAAACTTTTATGCAGTTGTGGTCAAATACAAGCCACTATTACTAGTATTGGCGAACGTCAGTGTTTACTTGACATCCCTTGTGTGTTGTGCCAAACAAATCATGTTGTTTGCCTTGATAGCAAACGGTTATGGTATGCGAATATAGATAAAATATATTGTGTTCAGGAACATTTTGAACTGGGATTTGTAGGGGCTAGGCATATTATTGCAGAAACCGTTAATAAGTATAAAGTAGAGTTTGAAAAGTTAGCACTCGATATGGATATTGATGAATGTGATGATTATGTTCAAAATCCTCAAGTGATGCTAGAAACATTGAATAAAATACATGACATGGCGGAACGAGATTGTTTACATTGCCGTTGTGGGAGCTGCGCCATTGGGGCAGAAGTATTGCCAGATGGCATTGAATTAGAATGTGCCCAATGTGGTGGACAGCTATTTATCCCAACACGAAATGAGCAAGACTTAGAATATATAGAAGCATTAGAAGATTTAGAAATTATTTCTCTTCGTCGTTCTCGTCATAAACACTAAACAAATTGCCTTGGGCTGACTTGTTACTAAGGTAATAATTCAGCTCTTTTCATATAAGGATACTGAGAAGATAAAAAGGGGTGGCTGAAATGAAATTCTTTCTTGATACGGCTAATTTTGCAGAAATTAAAGATGGGGTAGCCCTTGGGTTGGTTGCAGGAGTGACCACTAATCCTTCCTTAATTGCAAGAGAAAAAAGAAATATTAAAGAAGTCATCAAAGAGATTACCCAATTAGTACCAGGTCCCGTCAGTGCTGAAGTTGTCAGTACTGTTTTTGAAGAGATGCTGCCCGAGGCCTTAGAACTAGCCTCTATTGCCACGAATGTAGTGATTAAGGTGCCATCAAATGTGGAAGGTCTTAAAACCGTAAGTGCCTTGCATAAGAAAGGTATTAAAACCAACGTGACCTTGATTTTTTCAGCAAATCAGGCTTTGATGGCTGCACGTGCTGGAGCTACTTATGTCAGCCCTTTCGTAGGAAGGCTGGATGATATTAGCCAAGATGGTATCGAACTAGTAAAAACTATTGGGGATATTTTTGCAATTCATAACATTGAGACGGAAATTATTGCGGCAAGTGTGCGTCATCCTTTACATGTTACCCAGTCCGCCTTAGCCGGAGCACATATTGCAACCGTGCCCTATAAGGTGCTTCTCAGCTTATTGATGCACCCCTTAACCGATGCAGGTATAAAAAGATTTTTAGAAGATTGGAAAAATGCTAATTTATAATTAAAGGAATATAATAAAAAACATTTCAGTTGCATAAAAAAAAGAACTTAGGAGTATACTATATATTACTTCTAGGTTTTTTCTTTCCACTTCATAGTTCAACTGGAGGTGATGCAGTGAAGTTTATCATGATAAGACAAAACCCTAAGTTTTTGAGGGTACTCATTCCCATGGTGACCTTAAGTTTATTAGCACTGGGCATAGGAATAATGCCAAAGGCTATAAGGGAAAACCAGGAAAATATGCCAGAACAAGTTTCGCAAATTCCTATTACAGCAAGCAATGAAAGAACAACGATTAAAATACATAATGTGAGGCAAGGGGAAACCATTGAGTCTATTGCGAAAGAATATAATATTGATGTAGAGACATTGCGGGGATCTAATGCCAATTTAGGTGAAGAACTTCACCAGGGAGAACAAGTAGTCATTTTACCAAGTAACGGTGTACTACATATTGCTGATATGGGGGATACCTTATGGCGCATTGCTAATCTTTACAGCATTGGCGTTGGGGTCATTATGAAAGCCAATGGTAAGATGAATGAGGAGCTTTATATTGGTGAAAAAATATTTATTCCTGGTGGCATAAAGCCTAAGCAAAGCGAACGACAAATCGTTCGCACGGATGTTCCAGTATCAAGAAATCTGAGCGAACGATTTAGTTGGCCGACAATTGGCGAATTAACTTCAAATTTTGGTTATCGCTGGGGAAGGGCACATGAAGGAATTGATCTTGCCAATGAAGTGGGTACAAATATAAGAGCAGCACGGAGTGGACGTGTAACTTATGCTGGTTGGTACGATGGTTATGGCTATGCCGTCCTTCTTGAACATGATCAGGGATATACGACGCGGTATGGACACTTACAGAGCTATTTTGTGACAAAGGGCCAATATGTTAAGGGCGGTCAAGTAATCGCCTCTATGGGCAATACGGGAAATTCAACGGGACCACATTTGCATTTTGAGGTGCGTAAAAATAATGTGCCAATCAATCCCTATACAGTATTACCCTAAGGAGAAAGCAGTCTTTATGAAGGCTGCTTTTTCCTTACGTATAGTTAGGGTGTATAAGGGGAATGCTATGTTTATCATTTCATACATAAAGGTGCTGCAATGGCTTATATAATTGGCTGTTTAATGGCTGGACTTAGTTTTTCCCTCAACAAGTTCTTGCTAAAATACATTGGATTAAAGATTGTTATTAGCTATAGTCCCATCCTAGAGGAATTGACTAAAACTATTTGTTCTTATTACTTAGCAGCGGATATTTTAGCTACCCACATTACATTTGGTGTCTTAGAAGCCATCTATGATTGGTATCAAAGTAGTGCCTCTCGTGGCAGAATAGCAGCTTTATTAAGTATAATTGGACATACTTTATTTGGAGGAGTAACAATTATTTTTTTGAATCTCAGTGGCAGCATTTTTTTAGGAATTTTTACAGCAAGCTGTGTACACTTGCTTTGGAATATTACATGGATTCGTTTAGGGGATTAAACCAATCTACAAGGGTCAGTAGAAAGTGATGTCATTACGTTGAGGAGGAAAAGAACCTATGAAAATATATTATAATTGTGAATATTGTGGGGAAGCGATTGATATGATTGAAATGGATCAAATTGATGAGGTTAAGCTAGGATTTGATTGCTTGACTGCTGAAGAACGCCAAGATATAATAAAAACAGATTTAAAGGACAATGTGATGTATGTATCTTCCTTGTGTGATGAATGTATAGCTTCATTAGGATTAGCTGATGAGGGCGAGAGTGGGCAAGGGAAAAATTATTTGCATTAGACAATACTTGCAATTACTGATGTATAGAAAATATACTAGGGCTTTAGCAATCGCTAAAGCCCCTTTTGGCTGTTAATATTAGCATAGTTTATAACGTACTTGCATAAGAAAAACTATAGTAAAAGCTACTTATAGCTACAAGGGATTATAAAAAGTGCTTCCGTGCTTTACATATAAAATGAGGTGTCTATGAAGAAAATATTCGATATTATGGAAATAGAACAAGGGTTTAAACGGGCGATCACTGCCTATGGACGAAATAGCGGACATAGTCAGGTGTATGGCGTAGCAGGTGTACAAAAAAGTGCATTGCTTGCCGCGGCTTATCGAGCAGAGTCAAAACCAATCGTAATTATTACAAGTAACTACGAATCGGTAGAATATTTAAGAATGGATCTGTCAACACTAATTCCTGAAGCGGTGATACTAGATCTACCAGTTTTGGATATTGTTACTTTTACCGCTGCCGCTAAAGGAGTTGAATTAGCAGCTCGGCAAATGGATGTGCTCGGGCGAATGGTTCGGGGCGAAAAGGTGATTATTTTAGCTACCGCTGAAGCCGCGATACAAAAGGTATTGCCTAAGGGGGATTTTGAAAATAGTCGCATTACCATTAAGAGTGGTAGTGAGACAATACGTGAAAAATTAATAGACTCCTTAGTAAAGTTTGGTTATGAACGAGTTGACCAGGTAGAAGCGCTAGGACAATTTAGTGCAAGGGGCGGTATTGTTGATATTTTCCCCATTACTATGAAAGTACCCATACGCTTAGAATTATATGGTGATGAAGTGGATTCTTTGCGGGAATTTGATATTATCACCCAGCGTTCCATAGGCAGTATAGAAGAAGTGGATATATTGGCCCTTGCCGAAGTAGCTTCTAGCAACAAACGTGCTGTATTTTTATCTTATTTAGTAGAAACAGGGACCGTTATCTTTGATGAAGCGGCACGCATTCGAGAGCAAATTGGAAAATTAATAAAAGAAAATCCAGAAATAAAAAAGAGTGTATTTACTTGGTCTGACTTAGTAGCAGCTTCTAAAAGCAATAATGTGCTGTACTTGTCATTAATGCTGCAAAAAATCCCCCAGATTGATCCTGAAGAAATTATAAGCATTACAGCAAAAGGGGTTGCCCCCTTTCATGGACAAATGGATGTAATGATTGCTGAGCTCAAGAGTTGGCAGGAACGTCAAATCTATGGTGTTATCTTTATGTCAAGTCGGGAAAAAGCCCTGTCCATGCAGCATAACTTAGTGGAAGAAGGTATTCGTGCTGTTTTTGCTGAGGAATTACAAGCTATAACACCTGGTACCATTCTAATAACTATCGGTGCCTTATCTTCAGGCTTTGAATTACCTCATGCTCATTTGATGGTAATGACGGAAAAAGATATTATGGGCCGTCAAAAGAAAAAACCTCGTCCGCGAGTCGCGAAGGGTCAGCAAATTTCCTATTTTCGTGATATTAAAATAGGTGATTATGTAGTGCATATTAATCATGGAATAGGTAAATATGTGGGCGTAGAAACCTTAGTTGTTGGTAATGTTCACAAAGATTATTTGCATATTCGTTATGCTGGTGAAGATAAACTATATGTTCCCACAGATCAAGTACAATTATTGCAAAAGTATATTGGCTCAGAAGGGGATGCGCCCCGTCTTAGTAAGATGGGTGGTAGTGAATGGATCAAAGCAAAGGGTAAGGCTGAAAAAGCGGTAGCGGATATGGCAAAAGAATTACTAGACATATATGCCCAGCGACAGATTGCAACGGGCTTTGCTTTTGATGCCGATACTCCTTGGCAAAAAGAATTTGAAGATGCATTTCCTTTTGAAGAAACACCAGATCAGCTGGTTGCCATTGAGGAAATTAAGGCCGATATGGAGCAGCTCAGGCCGATGGATCGACTGCTATGTGGTGATGTAGGCTTTGGTAAAACGGAAGTCGCAATTCGAGCAGCTTTTAAAGCGGTAATGAGTGGCAAGCAAGTTGCAGTATTAGTGCCAACTACAGTACTCGCCCAGCAACATTACCAGACTTTTAGTGCTAGATTTGCAAACACAGGATTATTAGTGGATGTGATTAGTCGTTTTCGAAGTGGCAAGGAACAAAAAGCTACGGTTGAGGGGCTTGCTAGTGGCCGCGTTGATGTGCTAATTGGCACACATCGGATTTTACAGTCGGATGTGACCTTTAAAAATATCGGACTTCTTATTGTAGATGAAGAGCAACGTTTTGGTGTAAAACAAAAAGAAAAATTAAAGCGCTGGTGTGCTGATATTGACATACTCACATTAAGCGCGACGCCTATTCCCCGAACGTTACATATGTCTCTTGTGGGTGCCCGGGATATGAGTATTATCGAAACCCCTCCCGAAGAACGTTTTCCCGTACAAAGTTATGTTGTGGAATATGATGAAGAAATTATTCGTGATGCCATTAAACGAGAACTAAAGCGAGGCGGACAGGTATATTTTGTTTATAATAGGGTGCAAACAATCGATAAAATGTACCGCCGTTTATCAGAAATGCTGCCTGATGCAAAGATAAGGGTTGCTCATGGTCAAATGCCAGAAGAACTGCTAGAACGGGCGATGCTTGATTTTTATGAAGGACAGGATGATGTACTCTTATGTACCAGCATTATTGAAAATGGCCTTGATGTGCCGAATGCTAATACCATTATTGTATATGATGCAGATCGCTTTGGTTTATCCCAGTTGTATCAAATGCGAGGGCGGGTAGGCCGTTCTCATCGTATGGCATTTGCTTACTTTACTTATCGTCCAGATAAAGTATTGACGGAAATCGCAGAAAAACGCCTGCAGGCTATTAAGGAATTTGCAGAACTCGGAGCAGGCTTTAAGATTGCGATGCGGGATTTGGAAATTCGCGGCGCAGGTAATATTTTAGGCTCCCAGCAACATGGCAATATTGTTAGTGTAGGGTTTGAAATGTATTGCCGTTTGCTCGATGAAGCGGTACAGCATTTGAAAACGGGTCAACCAGTAGAAGTCGCGATAGAACCTGTTTTAGAATTTAATATTGAAGCTTATATTAGTGGCGACTATATTGATGATGCCATGCATAAAATTGAAATATATCAACGTATTGCTGCTAGCAGAAATGAAGAACATATTGCCGATTTATTAGATGAATTAATTGATCGCTTTGGTGAGCCACCCCAATGTGTAATGAATTTATTAGAAGTTGTAAAAATCAAAAACTTAGCTCGCGGCATTGGTATTCGTTCTGTCATTCAACATCCTAATTATGTAGAAGTGCTATTCACAGATCGGCCTAACGTGGAACTGAATCGAGTTATGGCACTGAAAGAAGCCTTTCCTGCCAGGGTTACTATTTATCCTGAAGGCATTCGACTCAAAACATTACAAATAAACAATAACTCACTGTTGCCATGGCTGGTAAAAGTGTTGACTGCCCTTGTATAAGGAAACTTTTAAATGCAAAAAAATAGTGAAATATATTCCGTACAAATGGCAAAATTATGTGAATAAAAATGTTAGGTCAGATGTATACTATCACTGAAATCAGATGTAAAAAACTGTAGAAAAAGGAGGGCTACTGGTGAAAGCGACTGGAATTGTAAGAAGAATTGATGACTTAGGTAGAATTGTAATACCCAAAGAAATTCGGCGAACACTCAGGATTCGCGAAGGTGATCCATTAGAAATATATGTCGACCGTGAGGGAGAAGTTATTTTAAAAAAATATTCTCCTGTGAGCGAGCTAGGTGATTTCGCGAAGGAATATGCGGACTCCCTATATGAGGCGATTGGACATATCATTTTAATCGCAGATCGGGATAATATAGTTGCTGTAGCTGGCTCATCGAAGAAAGAATTTTTGAATAAACCTTTGGGTAAAGTTGTGGAAAAAGTAATGGAAGATCGCAAAGCAATTTTGCTCAATAACTTGGAAGAAGGTAAGAGTTGTAAAGGTTGTATTATTGATGGTGACGATGAAGAAGAAATGTGTAAATTTACATCAGAAGTAATGGCTCCCATTCTGGTGGAAGGTTCTGCGATTGGCGCGGTGATTATCTGCTCAAAGCAACCAGGACTGCAAATGGGTGAAATGGAAGTCAAGTTAGCCGAGACAGCAGCAGGGTTTCTTGCCAAGCAGATGCTCCCTTAGTTAAGGCACTTTAAATGAAAAGTAGCGGACTATAGTTCGCTACTTTTCTAATTACAGTTTTTAAACACACAACCCTAATTTAAAAATGTGGCCTGCCCCTTGCATAACGCAAGTGGTTTTTTTAAAACAGTCTCTAGCTGATAGGAATGGGGAATGTTGTGGAAAGGAAGGACGCTAGGTGAGTAAAGATACATTTTTGAGGGGGGCACTCATTTTAACTTTTGCTGGTATTATTGTGAAAGTTATTGGTTCCGTCAATCGAATTTTATTGTCTCGTTTGCTTGGTGGTGAGGGAATTGGCCTCTACCAGATGGCTTATCCTATTTATCTGTTAGCACTAAGTGTCTCATCAGCTGGCATTCCCGTCGCGATTTCCATTATTGTTGCTGAAAAAATAGCCATATCTGATTTTTATGGTGCCAATCGAGTGTTTCGTATTTCATTAAAGCTACTTGGCATAACAGGAATTATATTCACCTTTTTATTATATTTTGGTGCAGGATGGCTTATTGAAGAACACTTTGTGCGAGATGCCAGAGCTTATTATGCCATTATTGCGTTAGCGCCAGCTATATTTTTTGTGACCGTACTATCTAGCTATCGTGGTTATTTTCAAGGCTTGCAAATGATGACGCCAACAGCGGTATCGCAAATTTTTGAGCAGTTGCTTCGCGTGATTACCATGATTGCCTTAGCCTATTACTTATTGCCCTTAGGACTTGAATATGCAGCGGCTGGTGCTAGCTTTGGTGCAGTGCCGGGAGCAGTAGTGGGCCTCTTGGTACTGATTTATTTTTATTATCGGAATCGTGTGGATTTAAAGAAAAAAATAAGTACCCAGCCTGCTACTCAGCAAGAGCCTAGTTTGAAAATTATATCTCGTATTGTAAAATTGGCTTTGCCAGTATCCTTAGCTAATATTATGTTACCGGTGGTAGCGAGCATTGACCTATTTATTGTTCCAGCACGCTTAGAAGTTGCAGGCTATACGGTGACTCAAGCAACAGAACTTTTTGGTTATTTGACGGGCATGGCAGTTGCTCTCATCAATTTACCTACAATCTTAACTGCTTCCTTGGCGGCTAGCTTAGTGCCAGCAGTGTCTGAAGCCTTTACCTTACACAATCATCAACGGATTTATCAACGTACTTCCATGGCAATGCGAATTGCGAACTTGATTACCATACCAAGCTTTGTAGGTATGTATCTATTGGCAATGCCTATCTCTCAAATGTTATATGGCACTCCTAATGCTGGCACACCGATTGCTATTTTATCCATAGGCATTGTACTACTAGGAATACATCAAGTTAGTACCGGGGTATTGCAGGGACTCGGGCATACGACGATTCCTTTGTGTAATATGATTGTTGCAGCCGTGGTGAAAATCCTTATGAGCTGGACCTTAACGGCAATTCCATCCCTTGGCATCCAAGGTGCAGCTTGGGCAACAAACGCTGATTTTGGTGTTGCGGCGTTCTTAAATATGTATTTTGTCTATCGTTATGTAGGATTTACTATTCATATAAAGGATACAGGGAAAAGTATTGTGGCCGCCATTGTAATGGGTGGCGTCGTCCTGCTAGTATATGATAATATAATGCTTAAGATCTTCCATAATACCATTGCGACCCTGCTTGCTATTGGTGCAGGTGGTTTTGTATATGGTATGACCTTATTGTTCTTAGGTGGTGTCGGACAGCGAGATATTGAAAAGATACCTAAATTTGGAACGCGGCTGTCGGTAATAATAAGGAAATTAGGTTTTTGGCGTAAATAATCTATATATATGAATATGAGGAGAAAAAATGGGGAAAATTACAATTGTAGGCTTAGGGCCTGGTTCTTTTGGTCTTATTACGGTGGAAACTCTAGAACTGTTACAAGCAGCCCAGCCTTTACTATTGCGTACCGCTAAACATCCCACCGTAGCTGAGATGAGGAAACGAGGAATCGAATTTACTAGCTATGATTCTATTTATGAAGAAAAAGAATCTTTTGAAGCAGTATATCATGCTATTGTCAATGATTGCCTAGAGCAGGCAGCAGTGAGTGAGAATCTTGTATATGCTGTGCCAGGCAGTCCGCTGGTAGCAGAGAAAACTGTGAGTCTCATTAGAGAGCGAGCTAGAGAGCAAGGAATTACGGTTATTGTTATGCCAGGTATGAGCTTTTTGGAAGTGCTATATACTCGTTTGTCTATTGACCCAATTGATGGCCTCACCGTACTTGATGCTGCTGATGTAGCCTCCTTGCCCCTCGAGATAGCGACCTCCCTAGTTGTAACCCAAATATACAATCGTCATGTAGCTTCCGAGGTGAAATTAGCTCTCATGGATCATTATCCTGATGACTATGAAATTATAGTTGTAAAGAATTTAGGGTTAGCAGAGGAAGAAATTTTACCTATTCCCTTATATCAGCTAGATAGAATAGGGAATATTGATCATCTTACCAGCTTATATGTCCCCTGGCAGCCTTCTGTAGAGGAGTTTACCCTAGACCCTATTGTTGATGTTATGGCAAAGCTTCGTTCCCCAGAGGGATGTGTATGGGACCTTGAACAGTCCCATACTAGCCTTCGACGCTATCTAGTAGAAGAAGTCTATGAAGTGTTAGAAGCCATTGACTTAAAAGAAGGGGACAAGCTATGTGAAGAGTTAGGTGATTTGCTACTACAAATTGTTTTTCATGCTCGTATTGCGGAAGAAACAAATGAATTTTCGATGCAACAGGTAGTTGATGGCATTACGGAGAAAATGGTGCGTCGTCATCCTCATGTATTTGGCGCTACGAGTGTGCGTGATGCTGCAGAGGTAGTTCTAAACTGGGATGCGATAAAACAGCAGGAATACGGCAATGAACGAATTTCTGTGCTAGATGGTATACCTAAGGGACTGCCAAGTTTAATGCGCGCCTATAAACTACAGCACAAAGCATCGAAGGTAGGCTTTGATTGGGATAGGATTGAGCCTGTATGGGACAAAATACAAGAAGAACTTACGGAGCTCAAAGTTGCTTGTGCTGAGGGGCAATTTAAGGAAATGGAAGGTGAATTAGGGGATGTATTATTTTCCATAGTAAACCTTGCAAGGTTCTTAAAAATTGATGCGGAAGTGGCTCTAAATAGTACCAATAATAAATTTACTCGCAGGTTTTCTTATATTGAAGAAGAAATAAGAAGAAAAAACCTTAAATGGGAAAAGTTAGGTCTCGAACAACTGGATTTTTTATGGGAAAGTGCTAAAAAACAAGAAAAAACAGGATTTTAATGGTTTTTTGTTATTTTTTTAAAAATACAGACAGGAATAAAAAAAATGATAGCGAATAGACTATTCGTAATGATTTTCATAAGGAGGCTATTTTTGTGAATAAAACTGA
>Ga0209340_1002097_pt1 | contig 12271 bp, 9 predicted proteins | sample EPASupsiteSAE323_FD_187266 | JGI IMG/M metagenome (GOLD analysis project Ga0209340, IMG submission 187266) | Bioremediated contaminated groundwater from EPA Superfund site, New Mexico - Sample SAE3-23 (SPAdes) (version 2) | ecosystem: Environmental > Aquatic > Deep subsurface > Groundwater >... | reverse complement strand
AGTTTAACGTAACTCGTTCCAAGAGTTTTTGTTTTTAAAAGCTCATTCCCGAAACGACTTGCATGACAAAGTTTGGAGGCTTTAGCTAAATTCATTCTAGAAATTTTAAATCCAACAATGATATTATGTAGATAATTAGGTTCAGGAATTTATGGAGAAAAATGAAAATATGAATAAAAGGACAAAATTCGTTACTTTAGGAATATCAACATTAATTTCATTAAATATATTATTCGGAAATTTATCTTCTCAGGCAGTAAAATCTGCAGATGTAGAAAGTTATAAACAGGTTAATGCTCTTGAACTTGTTGACAGTCCTCATGACTACCTGAATCAAAAAATTAAGATAAGTGCTACTTTCGATAAATTTTCGACACTTGGGCTTGATTACAAACCTGCAATGAGAGAAGCTAAAAATTATATTTCATTCCTGATCAAGCGACCTGATGTAACAAGCAATAATATTCCTCTTTCTGAATTAAAACTAATTATAAAAAGAGAAAAAGCTGAAAAACTCATTGACCTTGAAAGTGGCGATAAGATTGAGTTAACAGGAAACGTATTTTCAAACGCCCTTAATGATCCATGGATAGATGTTGATAATATAAAGGTTTTAAGCTCAAAAACTAAAACTGTATCAAATAAAAAAGAAATACCTCAAATAAAATAATTTTTAATTCATAAAAATATTCAGTACAAAAGTAGAAGCTGTTATTAAGACAGTTTCTACTTTTGTAACTATTCACATTTTGCTCGATTTAATTACTTATTTTTATAATTTTTACCATTCATCATTACAGAAAATTTATACAGTATGATATTATGCATTTAAACAGGTTTTGTTTTTATTAAAAAAGAAACTAAATAATAAGTAATTATATTCACTAAACATAGAGAAAAGGGAGGAAATTACCTGATGACGCAGGGAGAATTATTACAACAGGTAAGGGTTACACCAAAACATGTCGCTGATTATATTTCTATAGTGGGAGAAGAGAGAATAAATAACTTAAAAGAACTTGCTAAACCACTCAAAAACAAGAAAGTATTAAATCTTAATGCTACTGCATACGGCGGTGGTGTTGCAGAACTTCTAAAAACACAGGTTGCTCTTATGCAAGATCTCGGTCTTAACGTTGACTGGTACACTATGAGCGCAAGCCCTGAATTTTTTGAAGTTACAAAAATGTTTCATAATAATTTACAGGGACATCCGGAACTTCTGACAGAAGAACAGAAAAAGATTTATCTTGACGGAGTTAAGCAGAATGCAAAAGCTATAGTAGAAAATTACGATTATGTAATTGTACATGATCCTCAGCCACTTGCTATACTTGAATATATACCTGCACCAACCGGAAAATGGGTCTGGCGTTGTCACATAGATACTTCTGAACCGAATCCTGATACATGGAATTTCCTTTATCCTTATATGAGGCAGTACGATGCAGTGATATTTACGCTGGACGAGTTTGTTAAAGAAGATGCCGAACTGAAAAATTTAACATTCATACCCCCATCTATTGACCCTTTAAGTCCAAAAAATAGTAAAATGTCAGAAGATGAAGTTAACAAACTAATGTACAGTTATAATGTAGATCCTGAGAGACCCATTATTACTCAAGTTTCAAGATTTGACCCTTGGAAAGATCCACTTGGAGTGATAGATGTATACAGAAATATTAAATATGGCCAGGTAAGAAATGGGATCAAAGGTCTTCAGCTTGTTATGGTAGGCAGTATGGCTCATGATGATCCTGAAGGATGGATTGTATATGATCGTGTCATGAGAAAAATAGGAGAAGATTTTGATATTAGTGTATATACCAACTTTCATAATGTCGGAGATGTAGGTGTAAAAGCTTTTCAATGCGGTGCTGATGTACTTCTCCAAAAATCACTTAAAGAAGGTTTTGGTTTAACTGTTGCAGAAGGTCTATGGAAAGGAAAACCCGTTATTGGTGGTAAAGTAGGCGGAATAAAAATTCAGATAAAAGATGGCGAAAATGGTTTTCTTGTTTCAAGCATTCAAGAAGCAACCGAGAAGACTCTTTATCTCTTAAAGAATCCTGATATTGCACAAAAGATGGGCAAAAAAGGGAAAGAACATGTAAGAGAAAGATTTCTATCAATCAGAGAAATTGAGGATCATTTAACCTTATTTAATAAATTACAAAAAGAGCCTTGCTCAACTGCGTTTTGTAGTTCATAATATAAAACTATAGTTGGCTGGAGTTTTATAATGCTTGAAAGAAATAATTATTTAGTAATACATGGGCATTTTTATCAACCTCCAAGGGAAAATCCCTGGCTGGAATCAATAGAATTACAGGACAGTGCTGCACCATTCCATGATTGGAATTCTAGAATAGCCTATGAATGCTATACACCAAATTCTGTTTCCAGAATTGTTGATCATGACAATAAAATACTTGATATTACTAATAACTATTCACTAATAAGCTTTAATATCGGTCCAACTTTGCTTTCATGGCTCGAAATACATGCACCTGCAACTTATGAACGAATAATCGAAGCTGATAGGCAAAGTCTGGAAGAACATTTTGGGCATGGAAATGCTATTGCTCAGGTTTATAACCATATTGTTATGCCTCTTGCCAATGAAAGAGATAAATATACTCAGGTTATTTGGGGAATAAAGGATTTCCAGTACCGTTTTGGCAGAAAACCTGAAGGAATATGGCTGTCAGAAACTGCTGTTAATGATGATACTCTTAGAGTGCTCATTGACTGCGAGATTAAGTTTACTATTCTTTCTCCCTATCAGGCATTAAAAGTAAAAAGTATGGATAATAATAATGAATGTTGGACTGATGTAAGTTGGGGTAATATTGATCCAGGACAGGCATACAGGTATTTTCTAAAAGATAGCACTGATAGATATATCGATTTATTCTTTTATGATGGTTCTATTTCAAGAGCTGTTGCTTTTGAAGGTCTACTGCACAATGGTGACCGCTTTATAAGCAGGCTGAAGGACGGAATCTCATTTGAGAGAAATTATAATAATCAGCTTATTCATATTTCGACAGACGGAGAAAGCTACGGACATCATACAAAATTTGGAGATATGGCTCTTTCTTATATGTTAAAGAGACGTGTTCCCGAAGTGGGATTTAAGCTTACAAATTATGGTGAATTTCTTGCCAATAATCCTCCGAAATGTGAAGTAGATATCAAAGAAAACTCAAGCTGGAGCTGTTGCCATGGCGTTGCAAGATGGGAAGATAACTGCGGCTGCTCAACAGGTGCAAAACCCGGATGGAACCAAAAATGGAGAAAACCTCTCAGACAGGCTCTTGATTGGCTAAGAGATGAATTAGTTATAATTTTTGAAAAACACGCTGGTATGTATTTAAAAGACCCCTGGAAAACCAGAAATAGATATGTAGAAATAATGCTTGACAGAAGTGAACAGACAATAAGAGATTTTCTTGCTCACGAATCTGTTAAAAAACTTTCTCAAAAAGAAATCACTGACGTTACTAAGCTTCTTGAGATGCAGAGGCAGGCTATGCTTATGTATACAAGCTGTGGATGGTTTTTTGCCGACATTTCAGGTATTGAAACAGTTCAGATTTTAAAATATGCAGCAAGAGCAATGCAAGTAGCCGGAGAGTTTTCTGATAATGATCTTGAAACAAGATTCCTTCAAATCCTTTCTGAAGCAAGAAGCAATATAACAGAGTATGGCAACGGAAAAGATATTTATTTAAAATTCGTTAAACCTTCAATTGTAAGTATCAAGCAGGTGGTAAGCCACTGGGCTATAAGTTCCCTGTTTGAAGAATACGATGATGAAACAGACATATATTGCTATATTCTGAAAAATTTGGATTACAGGAAATTCAAAAAAGGAACTACTTCGCTTGTTTTTGGCCAAATTGAAATTGTTTCAAAAATATCTCTTGAAAAACATCATATGGTACTTGCACTGCTTCATTACGGAGGAGAAGATTTTCACTGTGTGATCAAAAATTTTACAACAATTGATGAATATAACAATATTAAGGAAAATCTGGTTAATAAATACCATTCTTTACCTTTAACTGAAGTTATCAGAAGCCTTGATGAATACTTTGGCAGGGAGTATTTTACTCTTAAAGATTTATTCCTTGAAGAAAGACGTAAAATTATCAGTATTTTAATAAAAGATCAGCTTGATAAATTTGCAACGACTTATCAGGGCTTGTATTTAGAAGGAAAAGGTCCTATGGTGCAGCTTAATGAACTTGGTCTGAAAGTACCATCTGAATTCAAAATTGCTGCTGAGTATTCATTAAGCCGTTATTTTAACGATATTATTTCAAATGTTGATGATATAGCAAATCCTGAACTGCTTCAGGAAGCAATTGATATAAATCTGGAAGCCAAAAAACTTGGAGTTAAATTAAATCTGGAACCTGCAGAAAAAATTTACAGTTCTCATTTGACTCAAATGGTTAAAAATCTTGCCAGTACTATGGAAATTGAAAAATGCGAAGATACGATAAACACTCTATCATTAGCAAAAAAACTGGGACTTAAACTTAATTTATCACAGGCTCAGGATATATTTTTCAATTCAATTTATAATCAGGTTTTGGAACTTTTTGAATCTCTGGAAAAATCCAAAAATCAGGAAATGGATCAAAAATTTATTTCTTCAGTCCTAAGTCTTGGAACAAAACTTAATTTTAATGTTGAAAAAAGATATATAGAACTTAACAAGCTTTCTTATATAGACATAAAACACTAGAAATTGTCCTCAAGAGTATGAATATTAAAATGCAAATAGCTGGTTGTTTGTAAAAAATAACTAGCTTGGTATATTTACCTACCTATTTTGATTCGGGCATATTTATTGGATTATTATTTGGCTTGGCTTTTGGAGGATTTTTATACTCCGGCACAAAATTATCTTAATTTCCGCATTAATAAGGGGGAATGATGTTTTGGAGTAATTTCATTCATATATATCAACCACCCACCCAGACTTTTGAAATAGTTGAAAAAGTAACCAATGAAAGTTACAGAACTCTTGTTAGAATTTTACAAAAGTTTGAGAAAGCTAAAATTACATTAAACATCAATGCAAGCCTGACAGAGCAGCTTGCTAAATATGGGTTTGATGATGTAATTGAAGGACTGAAAGAATTAGCTCAGGATAAAAGGATTGAATTTACTGCAAGCGCAAAATATCATCCTATATTACCTCTTATTCCTGATGAAGAGATAAAAAGACAGATTGAACTTAACACTGAAACAAATAAAAAGTACTTTGGCGAAAGCTATAATCCTGTCGGTTTCTTCCCGCCAGAAATGTGCTACAGTGCACATATAGCTGAAATAATAAAAGAGCTTGGTTTTAAATGGATAGTTATTGATGAAATAGGCTTTAATGGGAAACTAGAACAAGTTAAAAACGATAAAATATATAAAATTAAAAATCTTGGAGATCTTTTTGTATTTTTTAAAGAAAGAAAATTCTCAGCAGGCTTAACTTATGGAAAATATCCCGGATTTAATGAATTTATAAAAGATATAAAGAACTTAAATGGAAATTATTATCTTTTAACCGGCACTGATGGTGAAATTTACGGACACCACAGACCAGGGCAGGAATTTTTACTCAGTGAAACTTATGAAAATGAATTAATTAAAACTTGCACAATTTCTGAATTATTTGACTATTTTACAGATATTAACGAAGTAGATCCTCTATCCTGCTCATGGAGTAGCTGGGAAAAGGAAATGGAAGAAGGAATCCCATTCCCACAATGGGATTATCCAGATAATGAAATTCATAAATTACAATGGGAATTAGCTTATTTATCAATAAATATAATAAAAAATACAGATAAAAATTCTATACTATATGATATTGCAAGAGATTTTCTTGATAAAGGTCTGCACAGCTGTCAATGGTGGTGGGCAAGTGCAAGACCATGGTGGGATAACGGTATGATTGAAAAAGGAGCACAGCAGCTGTATTCTTCCATAGATATCTTCAAAGAAACTCTTGATTTAACGGATATAAAAAGAGCTTTTGATCTTAAAGAAAATATTATTAAAAATGCAAAAGCTTATTGGGAATCAGGAAAAGCTGCAAAATTAAAACAGGAATATATGAAAGAGTTTACTGAAGTAGAAAATGAACTCAGCTTTGGTTAATCTATAACATTTTTAGTTCCAGACAGAAAGGAATTTTTTTAATGAAGAAAGATATATATGTAATTCTGGCTTTTCATGCTCATGAACCCATTTGGGACCTGCCTGGACAATTGCAAAGGGGTATTACAGATCAACGCGTTGCACAAGGAATACTTGCAGAAAACTATGTCAGAAAAAGAATGCAGGAGGGTCGGAATATTTACAGGGATTTGATTGATTTTTCCAGTGACCTTCAGGCTCCTGTTGCACTTGATATAAGCAATGAACTTTTATTCCAGCTTGGCAGAATCAGGCCTGACAGTTTTACAATGTTAAAAGATGCTTATTCTTCAGGATTAATTTCTCCTTTATATACAATGGCTCATCATACACACATATGTCTTATGAATGAAGATGAAATAGAAGAGGAAATCAAGTTAAACGAACAGTTTATTCATGATATTGTCGGTGCTCCAAGACCTAAGTATCGTGGAATGTTTTTTACAGAATGTTCTATCGATGAAAGCAAACTTAAAGCTGCCAGAAATCTTGATATGGAGTATATAATTTTTTCTCATATTACAGAAGAAAAAGGAGATTTTTCTTTCTCAGATCCTGATGCAGATTATATTTTTAAGCCCTTTAGAGTCAAACACGATCTTCTTGCACTGCCAAGAAATTTCCCTGTTTCACAGCTGATCTGGAAACCAATTACAAGATGGTATCCTGATAGACTAAGAAATCAAGGATTCTTTATGGGACAATACTATGTATTCAGCGAAGAATATCGAAATAAAGAATATCTTGAGTCAAACATAACCAAGGAACAGGCAATAGTTGAATATACTCAGGTATTAACAGAACAGATAAATCTTGCTCCTGATTCAGGATTATTATTATACATTCAAGATCTTGAACTCATGGATTTTGGAGATCTGGCTCTTCAGATAGTAAATGCCTCCTGGAAACAAGTCCGAGAAATGAATATAGCAAATATTCACTTTGTAACACCGGATCAATACATTGACAGCTATATAAAAGAAGTTAAAAAAGAGAATCTTCCTAAATTAAGCTTTAGTAAAATAAGCTGGGCTCCTGAAATTAGAGTATTGCTGAGATATGACGGTCATTATCCTCCTATAGACTTTGGCGAATTCAGAGGTCATAAGTCAAATAAAGATTCAATATTTAAAAAAGATCCTTTTATATTCTGGGAGCAGGGATCGTTCTTTACAGGCTTTTTTGACTGGCTTTTGAGAGTTCATGATTTTGAACTTACTGCAGATGTTACGGCAAAAATCCTGAATGATGAAGACTATCAAATCATGCAGTTCCCCGGAGAAAAAAGGCTGCCAATCCAGCTAAGATTAATGAAAAGAGCCTGTAACTGGGGATGGGCTCCTGATGAAGACAGACAAAAAAGACCCTTCCTTGATGGTTTTCTAATTTCGGATCATTTACTGCTTTTACACAAACTTTACCCAATGAGAAGAATGAGAAGTGTTGAAAGAATTGACAGTTATTATTTTGAAGGATTAAAAAGACTTCTCGAAGTGCTAATCGATATCAGAATTGATTACTTGAATTTTGGCCTTGATATTTTAAGGACTGATAAAGGGCTTGATATCAGCTTATCCATTGAAAAGCTTGACCATGCCAAAAGTTACAGGCAGCTTGCAAAATCCCATATTGAATCGGCATATGAGATTTACACAGATAATATGCTCAAAAACCTGAAAGATAATGATATCTGGATTACTTTCCTTGAACAGATAAGGGAATACTGTAGATGTGTATTTATTTCTACAGATCAGATACAAAGGGCATGGATTCATAGTCAGGATACTGAAACTCTTATTAATGCCATGTATAAATACCTTTATGACCTCTATCCACCGAGATTTCCTTCTCTAATTGACGAAATAAGGCAGGAAAAGGCTGTTATGCAATAAATAAATATTTTTAATATATAATAAATATGATCAGTCTAATAATGCGTGTGTTATGAAACAAAAGAAAATTTTAATATCAGGATATCACGGGTTTAATAATTTCGGGGATGATGCAATACTGCATGTTCTTATTTCTGATATCAAAAACAGCACAGGAAATCCTGAGATTACAGTAATATCTAACAATCCTGAAAAAACAAAGCTGTATTACAATGTCAAATCTATATATAGATTTGATTTCAAAAATATTTTTTCTCATATGCAATCTTCTGATCTGTTTATAAGCGGAGGAGGAAGCCTTCTACAAGATATAACAAGCTTTAAAAGTCTGTTATATTATTTAGGACTAATATTTTTCGCACTTATACTTGGAGTCAAAACCTGTATTTATGCACAGGGGATAGGTCCTATAAAAAGTAAATTTGGACGTTTTTTAACTTCAATCCTACTAAAAAATCCGGATTTTGTAGCAGTTAGAGATACTGACAGTCAGAATTTTCTAAATGAGTTAGGTGTTAAGTCAGTATTAACAGCTGATCCTGTCTGGAGACTTGAATGCGGTGGTATGAAATATAACCTTGCACAAAGTAATAAAAAAATAAAAGTCGGAATACAACTCAGAAAATGGCATTCTCTGGATGATGAAAAACTCAGAAATCTGGCAGAAGCCATTAATTCAAATTTTAATAATGAAGATTACTTGTTAATATTGATTTCCTTGCAGGACGCACAGGATCTGGATGTTACAAAACGCTTTGAAAAAGTGCTGAAAGAAATAAATAGTTCATTTGAAACTATTGTTGCATCTGATTTATCAATTTGTGAAGTTTCAGACTTGATAAGTCAGCTTAGTTTCTTTATCGCAATGAGATTTCATGCTAATCTGATATCAATAAAATTCAATATTCCTACGTTGGCGGTATCTTACGATCCAAAAGTTGAAAGTCTGGCAATAGATGCACAAATACCATATATTTCAGTTAAAGATATGAATTTATCGGAGTTAAAAGAAAAAATTCAGGTATTAATTAACAATAAAAATACTTTTATAGATGAATTAAGAAACTTTTCTGAGAAAAAACAACTGGAATCTCGACAAAATCAGGAATTATTGAGTAAAATATTATTGCAGTAACAAATTGAAAGCTGGAAAAATTGAGTCAAGAAATCACTAGTAATAATTTAAGAGCCTGTATTCTTGGATATCCTGTTGACCTTGTAAATATGGATGATGCTGTTTGTTTTGCAGAGAACTGTATAAAAAACTCAACAGGCGGACATGTTGTTACACTTAATCCTGAAATGATTATGCAGGGAGAAAAAAATATTCAGTTAAGTACTGCTTTAAAAAATGCAGAACTGATTATACCTGACGGAATAGGTATTATTAGATCTCTTGGCAAGCTTGGAATTAATCATATAAAACAACTCCCGGGTATAGAATTTTCTGAAAAACTTATAAGTGTTTGTGCTGAAAAATGCTATAAAATTGCCTTTTTAGGTGCATCAAAAGATACAGTTGAAACAATGGTACAGAATTTGAGAGAAAAATATCCCTCAATTAATATTGTTTTTATTCATGACGGTTATTTTAATGAAAGTAATGAAGCTGAAATTATTCAGCAATTGACAGATTTAAAACCAAATGTTCTATTTGCAGCTTTAGGAGTACCCAAACAGGAACTATGGATTTTAAAATATAAAAATATACTCAATTCAACCCTGATGATCGGTGTTGGAGGAAGTTTTGATGTATGGGCCAACAAAGTAAAAAGAGCTCCTTTTATATTTAGAAAGTTTGGACTGGAATGGTTCTTCAGGTTAATATCACAACCATCCCGATTTAGCAGAATGTTTCCAACCTTACCGCTGTTTTTTATAAAAGTTGCACTTGATAATAAAAATACAAGAAAAGAGTTTTAAAATGAGTGAGATTGCAAAATTAAGCCAGAAAGAAATAGATGAACTGTCAGATGTTGCATTAAAAATAAGACAAGATATATTAACAATGATACATGGAGCTAAATCCGGTCATCCCGGAGGAGCTCTTTCTATTGTTGATATCTTAATTGTTCTCTATTCAAAATGCTTAAAACATGATCCAAAATGGAATAAAAGTCAGAACTGGGAAAACAGGGACAGATTTATCCTTGCAAAAGGGCATGCCTCAGCTGCCCTATATGCAGTTCTTGCTGAATCAGGATATTTTGAAAGAGAAGAATTAAAAACATTTAGAGCTTTACACTCAAGATTACAGGGACATCCTTCTTATGGGCTTTTACCGGGTATAGAAGTTTCTACCGGATCTCTTGGACAGGGTTTATCCATGGCATGCGGTATAGCTCTCGGTTTAAGGCTTGATAAAAAAGATTCTCATGTATTTACAATACTCGGTGATGGAGAGGTTCAGGAAGGACAGGTCTGGGAAGCTGCAATGACCGCAGCTCATTATAAATTAAGCAACTTAACAGCTATTATTGACAGAAACTGCCTTCAAATTGACGGAAGCACAGAATGTATTATGTCAATTGGTGATATTTCCAAAAAATGGGCGGCTTTTGGTTGGCAAGTTCTTGAAATATACGGACACGATTATCAGGAGATTTATGAAGCCCTACAAAAATCCAGACTTATTGGCAATCAAAATAATGCACCTGTAGTCATTGTTGCCAATACTGTTAAAGGTAAAGGGATATCATTTATGGAAAATAATGCTTCCTGGCATGGAAAAGCTCCTAACGATGATGAATATAATATTGCTATGTGCGAATTGAGAGGATAGAATATGTTAGCTGATAAAGTAGTTAAAAGCTCATTAAGAGCAGCTTACGGTGAAACTCTGGTAGAGCTCGGTCATCAAAATCCAAATATTGTGGTTCTTGATGCTGACCTTTCCTGTTCAACTCAAACTCAAAAATTTGCAAAAGTTTTTCCGGAAAGATTTTTTAATATAGGAATTGCAGAACAAGATGCAATGGGTGTTGCGGCAGGGCTTAGCACCTGCGGAAAAATACCTTTTGTCAGTACATTTGCAATGTTTGCAACAGGCAGAGCATGGGAACAGATTAGAAATTCAATTGCTTACCCCCATTTTAATGTGAAAATAGTTGCTACACATGGCGGAGTTACTGTAGGTGAAGATGGTGCAAGCCATCAGGCCCTTGAAGATATTAGCATAATGCGCAGTATCCCGAACATGACAGTAATAGTTCCTGCAGATAGCCTGGAAACAAGAGAAGTTATTAAATTTGCAGCAAACTATAAAGGACCTGTTTATGTAAGAATAGCGAGGTCTGCTATTCCTGAAATTTTTGTAGAAAATGACTATAGCTTTGATTTTCCAAAAGCAAATATCCTTACAGAGGGAATGGATGTAACAATTATTTCAAATGGCGAAACTGTTCATGAAACATTAAAATGTGCTAAAATACTTGCAAACAAGGGTATACTTGCAGAGGTGATAAATGTACCTGTTGTAAAACCCCTTGATGAAGAAACTATTATTAAAAGTGCCCAAAAAACAGGTGCAGTTATAACTGTTGAAAACCATTCAATTATTGGTGGAATCGGAAGCGCAGTTAGCGAATGTCTTTCCGAGAAATATCCAACTATACTAAAAAGGGTCGGAGTCAAGGATCAGTTTGGTCAAAGCGGAAAAGACACTCAGCTTATGGATGAATATGGACTCATAGCTGAAAAATTTGTAAATGATGTAATAGAATTAATAGAGAAAAAGTAGAATATATGATCAGATTAACTAATATAACTAAAGAATATGGCGAGCATAGAGCTCTGGATGATCTCAGTTTACATATAAAAATTGGCGAATTTGTGTTTCTGGTAGGTTCCAGTGGGGCAGGCAAGTCAACTTTGATGCGTTTAATATATAGAGAAGAGCTTCCTACTGATGGGGAAGTTCTTGTCGGGGGAATTGATGTAACAAAAATTAAGTATTCTCAGGTTCCTCAGCTTAGAAGATGTATGGGTATGGTATTTCAGGATTTTAAGCTTTTATCGAATCAAAGTACTTACGATAATGTCGCCTATGTAATCAGAGCTTTAGGCATGAGCACAAAAGAAATTGACATGCGGGTAAAAGGAGCTTTAAAAGTCGTAGGTCTTTTGCACAAAATTGATGCAAAACCTTCTGAATTATCAGGTGGAGA
>Ga0209340_1002091_pt1 | contig 12300 bp, 11 predicted proteins | sample EPASupsiteSAE323_FD_187266 | JGI IMG/M metagenome (GOLD analysis project Ga0209340, IMG submission 187266) | Bioremediated contaminated groundwater from EPA Superfund site, New Mexico - Sample SAE3-23 (SPAdes) (version 2) | ecosystem: Environmental > Aquatic > Deep subsurface > Groundwater >... | reverse complement strand
TACCAACTCGGGACTCTGAAAAAACAGGGGGTCATCTAGCGTACGCTCTCAAAAAAAAAGAAATCAGGTACAATGACAAGAAAATAAGAGTGAATTATGCAATCTCATCCACTATTTTAGGTCAATATGGTGAAACTATCTGAATTATCTGGGGTTTATCGGAATACTCTACTAAAAATAATATTTTTCAAAAGGAGATCTTGATTTGGCTTCCGTAACGGGATAAAATCTAACGAAAAAATCCCGCATGCAAAAAAATTACCGGCGATTATACTGTCCGGACGGTGATTTCCGGTACAGCCCGAAATAATTGCCGATAAGATCCGTTTCCAGTTCCCTGAGCTGGTGCGCGTAAATTGCTTTTTCCGGGCAATGGACAGAGACATGAAGTGTCCTATAATCTCCCGTTTTTTGGGTCAGGTCTGCCAGCCGGTGTGCACAATCCCCGGACTGGCCGATGGAGATAATCTCTCCCGCACCAGCATCGGACAGGATATACAGGCATGGTCCTGCATGTGTTGCCGGGGTTTTTTCCGGTGCAAGGATTTCAGGATTGTTCCAGGCAAGTCTCATCCAGCCCGGTTCCCCGGGTTTTCCCGCTGGGTTGAGCGGGGCATGACTGGGACTTCCAGCCGGATTGTCTTTCTGGTCTTCTTCCAACTTCCCGCCACGCAGATTCCCGCTCCGGCGCGAGGAACTCCGGTAGCGCGGGTGGAACCGCCCGAAATTGCAGAGTGGGGATTCACCATGTTCCTGCCGGTACTGGTACAGGAGATATGCCCTCATCCCCATCCTCCCATTTGCTGTGGCATCGAGCGGGGTTGCGGAGCACTCGTAGGCAAATCCTTCTGCATCCTGCCATGCCCACAGGCACGCTGCTTCTGCATGGGGATCGGCCCATGGCATCAGGTTCCTGTTACGGAGTTCCAGGCGAAGATCGCCCAGGCGTTTGTAAAGCGAGGTCCGGGTCTCACCGATATACAGGAAAAAATCTTCTCCCATTGGCCGTATGCGGTAGAGCCCGGGCTCTGTTGGAATCTGCCGGAATTCCTGTTTGTCGGCAGTAAATGGTACCCAAGGGGACCAGGAGAGCGAATCTCCCGCTGACGATGGAATATTGGTATCGTTACTTTCGGAAATTTGCGGTTCAGGATCGGAAGGCATCTGTGATTATCGTTAGGGTGAGAGCGATGATAAGAATGGCGGCGATTTTGCCGGGAATGAAGGATATTTTTTTGGAACTCTCAAGAGCGATTCGTGTTTTTCTCCAGATTTTTTATGAAAAAGAAAATTATCAGTAATTATGATGGGGGTTGAGACCCCCATACCCCCAAAAATGATAGACTCCGCCGCCCCGAAGGGCGCCCCGCGGCGGATTGATGACTAAGCTCAAAAACGGAAAAATGTGTGACAGAAAAAAAGTGTAACTGAAAATAATGTGCCAGAATATTCATTGCCCCGCCATGCCTCGGAGAGGCCCTGAGGCGGGGAAGCATCGCTCTAGATAAGAAATTCTTGAAGCAATGATCCAAACTCAATCAATTTCCTAATATTTCAGCAGATTTTTTTGACCGATATACGGAATTAACCAAAAACCGCATATCCTCATAAACAACCCAAAATATCCCATTCACCGGCGGGATATCAGCGGAAGAATAATCCCGTCGAGCTCTTTCATGATAAGTTCTTCTGGGGTGCAGCGGAATACTTCGAAATCCGCTTCGGCCTTGGCAAGTTCCCGGGCCCGCTTCTCGACAGCAGACTTGAGTGAGACACGTTTTTTTATGATATCTTGTTGTACCCGCTGCAATTTCGGGATGCCCTGTAAAATATCCCGCTCAACGGGTTTTATCATTGGCTGGTACTTGTGGATGACCGGTTTGATATCAGAATGCTCGACTCCTTTTGCAGGTTCGTAGAGGAAATTGCTCTCCATCTTCTCGCGCCAGTGAAGAAGACTGTTTATCAGGGTATAATCGAGCTGGGGAATGCCGCGCAACCGGATCGGGGAAATATCTGCAGCACTCCGGATCCCGGCAGATTTTAAGGTATTTTTCAGTGCTGGTGTGACCCGTGGCAGTGTGCAGTTGTCGATGCTGCTGTGCTCTAAAAATTTTTTCTGCTGCCGTTCCTTTGCGGTCCGCTCCAATGCCAGGAGGGCTGCCCGGTACTCCCGTTCAATATGCTCGTATTTTCCCTTGAGCATCCGCAGGTGGTTCAGCTGCGCAAAAAAAGCCCCGTCTCCTGCCTCGGCGATCCATTTCCGGTTCCACAAATCCCACATGTATCGTGCGCTTTCGAGGTTGGTCTTCCTTCGCTTTTTCTCCCCGGCTGCGTCGCCCGGGTACAGGAGAAGGGCGGTGACAATGACCGCAATGGGAAGGAGCATGAGGTAATCGGTGATCATATCCATCAGGGCCAGGATGAGACAGCCGGCAAGGATTGCTACACCCATAAACAGGCGCATATTCCGGAACCCGAGGGACTGTTCCATGCCCGGGGAGATGGGCTCTGCCCGGACAAGGAAATTTCCAGGACTTATCGGTGGTATCGGCCCCGGGGGAGCGATCGTCTCAACTCTCTGCCACTCGCGCTGGAGATCGATCCGGGTGATCCGGTCTGCGCTGAGGAACAGCAGGAGACCGGAGCTCTCTTCGAGTTTGCACCAGGGGCATGAAGCAAGTCCGGAATAATAACTGTGCACGGAGTCTGCACTGCACCGCCGCATCCTCTTTTCCAGGTCCTCGAATGCATCCCACCAGTCCCCGGCAGCAGGCCGGCCGTCCGGCTTTGCCCCGGTCTCGGAAAAAGCCTGCTCAAAGAGCCCGGCTACCTGGGACGGGACAACCGAGAGGCCCACGGAATTTGGCGGAGGGGCGATGGACTTGAGCGGGGAATTTTTCCCATAGGCAAACCGGAATTCGGCAATGGATTTTTCCAGCGGCATATCCTCTTTTCCCGCGTACACGCCCGAGTAGGGATGCCGGCCGAAAAAGAGGAGCTGGAACGAGAGGATTGCAAGGCCGAAATTGTCATGGTTTGCTGTCCGCTCCATCCGGAAATGTTTTGAATGCAGGATTTCGGGTGGGGTGAATTGGGCAACGCCCACTTCGCAGTAATAGAGCTGGTCCCGGGTCCGGACCTGGAACGAGTCGCAGTCGATGAGCCGGACACAGGCTTCATCATTGACAAGAATATTTCCCTCGTTGACATCACCGATCACATACCCGAACTTATGGATCACAAAGAACGCGGCTGCCAGGTTTTTTGCCGTGCGGACTAAAAACCGCCAGTCCGCGTGGGGGAAATGCTCTTTCCGGTGCGTGGGGCCGTACACCTTGTGCACCGGTTCATAGTCAGAGATTCTTGGCATGAGAAAGCCGACCACCGGGCCGCGTTCTGTTGCATAGAGTACGTCGGTAGGCCAGGCCGAGATGCTCTTTAATTCGTCATTGCATCCCCGCGCCATGAGAAGCAGTTTCTCCTGCTTCTGCCGCTCGAGCGGCTTGTGATAGATCTTGGCTACCTCATTTTTGTGCAGGGGTAGGCACTCGTACACGTCCCCTTCGCCGCCGCTCCCGATCTTCCTGCCCAGAGTAATCCGGGTGCCGGCACTGGTATAAAAAGGCCTGAGGGGAACAGCAGCCAAACGATCACCTGGTAAGCCGGACTGCTAAGACGAGCGTCTTGTCATCATCGCTTCGCGCAGCAATATCTTCCCGGCAGAGGAATGTTTCCAACTGTGTCGAGAACGGCAAAAAACCGCTCTCCGGGTACTGCTGCAGTGCGGAAAAGAGCGGCTGGAAAAAACCGGGATGGGCTTTTTTCAGCGCAAATGAGAGGACGAGATTCTGCAAGCCATCGGTGAATAACGCAATCTGATCCGGTAATGCAGCGTGGAGAATATGCAGGCGTTCGAGGTACTGTTCATCGGTTATGAAATAGGTCGTGTTGGCGTATTCGCCTTGTTCCGGCCAGAAGATGGTCTGGTACTCTGTGCCGGTCCCGGTCACGATCGCGCCATCGCCGATCTGGAAAAAAAGAGCCCCGCCATTTCCCGCAACAGCGCCAAGGATCGTGCAGGCAAATTCCCGCAGCCGTTTTCCGCCAACCTGCGTTTCGGCAATTATTGCCTCCCGGGCCGCGGTGATCCAGGCCTTCACCGTTTCATCGGGGATTTGAGAAATATCATCCTGTTCGCGGAGTGTTTCTGCGATATGCGTGTACAGTGTTTCGCACGCGATCTCTGCGCCACGCCCGCCGTCAGTGGTACTTCCCGCCCCATCTGCGGCAATGCCGATAAAAAATTCTGAGTCTCCCAGTTGGATGGTGCCGGCCCGGGATGCGTCCTGGCCGTTCTCACCGCGCTGCGTGTGGGCTTTTCCGGTTACCGATGCACAGGTGTACTTCCATCTCATATCTCACTCCAGCCAAGGGGTGGAGCGAGCAGGATCTTGTCCCCGGGATTGCTCCGGGACGCAGATTTCATGGAATTGGAGAGCCACTGGAAAAATTCACGGAATTTTAAGCCCTGGAGCTTGACCGGTTCCCGGATAGAGATCTGTTTCAAGACTTTCATATCCGCTTTGTTGACCCCGATGGCAAAGAAGGCAAAGGATTTTGCATTCTCGCCTTCGCGGACCAGGGCCGCAGCGCTCTGCCACTCATCGGTTGGTGCGCCGTCGGTGATTAAGAATATCCAGGGCCGGTAGAACGAGATGCCGTTTGCCCGGTACTGTTCTTTCCGGGTCTTGATGAGATCAATGCCTTTCCGGATCGCTTCTCCCATGGGCGTATCGCCTTCTGCCTTAAGTTCGGGATCAAAGAAACATTCAGCGGTATTGAACTCGGAGATGAGCCGCACCGGCCCGAACGAGAGCAGCGCGACTTCAACTCTTTTTATCGCGAGCGAGTCGTTCTGCAATTCATTATAAAAATCACGGATACCGGCATTGAGTTCGGTGATGGGCTGGCCCGCCATCGATCCCGAGGTATCGAGCAATAAGAGGCAGGGGCACCGCGGCTCCGGGTTTTCTGCAAAGGTCACCGCGCCGAGCGGCTGCTGGTCGGGGAGTAAATCAAGATCGTTGCTCATGATATTTCACCGTAAAATGTCGGTAGTAAACTATCGGCTCTCTATAATACTTAGCGTTCTTTTGTTTTAAATTAAATTTTTTCTGCATAAGAAATGTAAACTTGTCATGAACCGGTTACTGCCCGGTATATCGGATCGGTTCCACCTCCGGAACCGGGAACTACCGGGGCATCTTCCCTGAAATTATAATTTCTTCCCAAATCCCTGCAGGCAGATGAGGGCATCGTCTTTTACCCGGTGCCCGTTTCGTTTTGATAAAATTAATTGAGCAGGTGAAGGGCGCTGCGGATTTTTGTTGCAGTGAATGGTTTGAGGATATATCCGGTGGGATTGACCGCCTTTGCTCGGCTGATCGTTTCTGCATCATGGGATTCGGTAAGAAAAATAATCTGTGAACCTGCATGGGTATTTTTTATTGCCCTTGCCGCATCAACGCCATTGAATTTTCCGGGAATGTTCATATCAATAAAGAAAATATCGGCCTTTATTTCTTGGTTGAGTTTCATTGCATTCTCGCCATTATCTGCCATGTAGATACGGTCATAGTTAAGAATTTTCAACTGTCTCTCCAGAAGGTTCCGGATTGCCGGGTTGTCTTCTACGATCATGATCTTTGTTGATTTTCCGGATTTTTCTTTGAGTTCCGGCATCTCTGGCCCGGCTATGCCGGTGATATCCGGCAGGGCAATTTTTTCCGGCTTTACGTTTTCACTCAAAATCTTTTTTGTGGGCAGGGGGCTGGCACATTCACCCGGAATGGGGGAAATATTCTGAGGTCTGGCACCAGCTTCCTCTTCATCTCCCTTTTCTGCAGGAATGACTGCTGCCATGGTTTTTTCCAGGACTGCCAGGTAATTTATTGACCGGGAAATTTCATTGAATATTTCAAGGCCATTTCTTCCCATCCCGTTCTGTACCTTGATTTGCTTAAGCTCACTCTTGGTAAATACTTCGGCTATGGCATCGATATCATGGACACGAAGATTTCCCAGTCCGAAGATTAAGAAAAGAGCAGGCATACCACTGGAGTCATACAGGGTGGAGAGCAGTTGTTTCCCAAACTTCCTGATAAGCTCCGGCCGTATCCGTTTATCGCAGATCATGGCAAGCTGGTGAATCGCCGTTGTGCCATTACAATCAATCTTTGCAAGGTCACTCGGATCTGCGATCATGATCAGTGCTGCCCGGTCGATCATCCCGCCTTTTTTTATCACGGCCTGCACAAACTTTCCCCCGCTCATGCAATCCCTTTTGATGAACTGGCGGAGCATCTTCACATTCTCTTCCCCGAGCATGGGATCCCCGCGATGCATCGAGTCTATCAGGTCCATAGGAGATATGAACATGTTTGAAAAAAGTATCCCCCAGATATCCGGGAGTACTTTATAGTTATTCCCTTTGACTTCCGTCTTTGCGCAGGTCTTAAACTTCTCAAGCAGCTTGGATGACTCGCTGGTCTCCAGCGCATAGCGTTCAGAGCTTTGAAAGGAAGATTCGAAAACTTTCTTTTCTGTCGGGTATACAATTTGTTTTTGCGCTGAACCGCATTTTTTGCAAAAAACTGCATCATCATCGATCTCGATACCGCATTTTTTGCAGAACATGTGTCTTCATATTTGTCTTCCGGCATAATAAAATCTTATTCTTTTACCGTTGAATCTTCCCATTTTTCGCAAATATTGTATTTTGTTAATGAATCGTCAATTCGTAACATTAATATTGTATCAGGTCCACTGGCACCAAAGAGAAAATTACATCCCTTGTTGCGCCAGATTAAAAAAAGCGTTTAAGGGATTTTTATGGGATGCTCAGTTATCACCAATGCAATGGACGATGCCCCGTTTACGATGAAGCATGCCCATATCTGGTCCCTCTCATCGATGGGGATCTTTCTTGACGGGTTCGATCTCTTTGTGTTGTCGATTGCGCTCCCACTCATCATCGTCCAGTTTGCCGCAACCCCTCTCCAGCAGGGAATCGTCGGTGCAGCAGCGGTAGTCGGGGCAATCTTCGGGGCACTCATTGGGGGCAGGCTCTGTGACCGGTTCGGCAGGAAAAAAGTCTTTTTAGTTGATCTCCTCATCTTCATCATCTTTGCTGTCCTGTCGGCATTTGCCTGGGATATCTGGTCGCTCGTTCTGTTCCGGTTCCTGCTCGGGATTGGTATCGGGGCTGACTACCCGGTCTGCGCATCCTATGTCAGCGAGTTCATGCCAAAGAAGATCCGGGGGCGGATGCTTATCGCTGCGTTCAGCTTCCAGGCAGTCGGCATCTTTGCTGCAGCAGGTATCGGGCTTGTCATCCTTGCGCTGCACCCGTCAGAATCGGCCTGGCGGATCATGCTCATTGCCGGCGCGATTCCGGCAATCGTAATTCTTATCCTGCGGCGCTCTATCCCGGAGAGCGCACGGTGGCATATCCAGCGAAAGGAATGGAAACTTGCAACCGGTGTGGTCCGGTACCTGATACCGGATTTTACTATGGATAAATCCATCAAGCCCCCGGCAGAAGCAGCAGCAAAGCCCGTGCCGGAAAAGAGACCGGCATGGCATGCAACGTTAGAGACCTATGCAGAACTTTTCAACCGGAATAACCTGCGCAGGACTACGCTCATCACGGTTCCGTGGTTTCTCATGGACTTTGCTTTCTATGGTGTCGGTATCTTTACACCGATTCTCATCGCCTCCATGATGGGCACCCATACAGCCGGGCTTAATTTCATTGCGCAGGACTTCTACTCCTCCGGCCTGACGGCAGTGCTGGATGTGTTCCTGGTCCTGGGGTTCATCCTCAATATTATCTTTATCGAGCGGGTCGGCAGGATGCGTCTCCAGCTGGCAGGTTTTATCGGTATGGCGGCCGGCATGTTCATCCTCGCCCTGTCCCAGTCCGGTTCCCAGACCATCATCGCACTTGCGTTCGTAGGCTTCGGGCTCTTTAATCTCCTCCAGAACTGGGGACCGAATGCCACAACATTCCTGCTCCCCGCTGAACTCTATCCCACCCGGCTCCGGGCCACCGCCCACGGGCTTGCTTCCGGCATTGCCAAGGTCGGGGCTACCTGCGGGATCATGTTCGTGCCGCTGATGACAGCATCCTATGGTGTCCGGCTGACGGTCATCTTCATGGGCATTGTCTGCATCATTGCCTTTATCGTAACCTGGCTGACCCGGATCGATATGACCGGGCGGTCGTTAGAAGATATCGAAGATGCTGCGTAATGCCTCCATGCGGGGAGAGACCGGATGGTTTTTCCCGCGGCCATTCTCTACTTTTGAAGACAGGCTCACCCGGGTATTTCATACTCATGAGGACTGGTTTATCCGGGATTTCCATACTCCTGATGACTTGATATCCGGGCATTCCCGGAATAAAAAGACCGGGTCTGTTGACCATGAATAAAATTCCTTAAAGAAACTGATTTAAAAAAAGTAAAAAAATAACCGTAAACGCACTCAGAAGCGGGGCTTCCGGTGTTTCGGGAGGCAGTCCCTGCAGTAGACGGGCCTTCCCTCAGTTGGTTTGAACGGTACTTCGCATTCTTTTCCGCAGTCTGAACAGACTACTTTTGTCATTTCACGGGGACCGAAGTCGCGAGGACCGCGGTTTCCACCAAAATTTGATTCTCCATACATAATGATTACTCAAACAGTCTTATTGACAAACTGTGCTACTACACATGCTGTCAGAGTATAAGAGTGTCCCTGTTGGGGACACCGGTAAACCCTTGTCCGAAACTGCATCAAAGAATGTGTCTCCCTTCTCCTTAAAAAAGGGAAGAACGGTTTTTTATTCCTGCTTTGTTGACAAAACACTCCAGTAATAAAAAAAATTTCCCTGACTTACGGAAATGGTATCAGAGCTGAGCAATGACGCTCTCGACACAAATCTCAAAATCATCTTTTGAACAATCAATGGTGATATCGGCATACTTTTCATACAACGGAATTCTCTGGTCGTACATATCCCGAAGATCCTGGCCCGCGATTAAAACAATTCCGCGTGCGGTACTGTTCCGGAGTCTCTTTGCCATCTCGTCAAAAGAGATCTGCAGGTAAACAACAATTCCTCCTGATTTCAGGTGCTCCATTGCCCGCTCCGAAAAAACCACGCTGCCCCCGGTGGCTATAACGGCGTTATGGCAATGCAGCGACAGGATCGTTTTTTCTTCCAAAGTTTTGAACGCACCGGGCCCGTCCGTGTCAATGATTTCCTGCAAGAGCCTGCCGGTTGTTTCCTGTATTGCGATATCGGTGTCGATAAATTTCATTCCCCGGGTTTTTGCCAGGATCACGCCCATGGTGCTCTTGCCGGCGCCGGGCATGCCAATGAGGATGATGTTTTTCATGGCTTTTTCTCCGGAATTTATGATAAGCGTTTGAGGTATAAACCGATGTTTGCCTCAATCCTCCAACTGGATCCCCTTCATCGTGTCCATCATCGGACTTTTGGATCTTCTCATCATTGCGTCGTGGCAATACGGGCAGACGGCAGTGTGGAGCTCGGGAAGTTTCGGTGAACTTAAGTCACGTGAATTTTTTTCTTTTTTTTTCGAGGATTTATTCTCTCATGAAAAGAATTTTCGATAAGGAAAATTGATGAAACTGTTTTATTTCTTCCGGGTGATGGCGAGGACTACTTTATCGATCTGCTCTTCTAACCCCGGAAACTTCGCAGGCTTGTAGTAATTGACCTCAAACTGGGGAAGTTTAAGGCCGCCGACAAGGGTCAGGTCGAGCTCTACTTGCACTGGCTGGATAAGTACGATCATCAGCCGGGCGAAGAAGCACCAATCGGACTTGTCCTCTGTGCAGCTTCTTCTGCAGGTCACGTTGAACTCCTCGAACTCGAAGCATGCAGCATCCGCGTTGCTGAATATCTCACCGAACATCCACCCCGCGAAGTGCTGGAGAAGAAACTTAAAAAATGCGGTTGCGATTGCCCGGGAGCGTTTCGCTCCACAGGAAACGGGAAATAATCATCACCGTTTCTGATGTAATCAAGGAGATTTGTTATCCCTGGCACCTCTCGACCACATGGAAGAAAAGAAGTGAGAACAAAAATGGCAGGCGAAATCCCCACATTCAGGTTTTTATGAATATATTTGGCGTGGTCAACGTGAGAAAGGAAAAAGGGCGCCCTTGTGAACCACTTCCATCGATAGCCTCATTACCCCCGGCTTTCCAGTAATCTCCATGGCTACTCTTCGTTCGGCCGCACTCGCAGCAGCCTGTATCCTGGTACCCCTGGTTGCCGGTACTGTTGTGGGTTTCCTCACTATGGGCGGGATCCATACCTGGTATGTCACGCTCAACAAACCTTGGTTCACGCCACCGGATTATGTCTTTGGCCCGGTCTGGACCTTCCTCTACATTCTGATGGGAATCTCCCTGTACCTTTTCATATCTCACGGCTGGGAAAAAAAGTCCGTGAGAACCGGTGTGATTATTTTTAGTCTCCAACTGGCGGCAAACCTGGTATGGTCGTTCCTTTTTTTTGGCATGCAATCACCCATCGCCGGACTTGCAGATATCTTCCTGCTGCTGGTACTTATTGTCGCAACTATCGTGGCATTCTACCGGGTGTCAAAACCTGCCGCCGTGCTGCTCGTTCCCTATCTTGCCTGGGTCTGTATAGCCACGACCCTGAATACCGGAATCGTGTTCCTGAACTAACATGATCCGCTTTTAAAAAAATCCGGGTGAACGGCGGTACGCTGCAGCAGGACAGAGTATCACCGGAGAATTTCACCATCCTTTCCATTTTTAGTTCCCGCATTCCCATCTTTCGCTTTATCCAAAAGCCCCGTCCGAGTGCTGACACAAGCTGCTTTATGCTCGCTTACGCAAACACAAAAATTGACACAGATATGACAGCAATACCCCGGAAATACATTACGGATGCCATGAACCAGAAGCAGGTGGTGATTGTCGACATTGAAACCTTTAACCGGATGGAATCCATCATCGAAGACAACGGTCTTGCAATGTTTATGGCAGAGGCAGAAGACGATGAGATTCTCTCTGTCCACGATGCAAAAAAGCACTAAAAATCACTGAAAAAAGATTGAAAAGCCTACCTGCGGCTACAAGAAAATATTCTTAAAAGATCTCGCAACGATATCCAGACGTGACCATTCCCGGATAGAGCAGCTGGTGTTTGAACAGATTCTCGCATCAGAACATTTTTTTTCAGATTTTGATGTCAGCAAAATGAAAGGATTCGAACAGTACTATCGCATTCGTACCGGACAATTTCGCATCGGATGTAAAATCAGCGATGATACTACGATCATATTCTACCGGGTAAAGAGTCGGGAAGAAATTTACCGGGTGTTTCCCTGAATTTTTTTCCATCGCGGGATTTAATAATAGACAACTCCGCCCCTAAGTCCACACTGGCCAAGGGTAAAAAGCCCCAGATTGAGCGTAAGACCCCGGCCTCATCCCCAAAACTTTTTCCCCCACTCCATCCAACAACCCGGCAGAGCACTCATGGATACCCAGATACTCTATGTCACATTCACGAATCCCAAAGTTGTAACCAGCATGCTTCTCCTGGGAATTGTCCTTGGGATCGTCCTATCGGCCATGCTCCGTTACCTCGCGGGACAATGGTACATGCCCACGGCCTTTGTGGGCATCTGTCTTGTTGTGGCCCTCGGGTACTTGTACTGGCTCGACCGGCAGGACTTCCGGGCTTAAAGTAACACCATCCGGGCACCGGTCCCACCGCTCTACCGTTTTTCCGGATTTCCCCAATCCAGGCAACCCCGTTTCTCTGGTGGCAAATCATATCCCCTCTTGAGTATCCCGGTCTTTTTCCATCACCCGATGCAAAAACTACCGGATTTATCAGGCACCAGCTTCCATTCTTTTTATGAAGATCGCAATTTCCATTCTTCTCGTAATTCTTGCCGTAATCGCTTGCGGGTGCACGGCCCAGAGCCCGGCCCCAGCAGAAGTACCGGTCGCTGCCACGCCGGCAGCAGCAGCAACCCCGAACCTCATCGGCACCTGGACCGGGCAGATGCAGGGATACGAAGAGAGGATCGGGTATACCGATTATGGCAAAATGTCCATCACCATGATCGTGACAGAACAGCACGGGCGTCTCTTCTCCGGCCACCTGACCTTTGGTGTCAACAGCACAACTACTCTGCCAATGGCCGGGGTTATCAGCCGCGATGGTAAGACATTTGCCAT
>Ga0209340_1002090_pt1 | contig 12300 bp, 17 predicted proteins | sample EPASupsiteSAE323_FD_187266 | JGI IMG/M metagenome (GOLD analysis project Ga0209340, IMG submission 187266) | Bioremediated contaminated groundwater from EPA Superfund site, New Mexico - Sample SAE3-23 (SPAdes) (version 2) | ecosystem: Environmental > Aquatic > Deep subsurface > Groundwater >... | reverse complement strand
GTTTGATCAATTATGTTACCAGGTTTGATTGCAAAGATAATAACAGCTGCTAGTATAGCTAATATGGCTAATACTATCATAAGTTCTACTAGGGTGAAGGAGTATTTATTTGTTTTTGAAATTGTATTCATAATTATAAGTTTTCTAAAAAAAGGTTTATTAATTTTTCGCCTCCCATATCTCTTAACTCTTGTATAATGATTTTCTGTATTTTTAATTCTCTGTGATATGGAATCATTATAAATCGCGGATTATTTAAAAGAATGTTTTTCAATATTCAATCAGGCGGTACTAATTTTAAATGTTTTCCTCGTTTTGACTTATTAACAAACCCTATCTTCATTAATGCCCGAACACACTGTTTTTGATTGAAATTAAAATTCATAAAAACCCAAATTTAATTAACCGCTAAAACCTGATTATTAATTTTGTTGGCAATGACTCCAAACCCCTCTATCTTGATACTATCGAAAGCAGATTTGGCTTCTTTTTCTGGTACATCATAATAAGTTAATATCGCATCATTAACCATTTCTAACAATTCTTTAGCATTTCTAGCTTGAGTGGCTAGTCCTGGTAATTCTGGGGCTCTAACTAAAAATCACCCATCTAAAGTTATTTCAATGGTTAATTTTATTTTATCTGGAATTGAATATTTTTTTCTTACTTCTTGACTAGACATATCATTAATTTAATATACCCTAAGTATATATAATTTTTAATTAAAAGTCAACCCCTTACTGCCCATGTTTAATCTCAACCACATCCCCATCGCAAAAAATATATTCCTTCCCTTCACTCCTAATTCATCCTAATGATCTAGCTTTTTCATATGAACCAGCTTCTATCAATTTCTCCCAATTAATTATATCTGCCTTAATAAAACATCTTTCAAAATCACCATGAATAGTTCCTGCTGCTTGCGGTGCTTTCGTCCCCTTCTCAATAGTCCAGGCTCGTGTCTCATCTTCCCCAGTAGTTAAAAAAGATATCAAATTTAATAATTTATATGACTCCTGAATTAATTGATCAACTTCTGGTTTTGATGTAATCCCCATTAATTCTCTGTCTTCTAAACTCAAATCAGCTACATCAAATTCTGTCTTAATATCAATAATTACATAATTTAATTTATTATCTAAAAAATATTGAATAACAGTTGGATCAACTTCTTCATCTTTTCCATTCAATAAATACAAACATGGTTTATCAGTTAAAAACTGATATTGTCATATCTTTGCCTTTTCATCATCATTCAATCCCAAATCCCTAATTTGTTTTCCTAATTCCAATCCTGCTTTCAATTTTAAAAAAATGGCATGTTCTATTTCTGCATCTTTAGACCCACTCTTTTTTTCTCTTTCTAGCGAACTAATCCTTTTGTTAACTGTATCCAAATCCTTCAACATTAATTCTGTATCTAAAACATCTTTAGCTCCTATAGGATCAACTTCATTTTGATTATTAATAATATTAGAATTTTTAAAAGCACGTAACACATATATAATAGCATTGGTTTCTCTAATATGCGATAAGAATTGATTTCCCAATCCCTCCCCATCATGTGCCCCCTTAACTAATCCAGCAATATCATAAAATTCAATTACTGCCGGTATGGTCTTTTTAGATTTACTAAACTCTGTTAATATTTCTAATCTTTTGTCAGGTACTGAAACTACACCCACATTTGGTTCTATGGTACAAAAGGGATAATTAGCAATATCAACCTGTTTTTTAGTAATAGTTTGAAATAGGGTTGATTTACCTACATTTGGTAATCCTACTATTCCTACGGATAATTTCATAAAGATTTAAATTAAAATATTTTATATCGATAATATATTACCATAATATCAAATATTTTACAAATGTTTGAAAACAAAAAAGAGAGAGGAATAAATTCCCCTCTCTTTTAATTTGTTGGTAGCAAATTTATGTTATCAGCCTCCACGATTTCCGCCACCAAATCCACCTCTTCCAGCACCACCACTTGGGCGGCTGTTGAAGGTTCTCCTTGGTCTTTCTTCCATTGGGCGAGCTTCGTTAACAATAATCTTGCGTCCTTCAAAATCAGTTCCGTTTAAAGCATCGATAGCTTTTTGAGCTTCTTCGTCAGAAGACATCTCAATAAAACCAAATCCTTTAGAACGGCCAGACATTTTATCCATGATGATAGCAGCAGATGTAACTTCTCCGTATTGAGCAAATAATGCTTTTAAGGATTCATCTGTTGTATCGTATGATAAACTGCCAACATATAATCTTTTGGCCATGTGAAAAATTCATATTTTCTTCTTGCAAGCCGACTTACTTTTCTTCCGTATTATGTTTTTTATACTCCTACCTAAGAAAACTTACAATATCCATATTATACACTATATTACGATAAAAAGCAAGTTTTAACGCTTTTTAGCCTGTTTTAACCTATATTCTTTGATCTTGGCATGATCCCCAGATAACAACACCTTAGGTACATTCAAGCTTCTTTTGCCCTTTTCCATTACAAACTTCTCTGGTCTTGTATATTGAGGATATTCCAAATCATCCTCTCCTAAAGTAAAACTTTCTTCTTTTAAAGAATCTTGTTCTCCCAAAACTCCTGGCAATAATCTAGAAACGGATTCAATTAAAGCTAATGCTGGAATTTCCCCTCCCGCTAATACATAATTTCCAATAGAAACATTCATATCTGCTAAATATTTAATTACCCTTTCATCAATTCCTTCAAATCTGCCACAAATCATAATTATTCTTTCTAATTTAGAAAAATCTCTAGCCATCTTCTGATTATATGTCTTTCCCCTAGGAGTAAAAACAATGACTTTAGTTTTCGAATCTTTCTTTTTCAAAATCTTTTTTAAACATTTAAATATTGGTTCAATTTTCATTAACATTCCTGGTCCACCACCATAAGGACTATCATCAACACTACGATGGTTATCCAAAGCATAATCTCGTAAATTATGAATTTTAACCTGTATAATTCCTAGTCCTAAAGCTTTCTTTAAAATAGCCTGATTTAAATAAGATTCAAAAGCCTCTGGATAAATTGTAATTATCTCAAAAATAATTTTTCTTTTATTCTTCTGCATTTAAAAAACTTATCGGATTTATATATCCAAAATTTTGAGGATATTTTGGTGTGTATCCAAAGCATGGCCCCATTTCTCCTTTATACGAACAGATATCACCTCCTGTTGGATTCGTTAAAACTGGTGCTGTCTTAACTTCAAAATGTAAATGCCTATCTAAAACATTTGGTTCAAAACAACCATCATTTCCTAATCTTCAATAATTATTACATCCATATCCACTAGCACCAACATTGCCAATAATTTCCCCTTGTTTAATAGTTTCTCCAATTTTAATTTTTTCTGCTATACTGTCTAAATGCCCATACAAAGTATAAACCTCTTCTCCGTTAACTTCGTGTTTTAAAATAATTAAATTTCCAAACCCATGATCAGCTGGTCCAATATTTTGGATATAGGAAACAGTACCATCATAAACAGCAAAAACCGGATCTGGATTAACGGTTGCAAAATCAACTCCAGCATGTTGTAAATATTCTGTCCCTACCTTTTGGGGACTAATAAAACTCTGACGAATTCAACTCTTTGTCATATCTAAAGGATAGATAAAAGGAGAAGCCGGGTTAATAGTAGGAATTTCATCAATTAAAATTATCATCATCCCTCTCTTACTAAAATCGTAAACTACTTTGGCATCTTCATCATGTAATCTTAAGCATCCCCCACTAAAAGCAGAAGTAACTCTTACGCCATTAGGATAATAAGGAATACCATGAACAAAAAAATCTTCATAAAACTGTAAAGAATAAGGCATAAATACATCTACCTTAGAAGATCTTAATAACGAACTCTTCATTCCTACCCTGTAATATCCAGCTGGCGTTCTAAATCATTTATTAGCTGGACCCTTACTAACAACATCGAATTCTTTAATAATCTTTTTATCTTGAATCAGATATAATTTCATTTTGGATAGATTAATTAAAATAGCTTCTTTTTCCGGTAAGGTCAAAGAAAAATAGGCTTCTTTTTGAGTACTTAAGGCCTCTAAACTTAAATTACTAATTTCTGTATTTTTAATTTCTGTTTTTCCACTTTTAATATTAACTTCTTTAATTTTAATACCTCCCAATAATAGTTTAGCACTGATAACAAAAACAGCAAATAATAATACTAATCATCCTCATAATTTTACATCTCGTTTCCCCATAGATATAACTTAACCTTTAATTAAATACAGTCTATCATAAAAACAAATAAATTAAAAGGGGGTATCTCTACCCCCTTTTTAAAAACTAATTCAAAAACAAATTTCCTAAAGTTTTAAATCATCTAATGCTTTATCTACTTCAGAAATATGTGAATCTGGTTGAGCAGGTTCTCGATAGTCTCTCTGCTCTCTTCCTTCTCCAGCCGGAATCTTAATATTGATCCTAGCTTGATTGCGAGCACCAATAATTCTTAAAATAGTTCTAATAGCTTGAATAGTTGTACCTTGTCTGCCAATTAAATGACCCATATCTTCTTGGGCAACATTTAATGTTAATAGAACTCCTCTTTCGTCTACTGTCCTGTCAATTTTGACATCTTCTGGCTTGGCTACAATGTTCTTCACAATAGTTTCCAAAACCACAATATCTGCGAATTGATCCATGTCTTCTTTTTATTACTACATATTTTAAGAGTAGCCCGACTAATTGCTACTTATATATAATATACCATAAGAAAAGAAAAAAAGCAACTAAAAGTTGCTTTTTCTTATTCCCTACTTTGCTTCTTCTTTTTTCTTAGCTTTATTGTGCATAGCTACCTTCTTTCCTTCAATTATATTCTGTTTTATTAACAAATTATGTACTGAGGATGTAGGTTGAGCTCCTTTAGAAATTCATTCTAAAATTCTTTCTTTTTTCAATTCAACTTTCTTAGAAACTGGGTCAATTCATCCCAATATTTCATTAGCTAACCCACTATTAATAGGTTTGCGAGAATCAACTAAGATAACACGCATCATCTTCTGATGTTTCTTTCCTTCTTTTCTAAATTTGATTGATAACATATATTTCTCTTTATTATTTGTCTTATTTAATTTGACAAATAACATATTACCATATTTTACTGACAAAATCAAGAACCCCACCTTTTTTCAAAAATGAGGCTTAAAATACTTCTTAGTTTATCCTACTCTCCTATGGCTGAGAAAGTGGTCGTAGTATTAGTCGCAGTCTCTGGTTCTAGGTCAGGAATAGACTCATTAGGAAAATTATCTGGAATTAATAACGTAGTTGTACTAATATCTACTTCTTTATTAACCGCTATGGGAGCCCCTTTAAAACTAAAGATTATGATTAAAGTGATAACTACTATCAATCCTATAATAATAACAATATTTATTTTCTTCATTACAATAATATTTAGAGATACTTAATTGAATACCTATATAGTATATCATACTTTCCTTGAAAACTCAACAAAGTTTTCCACCATAGACTATTTCCTTGTTTTGTGATAGTATATGAATAATCAAAATAAAAACCAAAAATGATAGTTGATGACGTAACCATAAAAATAAAAGCCGGTGACGGAGGAAACGGTGCCGTTGCTTTTAATAAAAACATGCGACAATACGGTCCAGTAGGTGGATCTGGCGGAGAAGGTGGATCTATTTACGCTTTAGGAGTTTCTGATTTAGATGCTTTAAAACAATTTAAAACAAAAAAGAAAGTGATATCAGAACGAGGACAAGATGGTAGAGGACAATATATCGATGGCCGAGGAGGATACGATACAACAATCAACGTTCCTATCGGAACAGTTATTCATAACTTAACTAACAATATTAATACTGAAATAACTAAAGTAGGCGAAAAAATAATGATTGCCAAGGGAGGCCATGGAGGTAGAGGAAATTTTCATTTCCGCTCTTCAACCAATACTTCTCCCAAAGAATTCGAATATGGAACCCTTGGAGAAGATTTCGAGATTAGATTAGAATTAAAAATGATTGCCGATATTGGATTACTTGGATTTCCTAACGCTGGAAAATCAAGCTTAATCAATGAATTAACCAACGCCAACAGTAAAGTAGCTAATTACCCATTTACAACCCTAGAGCCCCATCTAGGAGTCTATTATGACTTAATTATAGCTGATATCCCTGGTATTATCGAAGGTGCCTCTAGCAATAAGGGATTAGGATTCAAATTCTTAAAACACATAGAAAGAACTAAAATTCTTTTTCATCTTATCGCCTCAGATTCCGAAGATGTAGTTAAGACATATCAAGCCATCAGAAATGAACTAGAAAAATACAGTCCAGAACTAGCCAAAAAACAAGAATATATCATTTTAACTAAAACTGATCTTATCGACGAAAAAACAATAATTAAATACAAAAAGCTTCTTTCTAAACTTAATAAGAATATCATCCCCTTGTCTATATATGATTTTGACAAAGTAGAAGAATTAAAAAAGGTATTAAATAGTCTCATAAAAGAAAAGACAACTTAATCCTTCTTTCAAACGCTAACCGGCTTTGATTTCAAATCAAAAAACCAGATTTCATTAAAAGGATTCTGGTTTTCTTTTAAACTATTAATATATTCCACTGTTTTAGGAAAATTAATATTATTCAATTTATGCTTAAAATCTAAATATGCTACTAATCATAATCTAGCATTTTTCAATGATGCATAATGTTTCCCAATTTTCCTTTTAATACTTTCCATTAATTTATCATCATACATTTCTTCCGATTCTAAAACCTCATGGTTTTTTCTATCATCAACCCTCCCCAACTCAAAAATATTAGTTAGTTGAACAATAACTTTTTCTGATCTATCAAATATTTCATAATCATGGTCATTCTCTGTTAATCTTCCCTTTCCAACTAGTTTTCTATCCATACTTAAAAATGCCTTTTCAAAGGCATTCATAACCCTTTTCTCTTCCTTTACTTTTGTAAAGTTTTTCTTAAATTTTTGCTCTGGAATATTGATAACTTCCTTTTCGTTGAACATATGAAAAAATTATGCTGCGGGACGTGGATTCGGACCACGATAGACGCCTTCAAAGGGCGTTGTCCTGCCATTAGACGATCCCGCAATACAAAACCAGGGAAATATTATCATATTTTCCTGGTTTTAGCAATCCCCATGTATATTTATTCTAGCTGTTTTAAATATTTATTAGTAGCCATCATACTAGATGCAACTCCTAATAACATTCCAAAAACTAACTGAGCTAGCAGAATAAGGATGGCATGCCCGAAGAAATACCGAGTGATACTAACAAAACCTAGAAATTTATCTATTTTCCCGCCGATAATTAAAACCAAGGGAACATATAATAAAAAAGTAGCAAATCCAGAAATAATACCATACAGTATTCCCTCTACCATAAATGGTCCTCGAATAAATCAATTAGACCCTCCTACTAAATTCATAATTCTTAATTCATCTCCCACACTATGAATAGCCATCCTGATGGTATTAAATGCCACGATAACAGCTACTCCGCTCAATATTACAGTTAATAGTATAGTACTAATTGCAATACCCCTAGATAAACTATTCGCCCTGCCAACTAGATTTCTATTCTCAGAAAAATCCACGCTTAATAATTTATCTTTAAACATTGAATTCTCTACATAAGTAATTATCTTAGAATAATCTCCTGCTTGCTTTGCTTTAATATTCAAAGAAGCAGATAATGGATTATCCCCAATCTCATCAAGAGTTTGTAATATAACAGAATCTTTAGAAGACTTCTCTTTGAATTTCTGTAATGCTTGTTCTCTTGAGGTATATTCTACCTTGGAAACAGTTTTTAACCCCCCTATTTCTTCCTGAACCTTTAAAATATCTGCTTCAGCAACATCAGTTTTAAAATACAAACTAACATCCACTTTGTTCTGTATTTCTTTAATAAAAGAATTGGTTCCGTAATTTAGTAACAAAACTCCTGTTAAAACGGTAATACTTAAAATCATAGTAATTAAAGTGGCAATAGACAATCATCTATTGCGTTTAAAACTATTGTACCCCGATTTAAATATCCTTTTGATATTATTTGAAAATGAAATTTCCATATTTTGAATTTATAATATATATTTTCCGTTTTGTTCATCTCGAGTTACCCGACCATTCTCCAAAGTAATGACTCTTCTCCCTAAAGTGTTAACTATTTCTTTTTCATGAGTAGTTAGAATAACAGCAGTTCCTAATTCATTAATTTTAATTAATAATCTAACAATTTCTCAGGTATTAATCGGATCTAGATTCCCCGTGGGTTCATCAGCAATCAATAAATCTGGTTTTTGAATTATGGCTCTTGCAATAGCTACTCTTTGTTTTTCTCCAACAGACATTTGATGAGGAAAGTTATTAGATTTATCTCCCAATCCCACTAATTTTAAAACTTCTGGAACTTCTTTTTGTATTTCTTCGTCCGAAGCTCCAATAGATTCTAATACAAAAGCAACATTCTCAAAAGCTGTTTTATTATTCAATAATTTAAATTCTTGAAATACTACCCCTATTTTCCTACGTAATTGGGTTAATTGCTTACCATTCATTTTAGAAACATCTTCGTTCTCAATTAAAATTCTTCCTTTAGTGGGCTTGATTTCTCCAATAATTAATTTTAATAAGGTAGTTTTTCCAACTCCTGATTTTCCTACTAAAGATACGAATTCATTTTCTTTAACTTCAAAAGAAACGTTATCTAATACTAAACAATGATCATCATAAACTTTAGTAATATTCTTACAATATAGAAGTGACATATTTTTAAAATTTAAACTATTCTTTACAACAATCTAAAACCTTTTTAACTACATCCCCTAGTTTAGAGAAAATGGAGGATCCCTTAGTATCAATATTCTTTTCTTCTTTCTCACTGCTAGCAACAACCGTATTCTCTGGTATACCGCTCTTAACATCTTTAAGTCCAACTAATTTCAGGTTAATTCCTCAAAACAAAGAATACAAATCAAATGATTTATTAAATAAATTTTTAGCTAAAACCTCTTCTCCGCTCTTTAATTTTTTAGTAGCCACTTCCATAATACGCATAGAAGCCGCTAATAGGTGTTTAGAAATACATCAAATTTCTCCTTCTGGGTCTGGATCTGAAACAATTTGCTTCAATAGTTCTGTTCTCATTTTCCTGGCATCATTAAGCATTGATAAGTAATGTTCGTCTTTAGATTTTCCATAAGAGAAAAAACAATGTTCCTCAATGGAAACTAAATTCATTATAGCAATAGACATATCTTCTCCTGAGGATAAATCTAGTTTATTATCGTCTTTTAATGTATTTATTTTTTTAGCTAAGTCTTCTGCGCTATTAATATTCATAATATATATTTATTATTTTATTTACAAATTGTAAAGTTAAACACGACACTGCTAATAATTAATAAGGCTACTGGAATAATAACTTTTTGATAGAAAAACAGAACTTTTCCATTATTATATTTTCTGATAGTCTTATCAATGAATAAGCCAATCAACAATACAATGATACCAGAAATGCTACCAAAAAGCAACTTATCAGTATGTAAAAAAACATTATTGGGATTTCCCACTATTCCCATAAAAGCTAAAGGTATAAAAGTTAAGGCAAAATAAGTAACGACCCATCCAAAAGACATAAAAATAGGACCTAATAACTCTCTATATTTTTTAAATCTATGAAAAAATCAATTATGAGTTAAAACGCCAAAACCTACTAATAGGGCTCCTATTCATATGCCGGTAATCAAATCATCTATTCCCAAATACCTACATAGCCCCACGCCTACACCAATAGCTACTGTACATACTGGGCATTGAGCAAAAACAAAATTAGGTATGCATCCAACTATTAATGATACAGTGATTAAAAGACCCTTATTTATTATATCAAAGTTCTGGTTCGCTGGGTTTTTTTGTTTCTGGTAAGATGTTCCCTTCCCCGAGTTCTGCAACATTTTTTTCATAATTATTTTCTAATTCTTTATTAATAATCTCCGACTGTTTAAAATACTTAATTCATTGTTCCATCTCTTTAAACCCGTCACTTTTCTTTTTAAATTTCTTTACCCTTTCTTCGTATGGATCAACAAAGGTTTTCTTTCAAGTAAAGTTCTTCAGTTCCTTATTCTCTTTTTCAAACCTATCTTCTTCTGTCGGCTCTTTTAAGCCAACTCTTCGTTTCATTTCGAATTCTTCTCAGTGCTCATATAATTTCTTGCTGCTATGAAGGGTTCTTAATACCTCTTCTATTGCTTTTTCTTCTGCCCCTCGATCTATATTATCAATATAATCTATTTCTTTTTTTGAGGAGCCATAATCCCTTTTTATCATATTCGAAAAGCTTCAAGCTTTCTTTTTCTCAATATCATTCTTCTTTATACGTTCCTGTCCCCTGAGTGCATTTTCTAATGACAAAGATAACGGTCTCCCTATCTTCTTACGTTCTTTCAATAAATCTGCATCTGGTATATTTCTATCTAACACTTTTTTCTGATAATTTAAAATATCCTCTATGCTTTTTTGCTCTAAAAAACTCGGCTTTTCCCCTTTTCCATAAAATCAATCTACTAATGAACTTCCTCCGTGCCTACTATCAATCTTAGAATCTGCTACTTCTCGAAACTTTTTATCTATCTTTTTTCATCACTCTTCATCTGGTAAAATAATATCATTTTCTTCTAGCTGTTTTCTATATTCCTGAACATTCAAAGATAGCTCAAGGGGTAATTTCTCATCCTTATCTTTTTTCGCCCCTTTCCATTCTTTCAAAGACATCTGAGTATCTACTTCTTCTTGTGATACAACATCTCTCAAATAAAAATCTAATAGCCTACTCTGTAATGCCGATGGGTAATTATGTCTAGACCTGTTCTTGTCATCTAAAATACGTTGAAAATTTATTAAGTCTTTTATTAATTGGGCACCTTTTTCAGTATTAATCTCTGCTTCATATTTTTCCAATGGAAAAACTTTGATACCCTCTGATATAGGAATATCTTTGGATTTCTCCTTTTTAGATTTAAAAGTCTTAAAGTGATAATTCTCTGAATTATTCATAAAATAAATATGCTTAATTTATATACCTATTCTATCATAAAACCATATATTTGTCTAGCTCTTTTCGATTAGATTTCATGGGGCATTTTGGTCATCAGTAAAATCAAACCCTGATGCATTATGATGTCCTCCCCCTTTATATTTAGCTGCTAATTCTGCTAAATTAATAGTTCCATCCCCCCTTAGACTTACAAAAATTCTTTTTCCTTCCTGAGATCAAACAATTGCTATAGGTACTCCATTTTTAGCTAAAGCATGCCCTATCTCAGAATTCAAAAACTGGCTATTAACTACTAATGCCTTATGCCCTTCAAATTCTGCTTCATCTGCTACCTTACAGGCATATTCGATGATTTTCCCTTGATATAAAGATATAATATTACCATCATGTATAATAGCTTTTCTACTTTCTTCGTTTTCTACTAATAAAGCCATCTCATCTCAATCTTTAAACGTATAGGGTCTCAAACCCAATATTGATAATATTTCCTTAGCATTTTCATTCTTTCAAACTCATATGTCTTGATCTTCAACATAATCTAATAATTTAGGCATTTTTTCTGAAGGAAAAAAATAATTTCAGGCTAAAACAGACCCGCAATGATTAATATCGAAAATAAATTCTGCTGCTTTAAAAGTAGCATCTTTTCTAGATATATGATGATCTATTACAACAACTTTTTTGTTTTCAGCAATAATCTTATTCATCACATCATCTTCATCAAAACAAAAATCAACAAAGTATACTTCCTTATCTTTTAATCATACTGGAACTTCTGCATGATGATTTAACCCATAATAAAAAGCTTGGTCTCCAAATTTCTTATGAGCCACTCAGGCTGCACTAAAACCATCTGGGCAATTCCCATGATATATTACGACTATATCTTGTAAAACGTTACTAATCATAATAAAAAATCTTAATTAATTTCTTAATTAAGATTTTATCATATTTCTTCAAATATTACTAGGGCTTAAAATCCCTTACAGGCGGCATCTACAATACTCTTCTTTCCCTCATCATTTCCAAATATCTGATTAATCAATTTTTCATCTATGTCTTCTTTATTAAACAAACAGTCGACTCCTCCTCCATTGGCCTCCATCTTGTAATGACATTTGTCATTCTCCATACCAAAAACTGTCATTTTGATTACAGTTCCATCATTTCCTCTCATTTCTAATTTAGCTTTTGT
>Ga0209340_1002089_pt1 | contig 12308 bp, 9 predicted proteins | sample EPASupsiteSAE323_FD_187266 | JGI IMG/M metagenome (GOLD analysis project Ga0209340, IMG submission 187266) | Bioremediated contaminated groundwater from EPA Superfund site, New Mexico - Sample SAE3-23 (SPAdes) (version 2) | ecosystem: Environmental > Aquatic > Deep subsurface > Groundwater >... | reverse complement strand
ATCTGGTATAGGAAGTGGGTTTATATTTCTCAGGATAAGCCACTCTATACTATGGGAATAAGACTTGGGAAAATAGCAACGACCGATCAGGCTTTTGTTAATGGACATATGATTGGCAGTAGTGGTCAGGCAGATTCTAATTCCTTGGATAATAAAAAAATAAGAGTTTATCAAATTCCTAATGGATTTTTAAACTTTGGTGAATATAATTTAATAACGATAAGGGTAGGACAAGTCTATAATGATACTAGCGGTATATATAGCGAAGAAGTAAGTATTGGCGATTATAGTACACTGGTAAATCAGCTCATCCAGACGGAAGCGATAAGCCTAGTATTCATTGGATCTTTACTTATAGTAGGGTTTATGGCTTTACTACGCTTTATTAAAAAGCCAGGAGCCAAGGAGTACCTTTTTTTTGCAATTGGTATATTCAGTCTGGCTATCTATACTTTTTATATAAGCCAGTGGCGATATCTGCTAGGTGTAGAGTCAATCTGTGATGTACGGCTGTTTTATGCAGCATACTTTTCCATGGTTCCAGCCTTTCTAAGGTTTACCTATGAATATTTAGAGGATGAGGCTGGAAGTAAAGTCGACAGTATCTTTAATTATTTTACTCAAGGCTTAATTCTGTATGGGGCTTTTTTAAATGTTTTATTACTCATTTATAAGGATAAATATTTTTGGCAATACCTTGAGAAGATGACAAATGACTATATTTCACTTGTTGCAGGTTTTATAGTCATTAGTTATTTGCTTTATAAATCGGCTACAGGAGATAAGGATAATAGGATTATTACATTTGCCTCAGCTCTTGCTTTTATCTTAGGAATTTTAGAATTGGCTGCTTGGAATTTAAATCTTTCTAGCAATATGTCCATGTGGGGACTGATTTTATTTCTCCTTGTCATTACAATGGTGCTGGCAAATCGTTTTTTTCGCTTGCGCAAAGAAGTGGAGCAATACTCAACTGGCCTTGATAATATGGTTCACAAAGGAACGAAAAAAATTAAATTACTAATAGACTCTCATCGACATTTATAAAAAAATACATTCAGCCTCCGACTTTACATGGGAAAAGTCGGAGGCTGTTTTTGGTGAATAAAATTTTATAAAAGACTTGCACACACTTATTACATAAAATATAATAAGTACATACTATACAAAGTATAATAAGTTGGATAGTGAAGTGGGTGAGGTAAGATGAAAACGGAATCATTTGACAATTGCCATGCTATGAAAGTCGCCACGGATGTTTTGTTATATACCGTACGCAATGAAAATCAAAAAAATCTTCGTAAGTTACCAGAAAAAAAACTTCAATTATTAATGATTAAACGCAAAGGTGAACCCCATAAAGATCAGTGGGCAATTCCTGGCGGTGGGGTTGAAAATAATGAAGATCTCGATACTGCGGCCTATAGGGAGCTAAAAGCAGAAACCAATATTGATAATGTATACGTAGAACAGCTTTATACATGGGGGGCAACGGATCGTGATCCAAGAGCCCAGCTTTCTTTAGGGAATCGTGTCATGAGTGTTTCTTATATGGCGTTGGTGGATAGTGAGACCTTAAATATTCAAGCTGGCAACGATGCCGAAGATGCTAAATGGTTTACAGTACACTGTTCCACCATGGCGACGACCTTAGAAGATGAACATGGCTTGGTAGCAGGGAAAGAACGAGATTACTCTTTGACTCTAGTTCACAAGGAAGGAAATGAAAAAATAGAATGCTCTGCGATTATACGTGTAAAACATATGCTGGTGGGCAGGGTTGTTCATACGGAACGGGAAGTACTAACGTCTAATAATATTGCCTTTGACCATGCTAAAATCATTCAATATAGCCTGGAACGGTTACAAAATAAAGTGGAATATACGAATATCGCTTTTAATTTAATGCCTGAATTTTTTACATTAGCAGAGCTGCAGGATGTATATCAAATTTTATTAGGTAAAGAATTACGTACTCCTAATTTTCGCAAGAAAATGGTGGATGTGGATCGCTTGGTAGTGGCAACCCCTAACAAACGAGCAGAAAAAGTAGGCCATCGTCCATCCATTCTTTATACATTTAATTCGGACTGGTTTAATAAAAATCTCTAAAAGGAAGTGCAAGCATGACAATATATAACCAAGAACGACTTGCTAGTGATGTGTTTAAGATAGAGGCAGAAAAAATTCGTAATGGTTGGTACTCAGATAAGTATTTTTGCAATAATGTACTTATGTTGGAACAGCTAGCTATGGAAGGATATACCTTTCAAGGGGAAAGTGACATAAAAGATGTTGATTGCTCCTTAGTTCACAATGGTGATATCGAAGTTGAAATGCAGATATTTACGCGGCGACGCCCGTTTAGTTTAGTCACGGGGGTAGACGAGGCCTTGGCTATCTTAAAAGAATGTACTGGATACTATGATGAACACAACTGTTTTATTAATACCTATGACCAGTTAGAAGTAGAAGCCGTGCAAGATGGTACCTTTGTGTCCTATACTGGAGATCCCTTAGCAGTGGCTCCAGTGATGAAAATTAGAGGGCGCTATCGTGATTTTGCAAAACTTGAAACGGTGCTGCTAGGTGTGATTGCAGAACCCACTCGTATTGCAACGAATGTTTACAATACTTTGGTGGCTAGCCAGTCAAAAGAAATTTTGTTTTTCCCCGCACGTTTTACCCATTATAAATTACAAGCCTTGCATGGCTACGCATACTCGGTAGCGGTACAAGCTCACAACGCTCAGTTTGGTAAGCGCAATTATCGCTTTGTATCTACGGATTCACAAGCCTCTTGGTGGGGAGCAGAAGGGGTGGGCACCATTGCTCATGCTACGATTTGTTCCTTCCTTGGTGATACAACGGAAACTATGATGCAGTTTTGTCGTATTATGCCTCTAGAAGTGGCCAGAATTGCCTTGATTGATTTTAAAAATGATTGTCTTGGGGAGTCAAAAAAAATCATGGGACGGATGTTTGCTAAGTATCTTGAACTTATGATTGCAGGAAAAGAGGAAGAAGCGGCAGGTTACAAACTTTATGCAGTGCGCCCTGATACTTCCGCAAATATGATTGATGTCGCGTTAGCTTCACCAACGGCAACCATTGCTACAGATGGCGGTGTTTGTCCAAGACTCATTCGGAGTTTGCGAAATTCTTTAGATACTGCCTATCAGGATTGGGATGTATCTGAAGAATATCTTCCACTGGCCATAGACTGGTGCAAAAGCGTTTTAATCTGCGTAACAGGTGGTTTCAATATTGCCAAAATTACAGAGTTTGAGCGTAATGATGTGCCTGTAGATATTTATGGCGTGGGATCTTCCCTTATTGAAAACTCGAAGGAAACAAACAATGATTTTACTGCAGATATCGTACGAGTGAAAATCAATAATGAATGGCGGCATTTAGCAAAAATAGGTCGCTTGGTTTGCGATAATCCCAATCTTGAAACCATAATATAGCTTATAAAAAAAGTTTATTTGTAGAGGGCAAGAAGGAGTAGGATGAATTCTTGCCCTCTAGTAAATAAAGAAAAAAATAGGAATCACAACACAATTGACAAAGATTTCAAAGGATGATATGGTGAATTTATAAGAATTAATCAGAAAAAACAAAATATTCAACAATTACAGCGCCTTATAGAACTTTCGCCTTTGGCAGAAAAATACAATAAACAGGAGGCAGAGGAGAGGCAATGAAAAGGTGGATTTATCTTGTAATGATTACAATAGTAACCATTACGTTATTGCTATTAGCAGGCTGTTTTACACATAAACCAATAAAAATTGGTTACGTTGGTGGGTTAACAGGCAGATTTTCTGATATTGGTATAAGCGGTCAAAACGGGGTGATGCTAGCCATTGAGGAAAGCAATGAGACAGGAGGCATTAAAGGAAGACGGATTGAATTGATAGCAGAAGATGACCACGGCGATGCTGCTCTTGCTTTAAAAGCCGATCGAGAACTGGTGTCCCAAGGGGTAGCTGTTATCATCGGACATATGACCAGTGCTGCTTCTGTCGCGGCCATGCCTTTTATCAATAGTTCTGATGCAAAAAATACATTAATGATTAGTCCTACCACTCGCACAAGTAAGCTAACGGGTATCGAAGATAATTTTTTTTCAGTTATTCCTCCCATGAAAGCAGCGACAGATGCACAAGCTGAATATGTGCAAAAGATAGGCATTAAAAGAATGGTAATTCTTTATGATTTAGCCAATCGGGACTTTTCCGAAGATTGGGCTGCTAATTTTACGGCCACCTATCAAATGCTTGGTGGCGAGATTATTGGTATACGTCAATTTCAATCGGGAACAAATTTTAGCTATTTACAAATGATCGAAGAAATAGCCAAACTGCGCCCAGATGGAATTTTGCTAATCGCCGGTGGGGTGGATGGCGCTATGTTTTGTCAACAAATAAAAAAGGTTGGCGTAGAGGCCAAGGTTTTTTCTAGCAGTTGGGCCATGACCTATGACTTTTTGCAAAGTGGAGGTCCTGCCGTCGAAGGGGTTATTTTTTCTAATCCTGTAAATCCAGAGAATACTTATCCTCAATATGAAACCTTTTCTCAGAAATATCAACAACGTTTTGGCAAAAAGCCGGATTTTGCGGCTGCTTATGGCTACGAGGCAGCAAATGTTGCTATTGAGGGATTAAAAATTGATTCACAGCATTTAAAGGAAAATTTGCTTGCTAAAAAGGACTTTACAGGGCTATGGGGGCCATTCACCTTAGATTCTTTTGGTGATGCACAACGGGGAAATTATATTCTATCTGTTCAAGAGGGAAGCTTTAAACAGGTGAGTGATGAATAGAATAACGAAAAGCTTACGCAGTGCATTGATTCTTAATTTCATATTAACAGCAACCTTACCAATTTTGTTCATTAGCTTTTTTACCTTGCAATTGCTCAATGAAAAAATTAGCGCTCAAATTATAGAGAAAAATCATATAGTAGCGACCTCTTTAGCCGCCGAAACTCAGAATTTTTTAGTTACTGCCAATCAAGTTATGCAGCAGACGGCTGATGGCGTGGAGGGTTTTGGAATTGAAAATTCAAAGTTGCGGCAGCAGTATCTAGCATCTATTGTTAAGAATTTCCCGTACTTTGATTCCTTGCAGCTTGTTGATGAAAAAGGGACTGTAGTAATGATGGAACCCAACAACCCAGATTATGCGGGCAATAATGTCTCTGGAAATAAGTATTACAAAAATGTAGATGATACCAAACAGCCTTTTTGGTCCACAACCTTTATATCACCGATGACAGGGCAACCAACAATCACGTTAGTATACCCATTAAAAAAAGGCATGATAATTGCTAATTTAAATCTAGGTTCATTGAATCAGATTGTTGCTCATGGTAATAAACTTGCTGATGGTTGGTCTGGAATTATCGATAGAGAAGGGACATATATTGGACATACCGATGCTCATGAAGTAAATGAACGAACAAATGTGAGACAGTTTGATTATAGCAAACATGCTCTGCAGGGCGAGGGTGGAAATTATCAGCAGTTTTGGAATGGTAAGAAATATTTAATTAGTGTTGCGGTAGTCAAGCCCATTGGTTGGTCGGTTATTGTGGGGCAGAATGAAGATACTGCTTTGGTATCCGTGCAAACGGCGCGCAATGTTTTTGGTGTAGGAACCATTATGGCTTTAATCATTGCCTTACTAGTAGCAATCTGGTTGTTAGGTAAGATTTTGCAACCCATTGTTGCACTGGTGAAAGATGTACAACGGGTGGCAACTGGGGAATATCAAGTCGTAACCAGTAACGAAAGCTATGAAGAATTATCCGTTCTTTCACAAAATGTTGGTCTAATGGCGGAGGCGATTTCTACAAGGGAAAAGGCTTTGCAAGAAAACAAGCAAGAGTTAGAGCGGTCTTTACGAAAACTGGAAATTAGCAATCAAGAATTAGATCAATTTGCCTATGTGACATCCCATGATCTTAAGGCTCCATTACGGGCAATTATGAATTTGTCCCGCTGGCTAGAAGAAGATTTAGGAGAGAGTGTTGATGAAAGTTCTAAGGAAAAGTTAATGCTACTGCGTAGCAGGGCCCAACGTATGGAAAATTTAATTGTTGGGATTTTAGAATATTCTCGCATTGGCAGAGTGAAAAACAAAATGACAGTAGTCGATACAAAGCAATTAGTGGAAGAGGTTATTAAAGAATTAGAGTGTCCGTCAACCTTTCAGATTGTCATTGATTCCTTGCTGCCCACTGTGGTGGCAAATCGAATTCAACTATGGCAGGTTTTTGCTAATTTAATCAGTAATGCAATTAAACATCATCACCAGCAAGAAGGTGTTATTTGCATTACAGCACTAGAAGAAGAGAAGCTATATAAATTTTCAGTTGCAGATAATGGACCAGGCATTGATACTGCTCAACATCAAAAGGTCTTTGAGATTTTTCAAACCTTAAAACCTAGAGATCAGTTCGAAAGTACTGGTGTTGGGTTGGCCCTAGTAAAAAAAATTATTCAAAATCAGGGGGGAAGTATCCACATAACATCAGAGCTTGGGCAAGGAGCAACCTTTACCTTTACCTGGCCTAAAAAAGAACTAGAGTAAGGATACCAATGGGGAAAGGGTGATAAGAGATGAGCTATAAGACAGTAACTGTTTTACTGGTGGATGATGATGATGTGGATGTAATGAGCGTAGAACGGGCTTTTAAAGTGCATCATATCAAAAATCCTTTGGTCAAAGCGGTCAATGGATTAGCGGCCTTAGAATTATTACGAGGAACGGCGGAGCAAGAACCCATTGAGCAGCCTATATTAATATTATTAGATATTAATATGCCAGTTATGAATGGAATTGAATTTTTGCAAGTTCTTAGAGAAGATTCAAATTTAAAAAATATTCCTGTCGTCATATTATCCTCATCGGATGAGGAAAGAGATGTGGTAGATGCCTATAACTTTAATGTAGCAGGTTATATTGTTAAGCCTGTTGAGCCGCAAGCATTCAAAGAAGCAATCCGAATTGTAGACTCCTATTGGATGCTATGCAGAATGCCTGATTAAAGCTATAGTATTATTCTTTCAGCATAAGTTTATACAACACGTTACAGTAGCTTGAATAATAAGAATGTATGGTGAGGTATTATGGCAAAGTTAATTGATAGTGATGAAAAATTTCGCCTGCTGTTTGAACATGCCAATGATGGGATTTTTATGTATGAACTTTTGCCGGGGGGAATTCCTGGTCCTTTTCTTGAAATCAACCAATTAGCTTGTCAGAGACTAGGCTATAGCAAAGAAGAAATGCAGCAAAAAACCGTTAAAGACATTAATCTATTCCATGGTAATAGAAAAGAAATACAAGCGTTTATGGCAAAGCTACAAGCAACGGGCTATGGCTCTTTTGAAACGGTGCATGTCGCAAAGGATGGAACCCCTATTCCAGTGGAGATTAATTCTCGCAAGATTACCATTGGAGATAAAGAAATCATTTTATCTCTTGCACGAGATTTAACAGAGCGCAAACGAGCTGAGAATGAGTTAATTGAAAAAAATCAAGAACTAGATCAGTTTGCTTATGTCATATCTCATGATCTTAAAGCTCCACTACGAGCTATTAAAAATTTATCCCAGTGGATTGAAGAGGATTTAGCCTCTTTAGCCACGGAAGAGATTCATGCCAATATGAAATTACTGCGCGGACGGGTACGGCGTATGGAGAACCTAATCCAGGGTGTTTTAGAATATTCCAGGATAGGACGACTAAAAACGCCGTCTAGTGCCTGTGATGTTAAGGAACTGCTCTTAGAAATTATTCAGGATAGTAATCCGCCGAGTCAATTTCGTATTGAAATTAGTAGTAGTATGCCTATCATTACCACCCAAAGAGTAAAGCTCCATCAGGTATTTACTAATTTAATCAATAATGGCATTAAGCATCATGACCGCACCGATGGACATATTGAGATTTCTAGCCGGGATCTAGGAGACGTTTATGAGTTTTCAGTGACTGATGATGGACCAGGTATTGCACCGGCTAATCATGACAAGGTATTTACCATCTTTTATGTCCTCCAGCCTAGGGATAAGAAGGAAAATACTGGCGTTGGACTAGCGTTAGTCAAGAAAATCGTGGAAGAACAAAAAGGAAAAGTAATATTGAAATCCCAGCTTGGGGAGGGGGCCACATTCTCCTTTACCTGGGCCAAGGGAGAAGTGTAGCTACTATTATGCAGTTTCACTTATAATCCATATAAGAAAAATTAATTTTACTTGTTAATTATCCCATGATACAATTTGTCGAAAATAAGAATAAGGATAACAGATGGGAGGGGAGTAAACTTGTTTACATTACTTGATTTAGTGCAACCAAGTACCATCGATGAGGCATACCAAATCTTGATGGCAAAAAGGAATAATACGGTGTTAGGTGGCTGTGCCTTTTTACGATTAGGTTCAAGTAGAATTGGTACGGGTATCGAATTGTCGAATTTATCCTTGCAGTATATTAAAGAGCAAGAAGAGTATATCGAAATTGGTGCCATGACGACTTTTCGTGAACTGGAAACTAGTCCGGTGCTCGCACAGTACTTTACTGGAATACTTCCCAAGGCGGTTAGTAATATTATTGGTGTCCAATTCCGTAATGTTGTGACGGTTGGGGCTTCGGTCTTTTCTCGCTATGGATTTTCTGATCTTATTACCGCCTTATTAGCGTTAGATACGGAAGTGGAATTATATAAAGGTGGCAGAATGCCGTTGGCAGAATTTCTCCTGCGAAAATATGAAAAAGATTTGCTTACTAGAATTTTTATTAAAAAAGAAGGAAGAATCGCTTCTTACCAACATATGCGTAACTCAGCTAGTGATTTTCCCCTCGTAAATGTTGCAGTTTCCTGCTTTGGGGATCAATGGAGAATTGTGGCCGGTGCTACGCCAGCTAGGGCAAAGATTGCCGATAAAGCTTCCCTGCTACTAGGGCGAGGTGGTGCTATTGAGGATGTAGTAGATGTGGCAACCCAGGAAATCATCTTTGGCAGTAATGCACGAGGGACAGCCGAATATCGAAAAGCCATGTCCAAGGTGTTAATCAAAAGAGGTATACAGGAGGTGTTACAGTGGAAATAAAAGTTATTCTCAATCATAAACCTGTTACCTTAGTTGGGGAAAAGGATGAGTTTCTCGCCGATATTTTGCGTAATCATGGACGGCTTAGCATTCGCAAGGGGTGTAATACGGCTTGTTGTGGTCTTTGTACCGTATGGCTAGACGGAAAGCCAACCTTATCTTGTAACATCCTTGGAATCCGGGCAGCAGGCAAAGAAATTACAACGATTGAGGGTATTGCCCAGGAAGCAGAAGAATTTGCTCAAGTATTAGTTGCGGAAGGTGCAGAGCAGTGCGGTTTTTGTAGCCCAGGTTTTATTATGACGGTGGTAGCCATGAAGAAAGAACTTGAAAACCCAAATGAAGCAGACATTATTCACTATTTAACGGGGAACTTATGCCGGTGTACAGGATATATGGGACAACTCAGGGCAGTGAAAACTTACTTGGGGGTAAAGTGACATGAAGATTGTTGGTAAAGGAATTGGAAAAATTGATGGTATGGCAATTGCTACTGGTAAACCGGTGTATACAGATGATTTAGTGATGCCCAATGCCTTAGTCATAAAGCTGCTGCGCAGTCCTCATGCTTTTGCTAAGATTATAACCATTGATACCACAAAAGCAGAGCAAGTTCCAGGAGTTGCCTGCGTGCTTACCTATAAGGATGTTCCAAATGTCCGCTTTACAGTAGCTGGTCAGTCTTATCCAGAACCTTCTCCATATGATCGTTTGATTTTAGAGCAAATTGTCAGATATGTGGGAGATGAAGTCGCGGTTATTGCTGCTGTTGATGAAAGAACAGCTCTAAAAGCTATGAAATTAATTAAGGTTGCCTACGAAGTATATGAACCTGTTTTAGATTTTGAAACAGCAAAGGGCCATACTTCAGTAGTTCACACGGAAACCGATCTTCATTGTAATTTTGATATTGGGATGAAACAACAGTTAAATGTCGTGTCTTCTCAATATTTGGAAATGGGTAATGTAGAGGAAGAACTAAAAAAATGTGCCGTTGTTGTCGAAGATATCAATTATATGCAAGCCCAAGCCCACTGCATGATGGAAACGTACCGGGCCTTTAGTTATTTAGATCATGCCGGACGATTGGTTGTCGTTAGCTCTACCCAAATTCCGTTTCATGTCCGGCGCAAGCTCGCGCGGTCTTTAGAAATACCTAGTAGTAAAGTGCGGGTTATCAAACCTAGAATTGGCGGCGGGTTTGGTGGTAAACAGACGGTTGTTATGGAGTTTTTTACGGCGCTTGTTACCTTAAAGACAGGTAAACCAGCTAAATTGATTTATGATCGGGAAGAGACTTTTTCTTGTAGCAATAGTCGTCACGCCATGCGCCTTACAGTACGGGTCGGTGCTGACAGTGATGGCTACATTCGCGCCATTGATATCCAAGGATTGTCAGATACGGGTGCCTACGGTGAACATGCTTCCACTGTATTTATGGTAGTGGGGCAAAAAACCTTGCCACTATATAATAAAACCAACGCCGTGCGTTTTATGGGAGATGTTGTCTATACCAATAAAATGCCAGGCGGTGCTTTTCGTGGGTATGGGGCGACACAGGGCACTTTTGGTCTGGAAGCGGCGATCAATAAACTGGCAGATAAACTTAATATGGATCCTACAGAACTGCGTCTTAAAAATCTCATTAAAGCTGGGGAAAGTAGTTTGATTTCCCAGGGGAAACTGCTAGGTAGCTCATCATTACATCGTTGTATTGAAAAAGGTAAAGAGTTAATTGGCTGGGCTGAAAAGTATCCTAAACCTGTGGTCAATGGCAATAAGGTGAGAGCTGTTGGTATGGCGGTTACTATGCAAGGATCAGGTATTGCCAATATCGATACCGCGTCTGCTGAAGTCCGGCTGAGTGATGATGGCAATTACACCTTATTGATTGGTTCTACGGATATGGGTACAGGTAGCGATACCATACTGGCCCAAATGGCTGCTGAAATATTGGAAACGGATATGGGAAAAATTATCGTCAATGCCTCGGATACGGATGTTTCTCCTTATGATCCTGGTTCCTATGCTTCGAGTACAACCTATGTGACAGGTATGGCAGTAGTAAAAGCTGCAGAAGAACTAAAGCAAAAGATTATAGAGAAGGGTGCTGCATTTTTAGAAGTGTTAGCCACGGAGGTTGAATTTGACGGGAAAGTAATCCGTACTTTGACAGGAGAGAAAGAATTAAGTTTAGAAAAACTAGCAGAACGCATGGTTCTTGGACTGGGGAAATTACAACTAGTGGGCAATGGGACTTACGGAAGTCCTGTTTCACCGCCACCTTATGTGGCCGGTTTTGCTGAGGTCGAAGTTGATACGGACACGGGGAAAGTCAGCCTTATTGATTATGTAGCTGTTGTAGACTGTGGAACGGTAATCAATCCAAACCTTGCTAGAATTCAGGTAGAAGGCGGCATTGTTCAAGGGATTGGCCTAGCATTATATGAAGAGGTTCGCTTTGGGAAAAAAGGTAATCTACACACGAATAGCTTTATGCAATACAAGATTCCTTGTCGGAAAGATATTGGCAGGATTCACGTTGCCTTTGAAGAATGCTTTGAGCCAACAGGTCCTTTTGGTGCAAAATCCGTTGGGGAGGTTGTGGCCAATACACCTGCACCTGCTATTGTTCATGCCGTTTATAATGCTGTAGGAGTCCGAATCAATCGTTTGCCAATTACCCCAGAAAAAGTCTTTCTAGGGCTACAGGATAAGAAATAGTTTTATAAGAGGAGTAAGGAATGAAAAACGAAGAAACCATTCACCCCGTTGATGAAATGTTACCTATGGGAAAATTGTTTACCTATGGTCTACAGCATGTGCTTGCCATGTATGCAGGTGCTGTAGCCGTTCCCTTGATTCTTGCAAATGCTCTAGGATTATCCCAAGAGCAGCTCATTTACTTAATTAACGCAGATTTATTGACTTGTGGTATTGCGACGTTGATACAGACCATTGGTTTTTGGAATATGGGCATTCGCATTCCCATTATCCAAGGGGTAACTTTTGCGGCGGTGACGCCGATGATTATTATTGGTAAGGCCCATGGGCTGCCAGGTATTTATGGTTCTATTATTGTAGCTGGTATTGTGACATATCTGGCGAGTCCTTATTTTAGTCGCTTACTGCGCTTTTTTCCTCCCGTTGTCACTGGCAGTATTATTACTCTTATTGGTGTGACTCT
>Ga0209340_1002087_pt1 | contig 12316 bp, 10 predicted proteins | sample EPASupsiteSAE323_FD_187266 | JGI IMG/M metagenome (GOLD analysis project Ga0209340, IMG submission 187266) | Bioremediated contaminated groundwater from EPA Superfund site, New Mexico - Sample SAE3-23 (SPAdes) (version 2) | ecosystem: Environmental > Aquatic > Deep subsurface > Groundwater >... | reverse complement strand
ATAACCATGACATAGGACATCATAATAGTAAATAATTTTTTCATGTTATATTCCTCCCATTATTTTTTTTATTTTGGAAAAGCTAAGAATGTACCTTTATATTGTAGAAACAAAAGAAAAAGCGCCCTAAAGGTAGCTACGTACCTTTAGGACGCCATTGTCCCTATTAGACAGAAAGAGCCTTCGCAATAGTATGCGAAGGCGTCATTGCCTAACCAATATAAAGTTTATGAATTGAAGTATAACAGTCTTTTTTTATAGTGTCAATGGTAAATGTTAAAAAAAATAAGAAAAAAACAAAGATAAGAAAAAAAGTTAAAAACCGAACGAAAACTTAAAAAAACTATATATAATTCGGATAAAATGGTGTATAATAAATGACGGCTTATGGTTTGATGGATGAAAATGATGAAAAGGAGCCGAAAAAATGAACAATAAATATGATGTAGCTATTATTGGTGGAGGGCCTTCGGCAATTTTTGCCGCCTATGAATTGGTATCTAATAATCCTACTATTCGTGTTGTTATGATAGAAGAGGGACATGATATTTATCATCGTCAATGTCCTATTGCTGCTAAGAAGGTCACTTATTGTATCAATTGTAAAGTCTGCGATATTATGAGAGGGTTTGGTGGTGCGGGGGCTTTTTCTGATGGTAAATATAACTTTACTAGTGAATTTGGCGGTTGGTTAAATGAATATATTTCCAACGAGCAAGTAGAAGAGTTAATAGATTATGTTGATTCTATTAATCTTAGTTATGGCGCTCCTAAAGAATTTTTTACCACCAAGAACAGTAGTATCCGTAAAACAGCCTTACAATTTGATTTGCATTTGCTCCAAGCTAAAGTGCGTCATTTAGGTACAGAAAATAATTTGCATATTTTAAAGTGCATTTATGAATTTTTAAAAGATAAAATAACCATACTATTTGGTAAACATGTAGAAGAATTCAGCAAACAAGAAGAAGGTTTTACAGTATCCTTACGAGATGATGCTCAGGAAATTAAGTGTGATTATTTAATTGCTGCTCCTGGTCGCTCAGGATCAGAATGGTTTTCTGATAAATGCAAAAAGCTAGGCCTTGCTATGATTAGCAACCAAGTAGACGTTGGAGTGCGTGTGGAAATTCCATCCGAAATTTTTCAGCACATTACGGATGAAGTATATGAAGCAAAGCTAGTATATCGTACAAAAGGCTATGGGGATTTAGTGCGAACTTTCTGTATGAATCCTAAGGGCTATGTGGTGGCAGAAAATACAGATGGTATTATCACGGTAAATGGTCATAGCTATCGAGATGAAAAACTTCATAGTAAGAATACCAACTTTGCTTTGCTAGTCAGTAATAAATTCACCGAACCCTTTACTGAACCACAACAGTATGGCAAACGGATTGCATCCTTTTCCAATATGCTTGGCGGTGGGGTATTGGTACAACGGTTTGGTGATCTCATTAAAGGTCGTAGAACCAATGAACATCGGCTAGGACAAAGCTTTACCAAGCCTACCCTAGCAGCTACACCTGGGGATTTGAGCTTGGTGCTGCCGAAACGCCATTTGGATAATCTAATTGAAATGATTTATGCTTTAGATAAAATTGCCCCTGGTATGGCAAATGATGATACCCTGCTCTACGGTGTGGAAGTGAAATTTTATAGTTCTCGCTTAAAATTAACAGCAGAACTAGAAACGGAGATTCCCAATATGTTTGGTATTGGCGATGGGGCCGGAGTAACACGAGGTTTATCCCAGGCCAGTGCTAGCGGTGTACATGTAGCTCGCACCATTCAACAACGAATAGAAAAACAAGCCTAATAAAAAAAGCAGCTAGCAGAGTAGTACCCTGCTAGCTGCTATTTAATTAAAATACTAACCAGCCAGATAATCCGGTGTGCACATTCGTGCGATGGTAATATCTTCCGAGACCGAAAGGTCAATAAATTTTTTATCAAGGGTCAGTACAATAGGGGCGTTAGAATTTGAGGGTGGAAAGTAGAGTACTTCCGCTTGTTGGCCGTCGCTAAGTATTACATTGCTATGTAAGAGAGAAGCCCGAATTTTTTGAATAAAAGGTTCAGAAATTCTTGGGTCGATTTTACCAAACATGTCGCTAGCGAGTAAATTGAGGGCGGCAAAGGGATTGCAACGGTCATTTTTATAGGTTTCATTATGAAATATATTAGCAATGGTAATAATCTTAGCATAGGGGTGAATTTTACTGCTTGCTACCCCCATCGGGAAACCAGTACCATCTAAATACTCATGATGCTGAAGTACACTAAGCATAACCTCTTCGGAAAGGCCTTCTACATTGCGTAATAGTTGTCCACCGTTGATTACATGAGCATGAGGTTCAGGGGTGCCCTCTTTGGCAATTACCATTTTGCCGATGTCGTGTAATAAGGCGCTTAAGGTTAAGGTTTGGAGCTCTGTATCCCCGAGATTCATTTGCTTGCCCATAAGTCCACAAATATAAGCCACCATTACACTGTGGCGGCTCACCTCATCGGCTAATTGCTGATCGCTAATGAGCAAATAATCCATAATAGCAGGACCTGTTGACAAAATGGAAGAGTAGACGATAAAAGAAGTTTCTTTAAGCGCGACAACCGGTACTTGTTTTTGGTTACGAACAAAATCAAAAGAACTAGAGGTTGTTGTTAAAAGACTATCATATTCTTCAAAGAATTTTGCACACTCAATAGAGATATCAGCAGAAAAAGGCGATGAAATGGGTGCTCCCGCCAATATATCTTGCATATCATCATCCGTATTAATATGGACATAGTTAATGTCCCACATGGTCAGTAGTGAAATGGTGCGGTCCGTAATGGTTCCGCCTTGTCCTAAAAGCGTTTTTCCGTCCGGGGTAATAACAGCATGACTGAGAGTACGACCAGGGGTTAAATCTTTTACTGCAATCATGATTGTAGACATAGAATCAGCTCCTCTTATTTTAAATAGTATAAAAGGGGTCTTTTATTTTACCTTTGCACTTTATAAGTTTATAATAGGAGTAGAAATCTAAATATATTTTATTATTGTATCATGGAGGAAAAGATCTTGGTATATTTTATTAAATTTTTATATAGTACTTTTTTATTTCCCCCAGGCATTATCATCGTTGCCTTGGTGGCTCTGTGTTTCTATCTATATCGACAGCGCTCTGGCTTTGCAAAAATCCTCACAGTACTAACCCTCTTCTTTTACTTATCTACCATTTCCCTAATTAGTGATCCTTTGATTGGTTCCTTAGAAAAACGATATCAACCTCCTAGTGATGTGCATGGAGATGTCATCATCATGCTTGGAGGTGGAGCCACTCTTGATACCCCTAATGTGCACAACCAAGGCCATTTATCAGGTTTTGCCGCCAATCGATTGTTGACCTGCGCTCAGCTTTATCAGCTGCTACGGGTTCCTATTATCGTATCAGGGGGGAAAGTGCTAGAAACTACAGGATCGGAAGCCGATATTGCAAAAAGAATTTTGATGGGGTTAGGTGTTCCTGAAGACATGATTATTGCTGAAAATCAAAGCTTGAATACTACAGAAAATGCCAAATACACAAAAGAACTGATGAAAAAGAATGGTTTTACAGAGCCCATTCTAGTCACTTCGGCTTTTCATATGGAAAGATCCGTCTTACAGTTTAAGAAGGCCAACTTATCCGTTATTCCTTATCCTACCGATTATCAAACCAATCTGCGCATGCAGTTTCAGCCACATCAACTATGGCCTTCAGCAGTTGCCCTACTTGATGTTAGCTTAGCGTTAAAGGAATATGTAGGAATTTTAGCGATTAAGTGGTACTGAGCATCCTTATTTTAATATAGACTTTTTCTATAGAAGGCTGTTACAATAATGCAAGAGATAAATCCGTAGAAAAATATTAAGAAAAGAAGTGAAGAAATGATTGGTGTAAGCAAATTGCTTTGCGATACAGAAAATTTTGGGGATAGCCTTCGCTATGCTAAGGGTGTCCATGGTCAGCGCCATGGTGCTGCCGCAGGGATGGGTCCTGTAGTATCCTGGAATATAACTAGAACCTGTAATCTAAAGTGCGTTCATTGTTATTCTGACTCTGATGGAAAAAAATATGATGGTGAATTAACCACAGGAGAAGCTAAGAAGTTTATTGATGATTGCGCTGCGTTTAAAGTTCCTGTACTACTCATGTCGGGAGGAGAACCTCTCATTCGTCCGGATGTTTTTGAATTGGTCAAACATGCCAATCAGCATGGCATAAGAGCTACCTTTTCTACCAATGGTACTTTAATTAACAAACAAATGGCCAAGGATATTAAGGCCTTAAATGTAGGTTATGTTGGTATCAGCCTTGATGGCCTTGGTGAGGCCAATGATAAGTTTCGTGGCAAGTCGGGAGCCTTTGATAAAGCACTAGAGGGCATTCGTAATTGCTTAGAAGTTGGGCAACGGGTAGGACTGCGTTTTACCATTAATCGTTACAACTTTCATGACCTTGAAGAAATTTTTCGACTAATAAAAGAAGAAAAAATTCCTCGTGTCTGTTTTTATCATCTTGTATATTCCGGCAGGGGATCGCAAATGATGCAGCATGATGTTACCCATGAAGAGTCTCGTCAAGCTATGGATCTTATTATCCGTAAAGCAGAAGAGCTAGGGGATAAATGCGAAATTCTCACCGTGGATAATCATGCAGATATTGTCTATTTGTATTTACAATATCTAAAAAAAGATCCTGTTCGTGCTGAAAGAATATGGGAACTTATGATGCGTAATGGTGGTAACCGCTCTGGTATTGCCTTTGCCAATGTTGATCCTTTAGGTGATGTTCACTCCGATCAATTTACACAAAACTATACCTTTGGTAATGTTCGGGACAAGGCTTTCGGTGATATTTGGACAGACGAATCCAATCCAATCCTCAAGGGATTGAAAGATCGTAAGGGTTTACTAAAAGGGCGCTGCGGCATCTGTAAATGGCTAAATGTCTGTAACGGAAATTTCCGCGCTCGCGCCGAAGCAACAACAGGCGACTTCTGGGAATCAGATCCAGCGTGCTATTTAACTGATAAAGAAATAGGGATAGAATAAATAAAAGCACCAACAGGTTCGACATGGAACTTGTTGGTGCTTTTATTTGCAGGAAAAGAAAAGGCGAATCAAAGGGACGGTTCTTTTGAGTTAAATAGAAGAATGTGATAGAATAAAAAAGAGGTGATTAAAATGCCCAGGCAAGCGCGTCAAAAGAGCCAAAGTGGAATCTATCATATTATTTTACGGGGAATCAATAAACAAGTAATATTTGAGGATGATGAAGATCGAGAAATATTTATAGGATATTTGCAACACTATAAAGATATTGCTAGTTATATAATATATGGATACTGTTTAATGGATAATCATATCCATTTGCTGATGAAAGAAGGTAAAGAACCTATAGGACACACCATGAAAAGAATCGGCGTAAGTTATGTATCGTGGTACAATCGTAAATATAATCGTATTGGTCACTTATTTCAAGATCGATTTAAAAGTGAAGTTGTGGAAACGGATGAATATTTAGTGACAGTATTGCGATATATTCATCAAAACCCAATAAAAACTGGGAAAAAAAGTTTAGTTAATTATAAGTGGAGCAGCTATATTGAATATATAGGCCAGAGTAAAGTTATTGATACTGGTTTTGTATTAGGTATTTTTGCAGAAGAAAGAGAACAGTCTATCACTTTTTTTAAAAAGTATATGAATGAACAAGCTGATGATCATTGTATTGAGATTAGTGAAGCAAGAAGAATCACAGATGAAGAAGCAAAGAAAATTATACAAAAGTATGGGAACGTTAAGATCCCGACTGAATTGCAGCATATGGAGAAAATAAAACGAGATGAGATTATAAGAAAAATAAAAGAAGTAGACGGTGTATCGACGCGCCAAATAGCAAGACTAACGGGTATCAGTCAAAGTGTAATTTCTAAAGCATAAACTCGAAAGAACCGTCCCTTTGAGTTGACTTGCATTGAATTAGAAGGAGGATAATTGTATGAGAGTGAAATTATTTCCAAGTGTGATAATCATCTTGCTGCTTACTTTTCTTTTTTCAGGCATCCCAGTCTTTGCAGATGGGTTAGTTGGTGATGGGAGACTAGAAGCTAAGAATTTAGTTGGCTTGTATGAAAATGGAAGTGAACGGTTTTTTATTCGGGAACGTGATGAGAGAATAGAGTTATTATATGATGTTGAGGGTGGAGGGGATATTGCATTTAAGGATTATACAACCTATCCTCTCCTGCTAACAGAGATTGATACATACCGTCTCCTTTCCTATGGTCCTCTTAGTAAAGAGGTGGCAATGATTACCTTTTCCCGAGATGGAAATAGACGTGGCGTTGCCTGCCAAATTGGCGAAAAGACTTTTCAACGAAGTTTTTATGATCCGGAAAGAGGCCTAACTTTTCGGATTAAGCCATTATTGCCCTTAGAAGAATTACAGAAAGAGGCAAGGCAAGGAATACCGCCTGTTGAAAATGGAATTTTTCGTCCATCTGATTTAGTGGAAGTAGTAAAACTTGATTCAACGATACAATTAGATATCCGCTATGCAACAGCGAACAATTTTATGGGTATACCTCTTTATGATGAGCCTAGGGCCTTTTTACAACGCCCTGCTGCCCAAGCCCTTGTAGAGGTGCAGCGTCAGTTACAAAAGTACGGTTATGGATTAATTATTTATGATGCTTACCGCCCCTGGTATGTGACGAAAATGTTTTGGGAAGCTACACCAGACAAACAAAAGGGTTTCGTAGCTGATCCGCAAAAAGGATCACGACACAATCGCGGTGGTGCAGTGGACGTGGGATTATATGAACTAAAAAATGGAAACCCAGTAATAATGATAAGTGGTTATGATGAGTTTTCCATTCGGGCATATCCGACCTATCCTGGTGGAACCACAATAGAAAGGTGGCAACGAGATCTTTTGCGGACTATTATGCAGGGAGAAGGATTTACAGTCTATCCAGAAGAATGGTGGCATTTTGACTATTCTGAGTGGCAACATTACCCCATTCAAAATCGGCGGTTTAATGAAATATGAGGTGATGAAATTTGAAAAACGTTTATGAGATGTTTACAGTATTATAAAGATATTGCTTAGTGTAGAGGCATATCCACTCGTTGATTACAGAAGGCAAAGACGTTGGACACGCCATGAAAAGAATCGGCGTAAAGTGTATTTTCAACCGCACTCGCAGGAACCGTCCCCGCGAGTGCGGTTGATTGCATAGTGTAAGATAAAATCTTACTTTTAAATCAGAATTACGCCGACTTTGTTTTCGGTTCTATTTATGAAATAATGAGGGTAGATAAGAACAAGTATTGTTCGAAGTTAGGTAATAAGTAAGGTAAGTTAAACAGGTAGCGGGCCTTAGCAACAGTCCAAAAGTTAGCTGTTTAATTGAAGAATATAGAGTGTCAGCAACAACACGACAACCAAAAAGAAGCTGTCTCAATGAAAAATTGAGGCAGTTTCTTTTTGGTTTTTAACATGGTGCTTTAGCAGAAAATTCCCCGTAACGGGTAAAAATTCCCTGTTGCGTAGTTAAAATGATATTGGAAAAAAATTTCTGACATGTGATGAAGGCCCTAAAATGCTGAAAAATAAAAAAATATTATTCTTTTAATGGACTTGGCATGGAACTTGCAATATATATTGGCAACTGCAGGTATTCACTCTACTTGTAGAACGAAAAAATAAACAAGGAGGTAAAACTGGTGCAACGTACACCGACATAGGTGAGTAGAAAAAATTAAAGTATATGTAGGGAGGGACTTATATGTCATTGGTAGTAGCTGAGTTTATGGGGACAGCGGTTCTTACAGCCTTTGGGTGCGGAGTATGCGCGAATGTCTGTTTGAACAAATCCAGAGCAAATACTAGCGTATTAGGTGGTGGCTGGATTACAATAACCGCAGGATGGGCATTTGCGGTTATGCTTGGTGCTTTTATGAGTAATGCACTTGGTGGTGCTGGGGAATTGAATCCAGCGTTGGTATTATTCAAAATATTGGCTGGTGCCTATACCATTACGCAAGCAATTCCTATCATGATTGCGGAACTGGCTGGCGCTATGCTTGGTGCTGTTTTAGTTTGGTTGGCTTATCTTCCACACTGGGAAGTTACGGAAGATAAAGGATCTATTTTGGGGACATTTACTAGTGGTGCAATGATCAAAAATAATATGGCTGCTTGTCTTTGCGAAATTATAGCAACTACATTTTTGTTCATTTGTCTTACTTCCATGGGAAGTAAATTAGTAACTGGTACTGGTATGGCGCCTGGTTTTGGTAATTATTTAGCTGCTATGTGTATTTGGGCTTTAGGTCTAAGCTTAGGTGGACCTAGTGGATATGCCCTTAATCCTGCTCGTGACCTTGGTCCTCGTATCATTCATGCAATTTTGCCGATTGCCAACAAAGGTGATTCTGACTGGGGATATGCTTGGGTGCCTATCGTTGGTCCGTTCATTGCAGCATTTATTGCATATGGAATTTGTACAGCAACTGGACTTCTATAATTTTTAAATGATTTTGCCGATTAATAAAAGTAAGAAGGTTACACAAGGTAAGTTAAAGAGCTAGGTAACGGACCTTAGCAACAGTCCGAATGCCAACTGCTTACTGGAATAATATAGAACGTTAGCAACAACACGACAACCAAAAGGATTACATCAAGTTAAACAGCTAGGTATCAGGCCTTAGCAACAGCCCGATTGCCAACTGCTTACTGGAATAATATAGAGTGTTAGCAACAACACGACAACCAAAAGGACTAAGTCAAATGACTTAGTCCCCTTTTTTTGCGGAATCAGAAAGCATACCCTTCCTTGATTCCAAGCAAGAGCAACTAAGGCTTGGCTGAGGCCAAGTTTTCTATGTGCCAATATGCGTAAAATAGCAGGGATTTGGGCACTTTTAGCATATACAGTATTATAGATATAAATACACGGGAGGGATTCGCGTGTCGAAGAAACTAGTGGTGGTTGCTGTTCTTATTGTAGTATTGGCTATTTTTGCTGGGTATAAGATGCAAAGTAATAAAATAGAGGGCATCACAGCAACGGGAACAATTGAAATAACAAAAACAGATATAACGCCAAAGGTAAGCGGTTACCTTGAAGAGTTATTGATTAAAGAAGGGGATAAAGTTACCCGTGGCCAGATTGTCGCGCGTATTTCTAGGCCTGATTTAGAGGCGCAAAAACTTAGGGATGACGCTGCTCTCGCCAAGGCAGAAGCTCAACTAACAGATTTAGAAAAAGGGGTCAGGGCCCAGGAACTAGGTGAAATGGAGGCAACGATCAATAGTGGGCAGGCGGTCTATGAAAAAGCGCAAAAAGATTATGAGCGGCAGCAGGTATTATTTAAGCAAGGGGCAGTCTCGGCCCAGCAGCTAGATGTTACCCGTTCTAATTATGAAGTGGCAGCCAGTAATTTAGCTGTTTCGAAAGCCAGAGCTAGTATTGTGGCAGAGGGAAATCGACCAGATGCCATAAGCGCTCAAAGAGCTGAGGTAGAACGCTCTCGAGCCATTGTTCAGTTAGCTAGTAGTGCTCTTGACGATAGAAAGGTTACAAGTGCTCTCGATGGCTTGGTATTGACCAAAAACTATGAGCAAGGTGAATATGTCAATGCTGGTACACCGATAGCTACGATTGGCAATTGGCGTGATTGTTGGGTAAAGGTGTATGTCTCCTCTACTCAATTAGGGCTTATCCAGATTGGCCAACAGGTATCTGTCCAAGTGGACTCTTTTCCCGACCTTACATTTAAGGGTTATATAAAAGAAATCAGCCAGCAGGCTGAGTTTACACCTCGCCAAAGCATTACAAAGCAGGAGCGAGCAAATATGGTCTTTGCTGTAAAGGTAGATATTGATAACGGGGATGGCAGACTAAAACCAGGTATGCCAGCTGATGTAGTGATGAGGTGATGCAGATGTATGCGGTAGAGACGAATGGATTAACAAGAATCTTTGGCAAGATTGTGGCCGTAGACCAAATTAGTATGAACATTAAGCAAGGTAGTATTTATGGATTCTTAGGACCGAATGGTTCAGGAAAATCGACTACAATCCGCATGCTGTGTGGAATTTTAGAGCCTACATCGGGTAGCGGGCGGGTATTAGGGCTAGATATAGCTCGCGAAAGCGAAGCAATCAAAAGTAAAATTGGTTATATGTCTCAGAAGTTTGGACTTTATGAAGATTTGACGGTAGTAGAAAATTTACAGTTTTATGCTGGTTTATATAACCTATCTAAGGCGCAAAGTAGTGGGCGTATTGCAGAAATGTTAGAAATGGCAGGCTTATCAGCCAGGCAAAAACAATTGGCGGGTAATTTATCAGGAGGCTGGAAACAACGCTTGGCCTTAGGGTGCTCGATTATTCATAATCCAGCCATGGTATTTTTGGATGAACCGACGGGTGGTGTAGATCCTCTTTCCCGGCGGTTATTTTGGGACATTATTTATAACCTAGCAGCGAAGGGGACCACCTTTATGGTGAGTACACATTTTATGGATGAAGCTGAGCATTGTGATCAGCTAGGTTTTATTTACGAAGGAAAGATGATTGGAACGGGGACGCCGGCAAGTCTTAAAAGGAGTATTCCCGGAAAGATGCTAGTCATTGAAAGTGAAAATCCAATGGAGTTATTATCCCTTGTGCGTGGCAGCCAGCTACCCTTTCATGATGCTTATGTATGCGGAACTAGTTTACGCCTCTTGATTGATGAGGGACAGGAAGACAAATTTCAAGAGTTTTCTCCAACCGTAATTAGTCCAACCCTCGAGGATGTATTTGTGTATTATGCAAAACTAAATCCTAAGGAGCTGGCAGTATGACCATAAAGCCTCTACGGGCCGTACTCATAAAAGAGTTTATTCAAATGGGACGAGATCGGGTGACCTTTGCGATGATGGTGATGCTGCCTGTCGTGCAGTTATTGGTCTTTGGTTTTGCCATTAATACAGATGTAAAACATTTGCCGACAGTCGTTTTTGATCAATCTTTGCAGCAAGAGGGGCGAGACTTTATCGCTGCACTTACGGCTAGTGAATATTATGATATCGCCTATTCTGCCCAGAACCTAAGGGAAGTGAATGAATATATTGATAGTGGAAAGGCCAAAGTAGGTATCGTTATTCCAGTGGATTTTTCCCAGAATCTAAAACATGGACGTAGCGCAGCGGTGCAAGTGATTGTAGATGCTTCGGATTCCATGTCAGCCTCTTCGGCAATTACCATTGCCCAGATTGTGGGACTTAATAAGTCCCAAGAAATTTTGCTGCGTACTAGCCAAGGTACTACAGGTGGGAAAAAAGATGTTCCCTATGATGTGCGGATTCGCCCTTGGTACAATCCGGATTTTATCACGGCTTATTATATGGTGCCTGGTATTATGGGGGTGGTGCTGACCATGACCATGGTAATGATTACTTCCATGGCTATTGTACGGGAAAGAGAGCGGGGAACCCTAGAACAACTCATTGTTACCCCGCTTAAAGTATACGAACTCATGCTAGGGAAGATTATTCCCTACATTTTTGTCGGCTATGTACAAGTTACCTTGGCGATTATTGTAGGGATACTGGTCTTTGATTTACCCATGCGTGGCAGTATTACCTTATTATATGGATTAACAACTGTATTTATTATTGCGTCCTTATCCTTAGGAGTACTGATTTCAAACTTGGCTAAAACCCAAATGCAGGCCATGCAAATGTCCTTTTTCGTGTTTATGCCGAGTGTTTTGCTGTCAGGCTTTATGTTTCCGCGAGATGCTATGCCTGGACTATTTTATGCAATGGGTTACTTTCTGCCCCTTACTTTTTATTTGGAAATTGTACGTGGTATTATTTTAAAGGGCATTGGTATAAATTATTTGATGTCTCAATTGTTTTCATTAACCGTATTTATCGTTGCGGTACTGACGGCTAGCATTATGAAATTTAAGAAACGGTTATCTTAAGAAAAATTACATATCTTTCAGTTGTACTAGTTTAGTGAAAAAACTGCGATAAGCCCAATAACTGGCGACAAAGGAAGAAATACTTACCGCGCCAGCTAACATAAAGGCGACCATAATTTGATATTTGATGGCTGCTTCTGGGGCGACCCCGGCTAAGATGAGGCCGGTCATCATTCCTGGTAGCTGGACAATGCCCAAGGTTTTCATGGAATCAAAGGTGGGTAGCATGGCAGTTTTGATACTATCTCGGATGAGGCTGCGAGAAGCTTCTTTGGAAGTAGCGCCAAGGCAAAGCTTT
>Ga0209340_1002086_pt1 | contig 12325 bp, 8 predicted proteins | sample EPASupsiteSAE323_FD_187266 | JGI IMG/M metagenome (GOLD analysis project Ga0209340, IMG submission 187266) | Bioremediated contaminated groundwater from EPA Superfund site, New Mexico - Sample SAE3-23 (SPAdes) (version 2) | ecosystem: Environmental > Aquatic > Deep subsurface > Groundwater >... | reverse complement strand
CGATACAATACGGCCGTTTTCATTTAATTCCATAACGCCGTTTTCTATGCTGCCAAACCATTCCCGTCTGCCCTGCGTGCAAACGGTAATGAAATAACACCCGTCCTGCGAATAATCGTAATTCTTCAAACGATTCGCTTTGCGCTTATTCATAATTACCGGAACGGTTATAAACCGTTCCCTACGGGTTCATTTTTTCTGAAATTTATATTTAATGAACAAAACTAAACCGGCGACAAGGATCAAAAGCGTAACGCTGTTTGCTAAAATAAGAGCGGGGTTTCTCAAATGGATCCCGTAAACCAGCCAGAGAAAAATCCCGGCCATGAACTGCACGATAGTCACAATGCTTATATCATTCACCGACTTGGTGCGATAGATCTTGATCACCTGCGGCAGAAAACCGAACATCGTCAAACACGCCGCTAACAGACCTACAATGTCCCAAAGCATGAGTATCCTTTCTTTCTCAACTTCTACACCGTGATTTCCATATCTATTCCTTCCAGCACCCGGAATTAATACGCAACTAATTGTTTGTCAGTGGTTTATCAACAGTGTCTTGGTATTGCTTCCTTTACTGGCTCTTGGTATTCTGCGATAGGAAAAATATATTCTTGAGGGTTAGCATTATTATCTACCCTATTTTTAGTTCTTCCTAAAAATATAAATGGATTTTCATTGTTCTTGCACTCACAAATAAATTCAACAAATAAAGCAACGCCAGCTTTTTCATTACGCACTATCTCTTTCCCCGCCCAAACATCAAATTCCCTTGATTTATTTTCATCAATATCCTCATAAGCACAATTAGTTTTGACGGTAAAGCCAAGTGATTCAAATATAGTCCCCACTTCTTGCTTCATTAAATAACCGGATTTCTTGATAGCTTCAATTATTTCTTGTTCAGTAGGAGGATTTTTTGTATACATATTAACCTTAAAGTTACTTGATGGCTCTACTCCCTAAAACTAAGGACGTTTCTCCAGTTGTAGCTTCCTCAATTGCCTTAAAACCCAGAAGCAATAAAGGGGACGGTTATATTTTTCTTGTTTTGACTGCCTTCTATAGTTTCTGCTTCCTCGGCCGCGCTCACTTAAACCCCGGAAACATCTTTTGATAAACTCCAAAAAAAATATCGAATTATTGAGGTAATACACCCATCTTCTTTTTTTGACAGTAATCTAAGATTATAGCAATTTAGATGTAATAATAGATTTAGAATAGATTTAATTATTTTGCTTGTTTTACCCTGGAAATCAATTTCCTGTATGATGTAATTAAAGAATATAGATTTATTTCATAATCTCCCACCACCCAGTTTTTGCTGCACCTTTATGTGAAATCTTGCCATCTCTTCTCATTTCTTGCAACAGATTTGATACATCCATTGGCATCAATTCAGGGAAGATATCAAACAATTCTTCTCTTTTTGCTTTCTTATTCTTCCGAAGATGCTGCAAAATAAATTCTTTCTGTTTCTCTCTAGGCACACCGACAAGCCTCGTATATACTCCAGACCTTTTTTCGTAATTATAGTACTTATGGGCCAACATATATTGAGATCCACTGGTTCTGCCTATCCTTTCAATAATACCTAAATCCAAAAACTTTTTTTTAGATTGAATATCGGACACCTTTTGCTGAGCACGAATCATCTCAAGTTGCAGAATTTCTTCAAAAGAGAAAGTTGCTCCTTTCTCGGATTGAATTTTTTCAAGAAATACAATGAAATTTCTATCTTGAACTTGAGCCGGTATTCGCAAAATGACAGTCGTGGAATCAGTCGCAGAAAGATCAGGCAACCCTTTCCCTTCTCGGATTGTAGCTGTGAAGATGTCGTCCATCCCCTGTCCTGACCGTTCAACTAAGCCAGCCTTTTCAAAAGTTTCCGCGATACATCTATTACGCCAGTGCGTCTTGAAAAGGATGTTCTCCAAAGTTATTCCCATAGGAAACCCGCCTGGGCTCAGAATTTCGAATGTCTTGGGAGAAGCTTTTATAAAGATTGACTGCCCTCGTATTGAATAATCCCGATGAGCTACCGCATTTAATAATGCTTCGCGAACAGCCTTTTCATTAAATGCAAGGATTTCCCTCTGAAATAATCCTTCTTGAAATGGAATTCTTGAATTGCGATTATTTATTTCTTTCCAAATCTCTTCTAGCACTTTGAAGAATGGAGCTCGCCAGCTGCATCTAAAATCATAAGCTATCGATTCCGGCTTCTGTCGCCACTCAAATATTATCTCTGAATCAGGCAATAATTGTTTTATTTTATCTTCTTTACCAAACAAGACAACTCCAGCGTAATTAACGCCTTTTTCGCTCAAAATTCCTGCTGCCGATAAGATCTTGTCATCTGGGAAAGATAGAAACTCTTTCCGCCTTGATTTCTGAGCCCATTTTTGCCTGAAACTATTAATCGCCAATCTATCTAAATCACTAACCGACAAACTCGGAACAATCTGGCAAGAAAAATCAGGCTCTACCTCACTAAATATCCTTTTTAGGGTCCCTAAATCCATCTCAACCAACGACTCTCCCGCCCTCATCGGATACTTATACTTTCCCGTAGAAATTACTGGTTGCCCCAAGGGACGAGCAGGCACATAAAATATCAACACCCTACCCTGTGGATGAATAACTTCTTCAACCTGAACTCTAATCTTAATCTTTGTATATAACTCGTGAGATAGTTTATTCCACGTTCCTTCAAAAGCTCGTGATCCAATAATTTTACCCTTAGAGTCAACTCCGAGAACAAGTTTGCCCCCTCCTTCATTAGCTAACGCGGCACAATAATCGACTAAATCCCTGTCTTTATCAAAGTTATTTCTTGCCGCCTTAAATTCCAAATGAACATCTTCTGTCTGACGCACAAGCTGGTTTAATTCCGCAACAGTAGTTTTTTTATACATAAACACCTCGCCTTACGTGCAAACGATTTGCTTAAAACTTATACATTGTACAACTAACCCCTAGTTTTATTGAATACAGGGAACAGTTCTTTTTTTCTTGTTTTAACTGCCTTCTATACTTTTGGCTTCCTCATCCGTATCCACCTTAACCTCGGAAGCATCGCATAGTCTATCAACGATAGAATAAGTCCGATGTTATCAAAGAATAGTTATATACATTTAGGCTGAGGATTTCTTGGGTATGCGAATCACGAGATAGATTTAAGTGTGTTACTCGTTAAATACTCTTTTTTCTATTGCAGTATTAAGAATTCATATTTAGTTATGAGAACTAAAACCCTTGAATATCACAACACTCTCTCTGAGTCTTTTCGAAATTGCCGGATCAGCATTTGTCCGTATTGCATTTTGAGTAGAGTGCCGCAAATATCTGGTTACTATTATTTTCTTCAACTGCCAGCCTATTTTTGAACCAATATCTGCTAATATTAAATCAACGGGTATTTCTACTCCCGCATATGCCGAAGTAGAAACGACTACCCATAAAGAAGCGTCTTCTTGAGCTATGCTTTTTAACTCTGTTAAAACTTTATCCATATCTTCAAAATATGCCTGTATCATTAATGGTATTCTTACATTCCAAAGCAAATCCTTTCTTTTAGAAACCTCATCAATACAATTTCTATATATAATCCCAAAGTCTTCTTTTTCAGGGTCTTTCCAGTTAGTTTGCACATGAGAACGTATTGTTCTTAATCTAATTTTATGCAATTCCTTATTATTGTTTACGAATTTAGCTAGAAAAAGTTCTGGCCGATAAATATCAGAATAATCAAAAGAGTTAAGATATGGCGGTGATGTAACACATAATTTAAATTTCTTATTATGATAACGACTTATTTCCTTTCTAACATCACCCACCACTAACTGCCCTTTTTTGTTAATTTTGTGTTTTTCAATATCTTCTTTTATGATATCAAAGCTATTTATGAAATCTTTTTCGTAAGTTTCTTGATCATAATTCGCCTGTTTCCATCCTTTTTTATAACGTAAGCATTTACCATCTTTAACGGCATTAGAATTATTCATGGCTGATGAAATTAAATTCAATTTATACAATCGCTTTGCTTCTCGCGGTAACTCCTCGGCAACTCTCCATCCACCTTCAAACGACCTAACAACATTGGTATTAAATAGCCATTTTGTTTTATCAGCACCTTGCGTAAATGTAGAAATCTTTTCGAGATTCGATTTATGACCTTTTCTTATTCCATTTAACACCTCTTCTTTATGGCATACGAATTGTTTCGCCTGAAGTTGGCTCTGTTTTGCTCTTGCAATAAAAGCCATAAATGGGTTTACTTCAAAACCAATAGACTCATATCCTAATGTACTTGCTACCAACGGCACAGTGCCGCTACCCGAGAATGGATCAATTATTAAATCATCCTTTTTTAAATCTGCTGTTTTTATTGCTTCTTCAACCATTAATGGAGAAAAACCCTCTTTGAAATAATACCAACGATGTCGCGACATATTTCTCGAATGATCAAAGTTAGAATAATCGTTATTGGTAAGTATTTTATCTTGCTTGATAATTTCTTCTATCGACATATTGGCTCAGCGAACATTCTTATTGGTTCTTCAAAATTACACATTGTTTTATAAAATTGCTTATCTTCATCTATGACCAATTCTTTATTTTCATAATGCATTCCATCGGCAACATTTATTGTCCTTGTTGCGACTGTCACGTTATTTCTTCTGCCATCAATAACCACTAAATACGATTTAATCAATGTTCTAGGATTATCTGTTGCCGCTCTGTCAAAATAATCCTTTAATTGCCTCATCCCTTCGTTAACCCTAGAGTCGCCATTTTCGTATATACTACCATCCGAATCTTTTTTAACTATCCCAATAAATTTTACCTCTATCAATGCGATTCTGTTAGCTTCGCGCCACTGAATCATGATATCAACTGGCTTAGGCTTAGCTTCATTTCCCATCGTATTATATTCTCTTAAAGGACTTATTGAAATACCCCTAGAAACACTACTCAGAAATTCGTGAAGGGATAACTGCATAAATTTTTCCGGAATATTACTTCCACTTCCTCCACCGCGAAAGAAAATTCTATCATCCTCAGCCCATGATTGAAAAAAATGACTACAAGAAGATTTGCGAATCTTAGATGCAGAATACTCATGCAAATCCCTAGACAAATTAATAAATTGATCGGCAAATCTGCTACCTCGATCATGAATAGTTACATCAATCTTTGTTCCATTGGCAAAAAAACATTCTTTATTTGCTTTAAAATGATACACCAAAGTCTTTTTCCGCTTTAATAACTTATCTGGATCTTGATCTTTCCAGAGAAGCATGCGGCTGTTTTCATTAAACACCTGAATTATCATTAAACTATCACTGTAATTCAAAAGAACATTTTTATCATAGAGCCGAATGCCTTTTGCCTCATCATAACATGTTTTATCATTAAAATCTTTACAAACAAATATATCTCCTTTAAAAAAAGATGGCTCCAAATATCTATAAATATCCTTCAATGATGTTGCAATAATACCCAGAGCTTGGCTGGCGGGATCAACTTTACCACCAAAAGCCCTCATGACTTTTGAAGTAAAGAAATCAGAAATATTTCTTACTATTTCTTGTTGATCGCACATTCTTATTTCTGAATACTTAAAGAATTAATAAGTTCAATAGCCGGAATCATTAAATCATTAGCTTTAATACCGACTGCGTCACTAATCTTTTTGAATTGCGGATAAAAACTCATTTGGTTAAGCCAACTACCATTTTCCAACTGGATCTGCTTTTGTAAATCGGGTTCATTTAATAAAGCCCTTACTGTTTGTGAATAAGGCACAAGAATAGCCGTTGTGCATACTGCGTTTAATATTCTTTCCCGGCTTCTAAAATTTGACAAACCCTTAAATTTATTAAACTCATCCGTGCCTCGACCAGAAATAATGTAGTATTCTTCCTTATTTTCAAATAAGCCATTCTGAATATGCCGTTTAATAGCAGTATAAATTGTAGCAGAAAAGGGGAAACCGTTTGAGGCTGTATAACGATGCGGCCATGTGCCTATGGATTCGCCAGAATAACAATATAGGAAAGATGAAAAATATGAGAAAAGATGAATCTCTTCAAGCTTAAAGCCATCAAAATAATTGTCAAGCTTATGTGCCAATGATAAGCTGTCAAAAAATGCTTCTGGATTTACTTGATCATCCATATCTTACTTTTCGTTTAAAGCGGCCTCGATGCTATCAAATACTTGTTTAAATAAATATTCGCCTTCTTTTTGAATTTCCGAAGGGTCTGTCCATTCTATCATTCTTCTGAATTCCATATTATTTCTGCCGCATTTTCTTGCAAGCGAAAGCAAAAGCTGAGATGTGTTTATATTAGCCGTCATAAATAAATTTTGATGATAGGTAGTTACATACTGGGCAAACATATCCCCAACCCTATTCTCGTAAGTAATGTCTAGCGAACCCTCTGGAGTATCGATAATCATAGTCGCCCCATCATTATTCCCAGAAAGCAATATAGCAAGTGCCATTCGCAGAGCAATATCTAGAAAGAATCGCTGGCTTTCGGATAACTGAAAAGACTCTGTCCGCGCAGTATTCTGTAATTCTAAAACTAATTTTATTAAGCGATTATTCCGCTGAGGTTGTATTTGTAAATCAAGACCGATAAAACTTTTTGCCAGCTTTTTGAAGGTTGGGACAAAAACTGTTTCAGCTTCTCTGTATGAAGATTCTACTTTTTTCAAGAGTCTTTCGTATTCTGGCTTCAAATTATCTCTTTTAGCATATTCTTCTTTTGCTTCCTTGTCAGCCCTTTCATATTGAGACCTATACTGTTCAATAAGAGCATCAATTTTTTTGTTACCTGTGCCCTTAAATGAAATTTCCGGGTTGTCCTCGGAAAAATCTTTAACTCTATTTTTTACTTTTTTTAACTCGATTTCTGCTTTATCGAGATCGGTCTTTTTTCCTTCAATTTCTTGAGTAAGATCGTCTAACTCGGAATTCTTCGAGGTAATATTTTCATCATTCTTTTTGATTAATTTCAAAAGTTTATCCTGGTCAGCATTATAATTTTTGTCAATAGCAGTATTACATAATGGGCAGGCGCCCTTTCGAACACTCTTCTCAATATTATCTGCGATATACGAACCTACAGCCCCACACAACCAACATTCTTGCTTCTTAATTGAAAGCTGGATATTAGTATTCTCAAGTAGCTGCGCCCGTGGCCTTGAATAGCGAGAAAAAAGTTTAGTGTGTGCTGTTTTTAGTTGCATAATTTCTGAGTTGAGACTGCTTTGTCTCTTTAGCATAGTATCATATTCAATACTTATATTCTCGTATACCTTCTGTGCCTTTTCTAAGTCTCTGTTAAGTATTTTGAATTCTCTTTCGAGCTCCTCAAGATCGGACGATTTCCTGTCTTTGTTTTTAGGCATAAGCTCTTCTATTTTCTTCTTAGCTTGGGTAGAACTCCATCTTGCATTTCTCCCATTAGATTCGTGTTTCTCCATTTTTCTAGCTAAATCTAGAATTTTCTCGGCATCATCTGGTTCGGAATTGAAAGCTATAGCTAAAGCTTGAGAAGATGCCCTATCATCCCAAAAAATCATCCTTCTGTTCTCATCGAAAGTTAAAACATATAGCTGATAAAAAACAAAATAATCGAAATTAATGAATCCTGTTTCTATTGCTAATAACTGCTGGTAATGATCATTTAATTCTTTTGGATTTTTATTCTTAGATTCAAAATGATCAATTTTTGTATTGCCCTCGATACTGAATATTTCTAAAAGACGGAGTTTATCCCTCTCGAAGAAACTCCTTATAATTCTAAAATATTTATCATTAACTCTTAATAAAATTTCTATTTCAGCATTTTTCTCATCTTTTTTGACAATCCTGCCCTTGAAATATCTTTCTGTATAGCCATGATTAAATTTGACAATTTCACCTGGAGAATATACTGTTTTTTCTGGTTCTAACACTATACCCGTTAAACCATAATTTATCGCATTAAGAAAAGTTGTTTTTCCTAATCCATTAGCACCGGCTAAGCAATAAACGCCAGCATTAATCGTTTCATCAATATCACAAACTTTTCCATTCTTCTTGTATAAAGAAAAGTTTCTAAGTATTACTTTTTCAAGTTTTATAAAGTTATATCTCTTTTGCATAATCTTATACCTATCAAAGAATAGTACTACAGATTGATAAAAAACAACCAAGAAAGTTTAGTCAATTATATCACTCTTTCATTATCTTTTATTTTTTTGTTATCTTGAGAAATCAAAATAATCCAGATTGTTATTAATATTATTTAAGTAACTAACCATAATGCTTGCCTTATACAGGTTTTAGTCGCACAACAAACTCCGCTATCACTCGAAATTCCCCATCGTTACTATCGGGAATGACTATAGGACTATATGCCGGATTAACGGGTAACAGTTGTATAGACTCATGTTCCCAGGAACCATCAACTTTGTACTTCTTCTCACTCATATATTTCTTAACTGTAAATTTACCGCCGGTATCAGGATCAATAGGCGTATTCCACTGAACAAGTACAATCTTCCCCTGCCGGCTACCAACAACATTGGCTTGAAAAATACAAAAACTGCCATCAGGAATTAAAGGCTCCATCGAGTGGCCGATAACTTTGGAAATAAACATGTTTTTGTTAAGTTTTCGATCCGAAACCTTAACCCATCCCTGTTGTTGAGCTTCTTCCCCTTGGCCAAAATAACCACAGGCTGCGGCTAAGTCATATACCGGCAAATATTCTTTAAATTGCAACTGCTTCTCAATATTCTCTTCTATCTCAAACAATCTTTCTTCTTGAGGCGTAATAATATCTGAATAAACCAATGTTTCACCTAAGCTTTCACTATCAAACTGAAGCCGCGATTTAAAAAATGCTTCCACTTCTTTATCAACAAAATAAACATAACACCCACGCATACCGCGTGTCATCAAAACTCGATATATATTCTTCACGTATTTATCAAAATCCTTGCCCCCGCGTCTCAATGTCGGATCGCACGTACCCGTAAGATTACCAACTAAACAATCCCGATCACGGTCATATTTTAAATCAGAACCGACAATAACACCTATGTAATTAAACTCAAATCCCTGCGTGGTATAAATACAACCTATCTGTTCGACACCTGCCGTCTTAAAAGCCCATTGATACCAACGTGGTAATTCAGGTTGCAACCCCGCAATATCAGGGGCTTCCCAAGGCATAGCAAAATCTCCAATCACAACATCCTTCACCAACGCACCATCTACGGCAGGTTCCTTACTCCATGGCCAGCAGTATCCGGCAACCAAACGAGCAGAATTAGGTTTGTTACTTTCATGTTTCTTAATAAAAGAATAAAGCTCAACTGGAGTATCGACAATCCTGAAATCAAAATTATCCTCCTGCTTTAACATCCGTTTTTCATTGGTATAGCCTAAAACATCTTCAAGCCAATAGAGATAATTATTTGAACCATTGCACCTAAATTGCGAGTACAGCTCAACGTCATCGTAATCGGCATTATATTTTTGGGCAATATCTTTAATCAACGCAGTAGATCCGACCTCCTGAGAACGGACATTTTGCTTATCATCGATAAAGAAAACGGAAAGCTGGGCGCATCGAATTAATTGTTCAATCTGTGGCATATCCGTCCGATGTTCTTTGTGAGTATATTGGCTATTACTCTTTTTTTCGATACGGTGCGCTTCATCCACAATAACAACATCAATCTCATCCTCTTTAACCTTACTGGGAATGAACCGCGATAAGTTCGAAACTAAAAGCTTGCCTTGCCTACCCAATTTATTCATTAATGCTTCCCTAAAAGGCTTGGATTTACACGCATAAAACACTGTTTTGCCACTCTTAGCCAAATCAGCAAGAACATTAAGAGCAATAACTGTTTTACCGGTACCCGGACCGCCATGCACGACTACCACGCTTTTAGTTTTGGCCTTCGCGGCTTTACGCACTTTTGCCATAATAAGATTCTTGGCAACTAATTGTTCGTTGAGCAAAGAAAATACGGGTTTATTTTCGATAATATTAGCAACATGTTCCAACAGTTTACGCGATGGCCTGATCGGACTTTGCATGAACCTATTAAAGATCTCAAAACCATCCCCTTTTGACAAAAGAAGCTTCAGCTTGTCTGCCAAAACTTTTACATCATCTTTTGCATAAACCGGGAATTCTTCTATAATCGCGCTATATCTCTTAGCATAAAGTCCCTTATTAGGTTCTCTCTGATAATTATGACAATAAGCACAACTAAATAGATCTAATTCATTAGGAACTTCGAAGACTTGAACAAAGTTAATCAAATGCGTGTGATAACTACCAACTTGTTGCGCTGGATGAGCTACCCTGCGGGACGCTCCTCCTGTAAAAGTTTCTACAAAATTATCCTCATCTTTAATTTCTTCGACCTGACTCCACTGTTTTAATTCAATCAATACTACATAAGCTTTTCCACTTTCGCCTTTTCCAAACAATAAACAATCGATCCGACCCGTGTTATATGGAACTTCATATTCCAAAGAAATCATGTTGTCAATTAAACCAGCCAACTCAATAAGATTTTTTACATGCTGATAAGAATTAGTCCAAGCGTTTATTTCGGCTTGCCCAAAAACTCGGCCATAGTTTTTGGCAGAGTCTTTCATTAAATCAACAATACGATTATTCATCGTAGCTTCTTTAAACTGAGTTGTAGTTCCTTGATAAAGAATCATCTGCAATCCTATTTAAGTTCGGTATATTTTTTTGCGCTACCCATGGCTTTCGCTACAGGGTATTTTTTAGCATTCTTTTCGATCTTCTTTGAAATCGCATCAGAAAGATCAACGCCAAGATTATCAGCCAACTCAAAAAGATACATTGCCACATCCGCCAACTCCTCTGCCAATTCTTCTTTGCTAACCTTTCCATGTTCAACAACCTGTTCGGAGGTCTTCCATTGAAAATGCTCTAAGACTTCCGTAGCTTCCAAAACCAAGGATAAAGCCATGTCTTTATGGTTGTGAAATTGCATCCAATCACGATCATCTCGAAATTTCTTTATCTTTTCTGTTATTTGATTGATTTCATTCATCTTCTCTCCTCAATAAACAGCCTATCCAAAAGTTGTCGCGCTTCTTCTTCGCTCATGGATTTTGATTAAATTTAGTTAAAAAACGTTATTTACTGTTCACAACTCTTTTGTGTCTCCCTTTTTGCATTTTATGGTACACAAAAGTGGTTGTGTATAACAAATAAGCCACAAAATGAAGCTTCCTGGGGCTAAAGCCCAGGGTTTCTCTGCTACTTGAGCGAAATTCCTCCGAAGCAGTCACTCTCTTTTCTTCCCGTTCACTCTGCGCATTCATCCATAGGCTTAAGCCTGGGGTTTTCTGCGTAGGAGAATAAAACCCCCGCCCTGTTCAAGCGGAGGTTTAGATTGTTCTTTCAACGCCGAAATGATGCGTGTCGGACGGGAATATAGCGATTCCCGCTTCTGACGAGATCATTTTAGCCGGGTTATTAGTTATTTTCACCACGTAGTCGCTCTTTTATAGTTTTTCTCCATGAGAATCGAGGCTACAATTGGAATTATTGTAACACCAAAACCGGCCTTTTAACACCAATTTATCCGGGACTTCAAAGGCGGATAAGGAATATGTTGGGATGGATGTAAAGATAATCTTACATATGTTCGGTTATCTTTACATGAAGCAGCGGATGCCAAACGTATTTATCAACCGCGCATTGAATAGTTAAGATGAAGCCGGTTCAATTACAAATCATGCAATTGAAGAAATCGGGCATTTTCTTCAATAACGCTTGTTAATCTTCTTGATCTTGCTTTTTCCAGAACCGATAACCCAGCACCCAAAACCCGCTACTATTCTTCCAACCCGTCAATGATCCTTGCCATTATAAAGTCATTTTCCGTCAGGCCGTTGGCGGCGTGGGTAGTAAGGGTTATCTTTAATTTATTATTGATCAGCGTCAGTACCGGATGATGCCCCTGCTCCTCGACAATGACGGCAACGAGGTCCAGGAAGTATTTGGCTTGCGCGAAATCGCTGAATTTGAATTCTTTTACGATTCTTGCCCCTTTAACTTGGTCTTCGACCAACTGCCAGCCGCGTACTTTAGCGAGCAATTTTTCTATTTGCTCCTTAGGCAACGCCTGCACTCCGCCTTCGCAGGGTTTGCATTTAGCGGGTAATCCTTCTTTCTTCGCCAATTCCGGATTATTCATCACTTCTTTTAAATTCTTCAGAGCGTCTTCGTAATCCGGCGGGGCACTTAATTCATCT
>Ga0209340_1002083_pt1 | contig 12345 bp, 16 predicted proteins | sample EPASupsiteSAE323_FD_187266 | JGI IMG/M metagenome (GOLD analysis project Ga0209340, IMG submission 187266) | Bioremediated contaminated groundwater from EPA Superfund site, New Mexico - Sample SAE3-23 (SPAdes) (version 2) | ecosystem: Environmental > Aquatic > Deep subsurface > Groundwater >... | reverse complement strand
ATTAAAGACTATGGAAAAGAAGATAAAATCGTAATCGTTTCCTCACATGTTTTGCCGGAAATCGAAGCAATGACAAATGAAATAATCCTGATCCACCAGGGAAAAATATTTGCACAGGGCGATATTCATTATATTCGTACATTGATGGATTCCCATCCGCATAAGATTTCGGTGGAATCCAAAGACTCCCGGAAACTGGCCCAAATGATGCTGCCGAATGACTTTATAACGAAAATCCATTTCGAGGACGGCGACAGGAAAATCACTTTCGATACGCGGAAACGCGATGTGTTTTTTGATGTTTTAAACCGGTCCATTGTCGAGCATGATCTTGATATAAGCGAAATCACTTCTCCCGATGATAACATGCAAGCCGTGTTCGATTACCTGGTCGGGAAATAGGAGATACGAATGAACTTTCAATCTGCATTCAAAGAGATATACCGTTTTTTTATATCCCAGGAATTAAAAACCAAACGAGTAAAGATATTCCAGGCCGTTTGTCTAATTCCCCCGGCCATTATTCTTATTGTTAAAATCATTTCCATGACAAATCCCTACGCAGTAACAGCGGAAGAGGTTTTTGCCCGTGTTATGACGAATCTGTATTTCCAGGTAATGATCCCGATACTCGCCTTGCTCTATGGGTCAATGATTATCAACGAAGAAGTCGATAATAAAACACTCATCTACCTGACCACTTCCCCCGTTCCCAAATCGTCGATCGTATTCGGGAAATTTTCCGCATACAGTATTATTTCACTTCTCCCTATCATTGCCGGATTGGCGATATGTTTCCTCCTTATCAATATCAACCATCTCACCCATCCCACTCACACCAAAGAATTCCTCATATTCGCCCCTGTAACCATTTTTGCATTGGTCGCTTATATGTCGCTTTTTACTCTCCTCGGTGCCATTCTTAAACGTTCCATTATCCTCGGGTTCTTCTTCATCTTCGGATGGGAACTGATCGTCCAGTATTTCCCCGGTATGACCCAGAAACTAACCATCGTTCACTGGATCAAATCGCTTTTGCCCTCAGTACCCGAAGAAGGCTCGGTTTTATCATTCTTCATGACACGCCTCGAACCTTCATCAACTGTTGCGTCGGTAATCGTATTAACTACATTAATTGTTGTCTGCCTCACAGCCACTTCATATATCTTTACTCGTAAAGAATATATAATGGCCGATTCCGTTTGACAATAAACAATGTTAATGAAAATAAAAAATGATTTCAAGATGCGGCTTTCAAGAAAGCAAGGTTGATTTAATATCGATTTTCGTGTATGATTATATAAGAAAATTTTCTAAAGGAAACCAGACCCACGGCTTTAGAATCCCGGTTTCCTTTAAAACAAGGAGATTTAGACATGAGTACGAATTATCAGCTTTCAAAAGTATCGAACCGGATTGTTAAATCAGAAATCCGCGAGATTCTCAAACTCACCCGTAAACCTGGAATTATTTCTTTTGGTGGTGGATTACCCGACGCTTCATTATTTCCTATTCAGGACATCATAAATATTACAAAAGAAGTATTGGAGAAGAAAAGCTATCTGGCTCTTCAATACGGACCCACACAGGGTGAAGCAGAAATGCTCGAAGCTCTTTGTTTCCATCTCAACAGCTTCGGCGAAAATGTAAAACCTGAACAAGTTTGCGTTACTTCTTCTTCACAGCAAGGTTTGGATTTGATTTCATTGTTGTTTATCGATGAAGAATCACCCATCATCATGGAATTACCTTCTTACCTCGGAGGTATCCAGGCTTTTAGACGCTGCGGAGCCGATATGATCGGCGTACCGATGGACGAAGACGGCATGCTAATGGAAGCCCTGGAAGAAAAATTAAACGAATTGAAAAAGAAAGGCCAGAAACCCCGGTTCATTTATACAATCCCCGATTTCCAGAACCCCGCAGGATATACCATGAGCCTGGAACGCCGCAAAAAACTCATCCAGATCGCTAAAGAACGCGAAATCCTTATCATCGAAGACTCTCCCTACCGCGAATTGACTTTCAAAGGCGAATTACTCCCCAGCCTGTGGATGCTCTCCGGTGGCGAAGGTGTTTTAATGCTCAAGACCTTTTCAAAAGTATTATTCCCCGGCATGAGAATGGGTTGGGTCGTTGCCGAAAAAGCCCTCATCGACAAAATCGAAATGCTTAAACAATCCGTCGATCTCTGCACTCCTGCATTTAACCAATTGATCCTCTCCAACTATATCATGCAGGGAAAAATGAAAGAAACAATCAATAAAGCAATCGAATGCTATAAACCGAAATCGGCTGCAATGCTCAAAGCCCTCGACACATACATGCCAAAAGAAGTTTCGTGGTCCAAACCCTATGGCGGTATGTTCCTGTGGGTCACTTTACCCAAACACGTCGATGCAATGGATGTATTCATGAAAGCGATCGAACATAACGTGGCATACGTTATCGGACGTCCTTTCCATTGCAATGGCGAAGGCGGCAATACCCTCAGACTAAACTACTCCTTCCCTTCTGTCGAACAAATTGACCTGGGAATCAAGAGACTTGCAGACGCAATAAGAGAATCATTATAAAAGATAGAAAAAAGTAGGGGACAGGCATGCCTGTCCCCCTACAATACCCTACTTTTTTGAAAAAAAGTAGGCAAAAAACTTTTGGTTATGATACAGATCGAAGACGCATTTCGCATTCTAAATACAATTGTATTCCATCCTGAAATAGAATACATCCGCCTTATGAATTCCCTCGGACGCATTCTCGCTGAAGATATCATATCCGCGATTTCCATGCCTCCTTTCGATAAATCGGCAATGGACGGCTACGCTATCTCTTCAAACGATACGTCGGAACAATTTAAAATAGTCGAAACCATCGCCGCAGGTTCTGTTCCATCTCATACTATTAAGAAAGGCGAATGCGCTAAAATTATGACCGGCGCAATGGTTCCTCCAGGTACGGACCGCGTCGTTAAAGTCGAAGTCACGCGCGAAGAAAACGGGTTCATGTCCATTACCGGCGAAGATAAATATTTGAATATTTGCTACTGCGGAGAAGATGTCAAACCGGGTGATAAAATCCTGGGAAAAGGACAGATCATCCGACCCCAGGAAGCAGGAATCATTGCTTCGATGGGTACAGCAAACGTCCCGGTTTATAAAAAACCATTAGTGGGAATCATTACGACCGGTTCCGAAATTCGCGAACCGGGCGAAACACTTTCTACCGGTCAGATTTATAATAGTAATGCCTATTCGATCGGAGCCCAGGTTCTTCAAGCCGGCGCTCTCGTCAAATATGCAGGCATCGTCGGCGATGATATAAACAATATCAAGAATGCCATCGATTCTCTCCTGTCCGAAACACAAATGGTGTTGATCTCCGGCGGCGTTTCCATGGGCGATTACGATTTCGTTCCCCAAACCTTAAAAGAACTCGGTGTCGATTTGAAATTCGATAAAGTTGCCATACAACCCGGTAAACCTACCGTGTTTGGAGTGCGGGACAAAACCCTGGTTTTCGGCATGCCCGGAAACCCTGTTTCAACGTTTACCATCTTTGAAATCTTCGTTAAACAAATGCTCTATAAATTGATGGGCTCGGTTTATACACCCATGATTTTAAAAGGAACTCTTCGGAAGGATTTTAAACGGAAAAATGCAGAACGCACAGCGTATATTCCAGTGAAATATTCCAATGACGCGTTTATCGATACCCTCGAATATCATGGTTCCGCGCATTTAACCGCTCTCTCTTCCGCTAATGCTTTACTCAGCATCCCGGTTGGCGTAAAAGAAATCCCCCAGGGAAGCATCGCGTATGTTAGACAGATTTAACCGGTCAATTACCTATCTCCGGGTATCCGTTACCGACAGATGCAATCTCAGGTGTACCTATTGCATGCCCGCAGAAGGTGTTATATCGAAAACCCACCGCGACATACTGCCATACGAAAAAATAATTGAAGTTGTACGCATTGCTTTATCGTTAGGAATTTCTAAAATACGCATTACCGGTGGGGAACCGCTTGTACGAAAAGGCATTCTGCATCTGGTTGAGGAAGTTAAGAAACTCCCCCTCCTCGAAGAATTAACGCTCACCACCAATGGTGTTTTACTCAAAGAGATCGCATTACCTTTAAAACAGGCAGGCATCGACCGTTTAAACATTTCTCTCGACACCCTCGACCCTGGAAAATATCAACAACTTACCCGCATCGGACACATCGAAAATGTCTTTGAAGGAATAGATGCCGCTGTCCGGGCAGGTTTTCAAAATACCAAAATAAATATGGTCCTCATCCCCGGTTTCAACGATGATGAAGTCGAAACCATGAAAAAGTTTTGCGATAAGAAAGGGTTAACGCTTCAACGCATCAATCATTATTCGCTGCATTCCATTGAATCGATCAACCGGGAATATGAAGCCGAACGTCCCATGAGTTGCCAGAAATGCAACCGCATTCGTTTAACAGCCGATGGGAAAATCAAACCCTGTTTGTTTTCGAATATTGAGATACCCCTTGATTTCGATAATTTGCAGGAGAGTTTTATAAAAGCCATCCAGGCAAAACCCGAGAAGGGGACACACAATTCCAGCCGGGAGAATTGGCAAATTGGAGGATAACATGGAAGATAAAACCGGTTTAACTCATGTCGATGAAAAGGGACAGGCCAATATGGTCGATATCAGTGGAAAGAACATCATGCATCGCGAAGCAGTCGCATCCGGTGTAATACATCTGAAACCTTCCACCATCGAATTAATAAAGAATAATGCAATGAAGAAAGGCGATGTGCTTTCAGTTGCTCGAATTGCAGGTATTACCGGTGCAAAGAAAACATTCGATCTGATTCCGTTGTGTCATAATATTCCAATTAATAAGGTTGATATTGAATTCCGGGTGCAGGAGGATTCCATTATTATTACATCCCGTGCCGTATGCGATGCAAAAACCGGGATCGAAATGGAAGCATTAACCGCTGTATCTATTGCTGCGTTAACTATTTATGATATGTGCAAAGCCGTCGATAAGCAGATGGTTATTTCCAATATCCGGTTGGAGGAGAAGCATAAGAATGAACTTTAGCATCGAATCCGTAAATATTTCTGAGAAGAAAGGAACCCAGAAGCATCCAGTACCGCAGATCGAATTGGTTGTCGATCATGGAATCCAGGGAGATGCGCATGCAGGGAAATGGCATCGCCAGGTTTCATTGCTTGGAGGAGAAGCCATCGATACCATGCGAGAAAAAGCGGGAACTCTTGAAATAAAGTCCGGGGATTTTGCAGAGAATATAGTGACGCGGGGGATTGATTGGGCAGTTGCTCGGATTGGTGGTCAAATTCATATTGGAGAAGTTATTCTTGAAGTCACGCAGATAGGGAAAGAGTGTCATTCCGGATGTGTGATTTCTCAAACAGTCGGAGAGTGTATTATGCCCAGATTGGGAATTTTCGCTAAAGTCATTAAAGGAGGGATTATCCATGTTGGAGATAGCGGTTATTACGATATCGGATAGGGCGTCGCGTGGGGAATACGAAGATCTTTCCGGGCCGAAGATAGTTGAGTTCATAAAAGCCGGGCCTGTAGAAGCCAATGTAACGGTTTCAATTGTTCCTGATGAGAAAGAAGAGATCAGGGCTGCTTTATTAGAGAATATAGGGAAGGATTATATATTTACAACGGGTGGAACAGGGATTTCGCCCAGGGATGTAACGCCGGAAGTTACAGAGGAGATATGTGAGAAGGCATTGCCCGGTATTTCAGAGATGTTGCGAGCGGAATCGTATAATGAAACGCCTTTCGCGGTTTTTTCCAGGGGTTATGCCGGGATGAAAGGGAATACGATTATTGTTAATTTCCCAGGTTCAGTAAAAGCTGTTACGTTGTGTACAAAACTTCTTTTGCCTCTTCTGGAGCATGGCAAGAAGATGCTCGCAGGTGGGAAGCATTAATTGTTGGTTTTTTGTTTGACATATTCCGTTTTTTATAATATCCTTATAAACGGAGGCCAAATGGATACTCGATCTGTTACGGTAAAACTACCAGTCAATGTTTTTTCAATTTTGAAAAAAAAACCGGAAGAATTTATGGCAGAATTGCGTCTGACTGCAGCAGTAAAATGGTATGAAATGGGGATGATTTCACAGGAGAAAGCTTCGGAAGTAGCCGGGATTAGTCGTGAAGACTTTATTCAATCTTTAATTCGTTTTAGGGTGTCGCCGTTTCAGTATACAGCCCAGGAGATTTTAGAAGAGGCAGGGTATGGTTAAAAAATGGATACTTAATGCATCTCCCTTAATATTGCTTCATAAAATCGACTTCCTGGAAAAAATGAGTGCTTTATCAGAAGAATGGTTAATCCCTGAGGCTGTTGTTCGAGAGATTGAAAAAAAGAATTTGATCGATTCATATATCAAAGGGTTATCGTTAAAATCAAATGTTATTATTTTAAAAAGGGTACGGGTAGATTCTACAATATTAGCCTGGGATATAGGATTAGGTGAGAGCGAAGTGTTATCGTTCGCATTGCAAAAGAAAAATACTGGCGTTGTTTTGGATGATTTACAAGCTCGGAAATGTGCCCAATTATATAATATTCCGTTAAAAGGTTCATTAGGAATAATTGGATGGGCAAAGAAAGAAGGAATAATCGATACTGTAAAACCGCACTTCGAGAGGCTAATCAGGAAGGGTATTAGAATTGAAGAGCGTTTAATGAGAGATATTTTAATAGCATTCAATGAGCTGTAGCCATTTCGGTGTATTTTATAAAGGTAAATTATGGCAGAAAAATCATCGATCGAATGGACAGAATCTACATGGAACCCGGTTACGGGTTGTACAAAAATCAGCCCGGGATGCTTGAATTGTTATGCCGAACGTATGGCAAAGCGTCTACAAGCAATGGGGCAAGCCAATTATAAAAATGGTTTTGAAGTTACTCGCCATCCGCAAAATACTCGTTTACCTTTGAAATGGGGAACGAATCAAACGATTTTTGTCAACTCGATGAGCGATCTTTTCCATGAATCAGTTCCTCTCGAATTTATTCTTGAAGTGTTTGAAACAATGGAGGAAGCTTCCTGGCATCAATTCCAGGTTCTTACCAAAAGATCGGAACGTCTCCTTGAACTGGGCTCAAAACTAAACTGGAAGAAAAACATTTGGATGGGGGTTAGTGTCGAAAATGAAAATTATGCTTCCAGAATCGATCATCTCAGAAAAACGTCAGCCCAAATCAAATTTTTATCTTTAGAGCCCCTTCTTGGACCTTTAAAAAACATGAACCTATCAAACATCGATTGGGTTATTGTTGGTGGAGAGTCCGGACCTGGAGCGAGACCTATGAAAGAAGAATGGGTCCTGGATATACGAGATCAATGCGTGAAAGCACAAATACCATTTTTCTTCAAACAATGGGGTGGAGTAATTAAAAAAAAGGCAGGGCGCAAGCTTGAAGGTCAATACTGGGACCAGATGCCCATAGCAGTATGAATAACACTTACATATTTAATTAGGGAGAAAAAATGGGCTACCAGGAAAATCCATGTGTCCTCCATAGGCCCTTGAAAAACAAACCTGCATCTGTTACTTCACATTTTTTGACTTCGTACGACTTTATGCGGAAGGTTTTGATTCGAATGCCTCTTTAACCATTTCCCGATGTTCTTCTTTAAAACGATGAAACTGCACTAAAATTTCATGGCGCAGCAAAGGGATTTTATCCATATACTTCAGTAACTCTACTGTATCACCGGATAAAGGATTTTCCAATTCATCAAGTGGATTGGGAGATACATTTTTCTGATCCTCTTCCACCGACAAAAACATCGGGCCTTTATCCAGGATAAACCAGTTCAACGAAACACCATAGCAGATCCCCAACCGGTGTAACGTGGATAAAGATGGCATGGATTTGCTTTTTTCATAATCCACCAGGTTTCCTCTATAGATTCTCAATTGTTGGGCCATTTGCGTAATCGTTTGATTAAACGATTCCCGTATCTTAATAAGTTTAGCAGACAAGCCGTTTAACATTCTTTCAGTACTCATCATATCTCCTTTTTTAATAAAATGGAAATGTTGTGTACGCCAGTTGACAAGTAAAGGTTTCCTGTTTTGGAGAAAAAACATGGTAAATTCCATATTTTTTATGGTAGTTCCCATATTTTTTGTGGAAACTCCCACATTTTTTGTGGAAACTCCCATATTTTTTGTGGTAGTTCCCATACATTTTGTGGTAGTTACCATATATTTTGTGGGAACTCCCATATTTTTTGTGGGAATTACCACACTTTTTGTGGGAACTCCCACATTTTAGGTGGTAACTACCACAATTTTGATGCAAATGAGGAGAAAAATACCTCAAAACAGGACATATAATATGATGGACTCTTGAAAATAAGCGAATCGAAAGTGAAAAAAAACAAGGTTAAGCAAATGGATACTCGAAATATTATTTTTTTTGAACGAATTCGGGCTCAGATTAGAATTTCAATGAGCGGTGAAGTATATATTTAAAGATTCTACAGGGTTTCTATGGAATAAACCGAGATCGTTTTGTCCCACTTGAAAGTTTGTTTTTCAAATTTCATGCCAACACGTTCAGCGACTCGGATAGACGGGGTGTTTGCAGGGTCTATCAGCGAAACCAACCGTTTATATCCGAAATGTGAAAAACCATAGTCGCGACAGCTTTTTGCAGCTTCTGTTGCAAGTCCTCTCCCCCATAACCGCCTTAAAAAAAGATACCCTATCTCAATTTCGTTTTTTCCATCCACTTCTTGTTTTAACAGGCCGCATTGTCCGGCAAATTCCCCGGTTTCCTTTAATGTGCATACCCAAAAACCATGGCCATCCTCATGATATCGGTCAAATTGTTTTTGTATCCATTCGATTGTCTCTGTTTCGCCTTTTGTTGAAGGATAGAATCGCATGGCTTCCGGGTCTGAGAAAATACCCAGAAGGTTGTTTATATCACCCATATTCATTGATCGCAAAATTAGACGTTCCGTTTCTATTATCTGCATGAAATTTAAGCTCCTTCTGTCAAGAAAAAGAATTCTAACTCATTCTCAAGGATTTTTCAACACTAATTCTTTAAAATAGTAATGTTTATCAAACATTAGACCCTTCTATAACCGGGAGCATGTCTTTTCTTCCATGTGATAATGACTGAGAGCCGGTCAATAGTGTATTATTACCATTATAAGAAAGGGGGTCCCCCTTTCCAGTGATCTTAGAATAAAATGCTTTCAATCGAGAAAAAACCGTTGACAGACTAAACCGCCGAAAGGATGAACCCAATTTCGGATTTATTGAAATATCCGCGTAATCAATGCAGAAAAATTGTGCAAAGTGTCAAAAATTACTATCTACACCATTTCGATGAGTTTTGAACAGGAGTTTTCCACATTTAAAGAAGAAAATTTTTGGATTGAAAAAAAAGAAAGGATGCTAAAACTCAGGAGGTTTAATAAAAATATCGGGGTATTTCTTTAACAATGTTTCAATAAGATACTCTTCTATCTCGGATTTTGAGTTCATCTTCAGCAATTGTTTCACGACTTTTTTCACATAGGAGAAATGAATGCGAGTAAATATCCGTTTAATCTCCGTAATGGCGAGAGGATTCATGGAGAAACGGGTGTACCCCATACCGAGTAGCATCAACGCAGTAAAAGTTTTCCCGGCCATTTCCCCACAAACAGTAACCTCTTTCCCGATCCGGGTCGATTCTTCGAGTATCTCGAAAAGAATTTCGATAACGGCAGGATGAAATGGACTGGATAAATACGAAACACTGCTGTTATTCCGGTCAACAGCAAGAAGATACTGCATCAAATCGTTTGTCCCGATCGAGAAAAAATCGACATCATCTTTCAAATACTTGATAAGTTTCACAACTGCAGGAATTTCGATCATGATGCCGAACTTCACGTCTTTACCGTGGAATTTTTTCTCTTTCATGAGGTCTTCCCTGCACTGGCGGAGAAGAGTTTTAATGGTATAAATTTCTTCGATTTCAGTGACCATAGGAAAAAGGATTTTGATGTTCCCGGTCTCATTTGCTCGAAGAATTGCTGTTATCTGTTTTTTGAAGAGATCACGCTCTTTGAGAAAGAGTCGTACTGCCATGGTTCCGAGTGCGGGGTTGTGTTCGACTTCTTTCTGGATAAATTCGGAAGCTTTATCTCTTCCGACATCAAAAGTACGAATCACGACAGGTTCAGGATAAAACTTCTGGGCAATATTTTTATAGATAAGATATTGCTGTTCGGAAGATTGGGCAATATCCTGGTCCATGAAAAGAAACTCGGTACGAAACAACCCGATCCCTTTTGCACCGTAAGATTTGAGGATGTCGCTTTCAAAAGCGAGTTCGATGTTGCCGAGGAGGTGGAAAGGGTGATTATCGCGAGTGATATCGGGGAGTTTCATAACCTGTTTCAGTTTTTCTTTGTGATCCTGGTACTTTTCTTTTTTGATTAACGTTTTGGTAAGAAAGGATTTGGTAGGGTTAATTGTAACTTCGCCGTTTAATCCGTCAACAACCAGGATATCGTCATTAGTGATGACCTCGGTTGCCGTTTCGGCATTAAGGATGGTTGGGATTTCCAGGGTACGGGCAAGGATAACGGTATGAGCGGTTTCACCCCCTTCATTGAAGACAAGGCCGAGAATTTTTCCCTGTGACATTAAATTGGCGGCAATAGAGGGGGGGATATCGTCAGCGACAAGGATAACGTTATCGATATCGGGATTGGTGATCACTTTATTGCTTTTGAGGTTATGGATGAGTCGGACCATAACATCCGAGATATCGTTTCCCCGTTCCCGGAAGGTCAAATCCGGGATTTTCCTGAAGATTTCCACGTATTTGGTTTCAATTTCTTTAATAGCCCATTCGGCTTTTGTACATTCGTTGATAATGATGTTCCGGATGTCATTGACCAGGTTTCCTTCTTTAACGAGGAGGTATTGGGTTTCGATAATGAGGGCGGATTCTTTCCCCATTGTTTTGAGAAGGTTGGTGTAAATTTTTTTGAGTTGGGCTTTTGTGAATTTAACCGAATTATTGAAGCGGTCGATTTCGGTTTCGACGGCTTCTTTGGGAATTTTTTCTTTAAGGATGATCTGTTTATGGGAATTATAAACCAGGGCCTGGCCTATAATAATACCGGCAGAAACAGGTTTTCCTTTAAGCTGTTTCATTTAGCTTTCTTCATCGAATTTGTTTTTAAACATTTCAGCGATTTTTTGAACGGCTTCTTTTTCGTCTTTGCCGTCTGCTTCAATTGTAATGGGGTTTCCAACAGAAGCGGCAAGTGTTAAGATACCCAATAGGCTTTTCGCATTTACCCGGTCTTCATGATAAATCAGGAAGATGTCGGATTGGAAGCTGTTGGCCAGGTGGGACAATTTGGCAGATGCCCTGGCATGGAGTCCCAGTTTGTTGATAATCTCAATGGTTTCTTTTATCATGCTTTCTTATCTCCTAAATATTCACCGATGATATTAATCCCGTCAATTGCTCCTTTTTTTATCTCTTTTACCAGTGCTTTTAAGCCTATTTTTTTGTCCTTATAGGTTAAAAATTTCAGTAACCCCGGGAGGTTAATTCCTGTGAGAATTTCAATATTTTTGCTGTGAAATTTGAAGCAAATATTGGTAGGAGATCCTCCGAACATATCGGTAAAAATAATTATATCTTTGTCGTGGTATTTTTTGAGGTGGTTTTCGATTTTGGCATAGGATTTGTTGCCGTCTTCCTGCCAGTCGAACGAGATACACTCGATATCGATGGGGGATTCGAGGATGTTTTCGGCGACTGCAACAAGTTCTTTTCCGAAATTGCCATGTGTTATGATAAATGCTTTAATCATTTTGTTTCGTTTCCGTTGTGTTCCAGGTATTCGATAAAGGATTTGCTCCCGGTTTTCCTGGCGATAAAATATTTTACGGCGACTTCGATAAGTATGGAGAGGTTTCGACCGACCCCGACAGGGATATTAAACATGGGAATATCCTTCCCGAGGATTTTAAAATAGAGTGGGTCTATACCGAGTCGTTCGTATTTCTTTTTGGGGTCCCAGGTTTCAAGCTGGATGACCAGGTCGAGTTTCTTTTCATCGAGAAGTGCCCCGACGCCGAACATTTCTACGATATTGATGATCCCGAGTCCTCGAACTTCGATCCACCGGCGGATACGTTCGATAGAACGTCCGATCAGTTCGTCATTCTGGTTGACATAAAACTCAACGAGATCATCGGAAATCAGATGATTTCCCCTGCTGACCAGTTCCAATGCAGTTTCGCTTTTTCCAATCCCGGAGGGG
>Ga0209340_1002081_pt1 | contig 12350 bp, 15 predicted proteins | sample EPASupsiteSAE323_FD_187266 | JGI IMG/M metagenome (GOLD analysis project Ga0209340, IMG submission 187266) | Bioremediated contaminated groundwater from EPA Superfund site, New Mexico - Sample SAE3-23 (SPAdes) (version 2) | ecosystem: Environmental > Aquatic > Deep subsurface > Groundwater >... | reverse complement strand
GCACTCTCGCAAGGGACGCGGTGAGAACGAGCAGACGAATAATAGATGAAGAAGGTGCCGCGCCGCACCTCAATCGCCGAGTGGCAAGCACTACGGCTCTGAGGCGCCGAGAGTGCGGGACGTTATCGGAAATCAGATGCAATTGCCCGTGCGTCCATGCACGGTTACTTAGAATCGTAAAACAGTGAAATGGAGATATAATATGATTTTTCCAACAAAAATTGGTACTGATTCTGAAGGTTATATTGTAAACAACATTAGTCTTAATAAGATACCCGAACAGTATATTGAACCATTAGATTTCATCGTTAAGAATCTAAAGAGTATTTTAGGGAGCAAATTACATAGTATCTATATTTATGGTAGTGTTGGAAGAGGAAATGCGATAGTAGGTAAGTCTGATGTTGACCTATCAATTATAGTTGGTAACTTGGTTACAAATAATGAACGTGAACTTCTCGAACTAGGGAAAGAGGAACTTTTAAAAAAGTATAGCTACATTCCTAAAGTTGATTATGATATAGGAGTTTTGGACGAGGTATTACTTAGTGAAAACTTGTATTTTTGGGGTTTTTGGTTGAAACATTGTTGCTCATGCATATATGGAGAAAATTTGGCTCAAAGATTCCCCAAAATGAAGCCGAGTAAGAATATTGCCATAAATATGAACAGAAAAATAGAAAGTGAATTGCAGAATTATAAAAGACGGATTGAAACAGAAGAAGATTGTGATAAGTTAAATTTATTAGTTAAATCAGCACTAAAGAGGGTAATAAGAGGCACTTATACGCTCACAATTGAAAGCGATATGAGTTGGTCTGATAATTTATCTGATAATGTAGAAATATTTCAGCATTATTATCCACGTGAAGACACAATTCGAAGAGTCAAAGAATTATTGGAAGCAACAAGTGTAAATAAAGAAGAAGTTTTGGATGCGATAGAATATTTTAAGTGTTGGGTTACAGCCGAATTGGATAAATTTAAGGGGTTGCCATCCGTAGAAACCTCTGAATAAAGGGGCATCTGACATCCGATAACAATGCACTACCGTAAAGTCGCGGGAGGCAAGAGTTCCGGGATTTCGAGCAGGGAGAAGGCTTCGCTCCACACCCCAATCGCTGGGTGTGACCACCGCCTACGAAGAAGGGCTTCGAGGGTCCAGCTCTGTGGCGTCGGGAGTGCGAGACGTTATCGGAAATTGGACGTAATAGCGGCCGCGTCCTGCGGTGGATTTCACGAGATGAGTTGCTAAGCTCTTACTGGCGAAAAATGCTTAAAACAGATAGTGATTATTAAACATGAAGAAAAAAATTTTTTAACAAAGTTCGGAGGATTTATGTCTAAAAAGGATTCGTTTAGGTTTGCTGTAAAAAGTAAAAATAATCTTATCTCAAGTGTTTGGAGGCTCCAGTTAACAAAAAACGATGTTTATTTATCTGTACGATGTCTTATGCAAACAATGAAAGTAAGTTTACATGAATCTGGTGAGTGGCAAATATCTTTTACCTCTGAATTTGTGAAAAAGAAAGAGATGAAAAACCAAGAGAGGCATATTGAAAAATGGTCAAATAAAAATAATATTACAGATGGAATAACTCTGGCTTTTAGAATCTGCATACCTTTTTCAGAGTTGCGTGAAAAGTACGAAAATACAAGTAAGACAGTATCATATATTGAAATATCAGAAGAATCGGGAACGATTGCTGAAATATTTTTTATTTTCACTGAAAGTAACGTTGAAGTTAGCTCATGGCCAGGGAAAAATTCAATGAATACTGAGCTACTGACCAAATTTCAATTAGATAATGGGCAAAAGCTTTGGCTTGTTTATACTCAAAGAAAAATGGAAGAGCAAGACGAGAGAAATTTAGAAAATTATAAAGTTAAGATGCTAGAATATCTTAGAGAAAGTGGTGCAAACACTGATGGGAAACATATTCGTTCTGTGTTAATTGGTTCTGAGGAAGATGGATCTAGAAAGTTTATTGATGTAGCACTTGATTAATAGCATCTGCTACTAAAAGATTTTTAGGTCGCCACATCCTTGTGACTCTTGCTTCGTGGGACGTCCAACATCCGATAACAATGCACTACCGTAAAGTCGCGGAGATAAGAGTTCCTTGATTTCGAGCAGGAAGAAGGTTTGCTCCACACCCCAATCGCTGGGTGTGACCACCGCCGAGGAAGAAGGGCTTCGCAGGTCCAGCTCTGTGGCGTCGGGAGTGCGGGACGTTATACGAAAGGCCGAGCGAATAATTGCATCCATCCATGGGTGCTTACAATATAAGAAATTGTCTATGAAGAGACTTGCTAGTAGGAGGAGATTAAAGTGTCTAATTCTTATTTTGAAAACTTAGAAAAACAACATAAGAGAGAAATTGAAAATTTTACTGATGGTTGGAACTGGAACCGGATTTTTAGTGCTTGGAGTAATCGGATTGATGATTTTCCTATATCAATTGAACCTTTGTTTACAGCGGTATGTGTTCATGACCCAGAATATCCTGTTGGTCGACAGAATGCTTTATCTTGGTGGCCAGCCAAAAGGATTAATGAACTTCAGATAGATTTTCAAAGGCATATGAATTCTTTTCCTGGAACCCATGGACCAGTTAACCCATTTGGGCAACTCAAAGGGGAGTTTGATACACTTGATTATCTATGGGAATATAAAGATGATAAAGAAAAAATAGCAGCCATACTTATTAATGCATCCCTTTTTACAAGATTATATAGTAGCAGAAGAGAATATCCTAAGGATAATTGGCCACGTTATTATTGTGCAAAGGAGATATGGAAATGGGCTTATAAAGTATGGCATGATGAAAAGAGTTTTTCACCATGGCAGCATTATCATACGGAAGTATTACCTTATCTAAATTGGGATTATGATTACAAAATTTCTGATATTAATGCACTGATACGCTTCCTAGCAGAAGAACACGCATTAATGTTACTTAATTATAAGCCTGTCTCAATCGTATTTGAAGATAAAGTGGATCCTTTTATTCAAAAAGTTCTAATTGAAGAGTATACCAAAAAACAAAAGTTGTTAGAAGAAAGGCAAAAAATTCTGCATAAAAAAGAATCCGTAAATAGGAATAATCAACAACGATTACAGCCAAAGGATAATAGCCTATGGCGGAATATCTCCAAAGACGAATTGGAGAGACTTGTCTGGACTAAACCTGCAACTACTCTTGCCCATGAATTTGGTATATCTGATGTCGCGATTGCTAAGCGGTGTAAGTCATTAGGGATTTCAAAGCCTAAACCTGGTTTCTGGGCTAAAGTAAATGCTGGAGTAATTTCGCATCCCAAAGGAAAGCCAATAGATATTGATTAATAAATTTAATTTAAAGGATATGGAGGTAATTATTATGGGTAATGCATTTTTTGCAATGAAAAATAATCATGTTAAAGGGTGTGGAGAACCAATTAATTTCACAAATGATGACCCTAAAAAGTATTATGGATATTTTGAAAATGAATATGGCGAACAATGGGTTTTCGTATATGATCAAAGGACGGGGGATGCTGAGTTACGCGGAGGAGATGCGGGATGGGGTAATACTTATAAAATTAAGGAGGGTAGAAACCTTGATTTAATTTTAAATGAATCTAAAAAAGTGTGGTTGCACGCTTGCTGGAGTGCTGCATCTGCTTTTCCTAAAGAGTGAGGTTTTTTTCGAAAATATATAATTCGTAATTGAAACAGAGTTTTAAGACCGCATCATCCATGATGCTCTTGCTATGTGGGACTCGGCCCTTCGTATAACAATGCACTACCGTAAAGTCGCGGGAGATAAGAGTTCCTTGATTCCGAGCAGGGAGAAGGTTCGCTCCACACCCCAATCGCTGGGTGTGACCACCGCCGAGGAAGAAGGGCTTCGGGGGTCCAGCTCTGTGGCGTCGGGAGTGCGAGACGTTATGTGAAATTGCACGTAAATAATCGCCACATCGTGTGGCGAAAAATTAATTAAGTTAAGGTTTTAAAGACTAGTAATTTTTATGAGAAAGTATGGTGAAGACTGTGGATAACATAAAATATGGTGGTAAATGGAAGTTTTTAAACAATGATATGGAATTTAACGGAGAGCTGATTATTAATGATTCCGAAGGGGTTATAAGATTAGTAATATATTATGTTGATAAAGATATGTTTGATTTATTTGCAAAAAATGTTATCCCTGAAACATCAAAGATAATAAATGGGACTTTAACTAATAGTGCAAAAATATCATTGTTAGATTGTAGTGTACGGAAAAGACGTTCGCATAATATAGCATATAATACCATTATTATTGATGCTAAATATGCTGTATATGGTATGAACTTTGCTAATGAGTCAGAAGCAGTATTCTATAAAATTGATTTCAAAGTTTCTAATATTATTGGTTGGTCAAATCTAAGTGGCTTTGATTTTCCATTCCTTGAAGGGTTTTCGTCTGCAATTACATATAAATTTAAAGGTAATGTTGAATATAAAATAAATGAGGAGGTAACTGTATCATTATTACCTCGACTTGGGAATTTAAACCTTGATTGTAATGTTGAAAATATTACATTTAGCCAGTCGGTGTTAATATCTATATCCCATGCAAATCCTCAAAGAATTGAAAAAAGTGTAGAAATCCTTAATAAAGTTTTAGGTTTAATAAGTCTTGGAATTGGTGAAAGACCCGATATTCTTAAAGTAGAAGGTTACAATTCCGCGAATTATTATTTAGCCGGAAAGAATAATACAAAGATTGAGCAAGCAATGCAAATATTTTTCGACAATAAATATAAAGAAAAGTATAAAGAATCTGATATCTTTTATTATTTGTTTACACTATCAGATTTAACAACCGGAGAAGAAAACTTACTAACAAATTGGTTTTCAAAGCATGAACTATTAGAACCAATAATTGAATTATATTTGAGCACCTTGAATTATAGCAATATGTCTATAGAGAGACATTTTTTAACATTAGTACAAGCATTAGAAACATATCATATGCGATTTGTCTGTAATAAGTTACCTCAATACCTTGAACGTATTGAAAAAATAACTGGCAAATTACCGGATAAGGAACAGTATCTAAATGAGTTAAATGATGAGACTCAAAGAAGTCAGGATTATATATTAATTAAAAGTCGTTTAATTGATCTAATAATTGTTGAATTTAAAATATGGTTTTATTTCGGAAGCAGGAATGAACAATTTGATTTTATCAAGAAAGTAGTGGATACACGTCATTATCATACGCACTATGCAATAAATAAAAAGGACAAAGCATTAACTGGCATAGAACTTGAAGAAGCATGCTGCGTTTTACAATTGATTTTAGAGTACTATTTACTAACGGAAATTGGATTATCTTTTGAACATATACAGAAAAAAATTAAGAATAAAGAAGCAAATATTAGACATGCATTTGATATAACAAGAAAATCTATGAGCATTGACATGGATAACAATAATAAATGCGATATAAATATTAAAGGAGCTGACGTCCTGTCAGCTTCTGAATAATAAGACGTGCAACTACACATAACAATGCACTACCGTAAAGTCGCGGTGAGATAAGAGCACTGGGATTTGAGCAAGGAGAAGGCTCCGCTCCACACCCCAATCGCTGGGTGTGATCACCGCCGAGGAAGAAGGGCTTTGAGGGTCCAGCTCTGTGGCGTCGGGAGTGCGAGACGTTATATGAAACCACACGCAAAAGGGCCGCGCATCCGTGCGCGGGTTATTTTAGTAAAATATCGAAGTGTTATGAAATAATATAGCAAAGGATGGTTCGCATGGGAGAACGATATGATGCAGTTAAAACAAGTGTTACAACGGCGGATGCAGATTCTATTAGAATTAGTCAAGCATCATCTGAAATATTGGTACTTTATTTCAAAGAATACAACGGAAGGAATGTGAGTATTACATTCCAGAATGTTTTAGCTTTTAAATTTGAAATGTGTCACACTTGGAATCATAGAGATGATGAAATATACGAAGTTAAGAATTCTAACTGGATGAATGACCAAATAAAAAGCTACTTAAACAACTTTCCGCTTGATGATGTTCCGCAAGTGAAACATTATAGATTTTGTTTCAATGTAAATAGCCAATTTTTTGATGTTATTTGCAGCAAGGATTTTGATATAACCATAAAAGAAATATAGAGTAGGAGAACAATATGGTAAAGTTAGATAATACTGCTAAAAAGTATCGAGAGTACACTACTAATATAATTAAAGAGCTATTTTCTTACTTACCTTATGAAAAAAAGGCTGAATTACGTGATTTTGTATCTTCCTATAATCAAAGTGATTTTGAACGTATTTGTTGTTGCTTGGAGCTAAACAATGGTGGGCAATTTGTAGACACGAACTTTCATTTTCGGGAAGAAGTAGCGTCTTATATTATTATAAATTATAGTTCTGATGTTTCAGATGAGCTACTTAGAGACCTCTATATTGAGTGCGCAAAATGTTCTAAAGAGCTTAATGGTAGTTCTGAGTATATTCCGTTTATTGCTGAATTTCTTATAAGGCAAACAGGTGAAAAGTATATAAAAGATTTCTGCCTATATTTATGTTCGAGTTTTGATTTCTATGGAGCTTGTATCTCAATTGATTTATTTGATTATAATGTGAAGCAATTAATAGAAAGCATAAAAAAATTTCGAGAGCAATCTACTGTTGAAGATGAGTGTCGAGCTTATGATAATGGTGTTGATTTTTTAAAGAGATATCTAAGGGAATGACATCCTTGTCATTCTCGGCTACGAGGGGCGTGTGGCATCATATAACAATGCACTACCGTAAAGTCGCGGAGACAAGAGTTCCTTGATTTCGAGCAAGAAGAAGGTTCGCTCCACACCCCAATCGCTGGGTGTGACCACCGCCGAGGAAGAAGGGCTACGAGGGTCCAGCTCTGTGGCGTCGGGAGTGCGGGACGTTATATGAAACCCACACGCAAAAGGACGCGCATCCATGCGCTAGGAATATATAATATGCAAGACGTATGTTTTTTAATAATTATTTGGGGGTAAACATGAGTACTGAGAATAATGAATTTGAAGAATATAATTTGGAAGATTATCAGGGAGCTGAAAATATTGAGTTTCCAAAAGAAATATATATAGCTTATGCTGTGTGTGGAAAACAATGCGGGAATAAAGAGTTTATTGTTGATGGTCAAACTCAAATTTGTGAATATTGCCATAAGAACATGTTTCGTACGGAAGTAAAAAAGTATATCCTTGAGCAGTAATAATTCGTAGTTTGGTTAGATGCTAGGCAATTGATACAGTTATTGTTTGGGAAGAAGGTATTTTTATGGGTGAGTTTATTACAAGAAAGATTATGGGTTCAGAGGTAGACACGAAAGATTTCACACGATTATTTAGTGAATTTAATGATATTTTAAATACTAATATGGTTTTGGCAGATAAAAGAGACAAGATATCAGAGGAAATATTTCCTTGTCTTGAAGCATTTAGAATAATGGAACAAAAATATAGAGAATTTTGTAAGTTAGAAGAAAAATGCTATAAAAGTATAGCAAAGCAGATTAATAAAGGTGTTAAAAAATTATCTGATATTACATTTGATGATCCTTCTTCCTTATTGCGCAAACATTTCGAGGATTTTATGATTCGGGGGCAATTTGTTATTAGATATCGGAATAAAATATGTATGATTGTTTTTGATGATAATAAACTTGATGAGGGCTCAAGGCGTAGAGAGAAACTTAATGAATTGTTAGAATTAAGGAAAGAAACACTTGGACCAATTATATATAAAATGTATAAAGAAATTATGAAAGAAGACGAAGAATGGCTAACATTGTTTACACAAACACGAGATAAGGTAGAGCATGTAGAAAAAAACAACTTACATATTTCGGATTTTAAGGTTGAGTTAAATAATAATGTAATTGATATTAAAATGCCTATATATTCAGAATTAGGAGAACGCTGCGATAAATTTATGAATAGCATGTTTGTCAGGCTATATTTACATGTTGAAGACTTTATTAGCATGTTTTTGAACCTAACAAGCGATGGGTTTTGGGTTATAAAGCCTTTTGCAGATGAAGACACAAGAAAAGTTAAGAAAAAGTGGTATTCAATAAATTTAGGGAACAGGATTTATAGGATTGATTTACATGATGTTTACAAAGAGAAATTTTTCAGTTCAGATATATAGGGACTATATCGTTTATGACCGTAGCATCCGTGCTACTCTTGCTTCGCGGGGCGTGTGGGCATCATATAACAATGCACTACCGTAAAGTCGCGGAGATAAGAGTTCCTTGATTTCGAGCAGGAAGAAGGTTCGCTCCACACCCCAATCGCTGGGTGTGACCACCGCCGAGGAAGAAGGGCTTCGCTGGTCCAGCTCTGTGGCGTCGGGAGTGCGAGACGTTATATGAAATCGCGTGCAAAAAACGCCACATCGTGTGGCGGAATTAACGGAATGCACTTTGTAGATTGCAATGATTCTTTACAATACTAGAAATTAGGTGGATTAATAATGAAGAAACGAATTGGCATAGCAATTATTATTAGTATTTTAGTTATTCTTGGTTTTATATTTAGTGGGAAAATAGTAAGGTTAATAGAAGCACGAGATATTATTTTCCAATCGGATTATATCGAAGTACCATCTGATAAGAGTAAAATATACATTAAAAGTATAAAAACAATCGAACCATCATTATGGAAAGGGTCATATGATGGGATTTTACACTTGAAGAATGGAAGAGAAATTAAAATTGATATTAGTTTTTACGGAAATTTTTTTGGTATAAAGGGAGGGGACAAATCAATATTTTCAAACGAAAATTTGTTTGAGTACGCTGAAAACTAATAATATATATATTAAATCTAAAAGGAGTTTGAATTGAAAAAGAAAAATATTTACGTTGATGTAAGACATTCAAATTATTGGTGGGGTATTTATAATTTCGATAAACCAACTAGTTGGGAAGACCTAATTATTTACGAAAAAAAAGGTAAAGGCTTTAGAAAGTTAGCGTGGACTTGTATTTGCTCTTCATCGTACTTGCGGAGTGGATTGAATGATTTAAAGAGCGATGAAGAAGAGAAAAAGTTTGTTGATAAGATTGAGCAGTTTTTGAAAGATAATGAAACTGTTTACCACTATTGCTATGACAAACCAGAAGATGACGACTTTTATGAAGTACCTTACGAAGCGGAGAAGAATAGCTTTAGTATTAAACCGAGGTCTATCGAAACCTGGTATCCTTGTGAAGGAATAGATAAGAAAGTTATTGATAAAGTGGCTATAGAATTTTGTAGAAAGTTTTTAGATATTGAGGTAGGTAGTGTTAATTATAAAGAAACTATTAGTAAAGAAGATGCACTTGAATCATATATTGAATTTACGGTGCAGATGCAAGGATTTACAGGAATAAAGTTTTCAGATGAATTAATTGAGTGCGCTAAAAAAGAATGGAGTGTACCTGAAGAAAAAGTTATAGAGATACTGAATAGGTCTTTAAAGTGACCGTTTAAGGGACTGACGTCCATGTCAGTCTCTGAACAAAGAAGGCACGCGACAACATATAACAATGCACTACCGTAAAGTCGCGGGAGACAAGAGTTCCTTGATTTCGAGCAGGGAGAAGGTTCGCTCCACACCCCAATCGCTGGGTGTGACCACCGCCAAGGAGAAGGGCTTCGAGGGTCCAGCTCTGTGGCGTCGGGAGTGCGGGACGTTAAATGAAATTCCCTGCAAAGGGCCGCCCATCCGTGGGCGGGGATTTAATAGAAGTACTCTGTAGATTACTGGCATTATGCAATTTTAATAGATTGAGGTGAATTATGAACTATTTGAGTATGCTCCAAGATTGGTATAAATCTAACTGTGATGGATTTTGGGAACATGGCTATGGGGTAAAGATTGAGACTTTAGATAATCCAGGGTGGATGGTAGAAATAAATCTAGAGGAGACTGAGCTAGAGAATAAAGCCTTTGATTCTATGGATGTTCAGAAAGAAGATGAAGATGATTGGATTGTTTGCAAAAAAGAAGGAAACTTTTTTAAAGGTTTTGGAGGTCCAGATAAGCTTGAAGAAATTCTTAAGATTTTCTTAGAATGGACAACTAAAGAATAATTTGGAGGTATTAGAGTGCTTGGAATTAATGGATTAAATGAGTTCCTGAATAAATTAGATGAAAGCAAAATAGTTTATCATCTAGATAAAATACGAGAAGAAAGTATCATGGTTGGAATAGCTGTCCCCGGGCAAAGATGGGAAGTAGAATTTATGGTGAATGGTAATATTGAAGTAGAAAAATTCATAAGTACAGGGGAAATATTTGATAAAAGAGAGTTAGATATTCTATTTAAAGATTTCTCGAAATGATATACTGATGTGAATTAAAGGGTAGGCCATCCGTGGCCTCCTCTGGCTTTGCGGGGCAGGAAACTTCATTTAACAATGCACTCTCGTAAAGTCGCGGAAAGATAAGAGTTCCGGGATTAACACGAGGGAGAAGAAGCCGCTTCCGCACCCCAATCGCTGGGTGGCAAGCACCACAGCTCTGTGGCGCCGAGAGTGCGGGACGTTATATGGCATTATCAGCTCATAGTATGTACCTTATAAGAGTATATATAAAAATATTGGAGGGTTAGCTTTGGTTACTGTTCAAACAAACAAAATAGATATTCAAGCTGAATTGGAGTTATCAGATTTTTATATATTTCGCTTATCAATGTTTTTTAGGGAAGTGTGGAACCAATTTTTTCTTATTCCTACGGTGCTAGCTTTAATTTGGATACCTTTCCATCTTAATGATTGGTACTCCTTCTATTTTGGTGGTAGTTACGTAATATTTAGAGTTTTTATCCCTTTATACATATTGTTTTCGCCATTATATATTTATATTTCTAGTAAAAACACTATGGAAAAAATGGGGACTATCAAGACAAAGTATTGTATTTCAAATTATGGAGTAAGTGTTGAAGGGGAGAATGATAATAACTCAAAAAACTATCCGTGGAAAGAGATTAATAAGATAGAGGAAACAAAGAATAGATTTTTTATCTTTATTTCTGGTAATATCTCATTAATAATACCTAAACGAGAGTTTACAAATAGTGAGGATTTATCTAAAATGAAAGAGTTTTTTAATAGAAACATGGACAAAAAGAATTTAGAATTAAGGAAATAGCTTTGGCTGATATCGCCATATAACAATGCACTCTCGTAAAGTCGCGGAAAGATAAGAGTTCCGTGATTAACACAAGGGAGAAGAAGCCGCTTTCGCACCCCAATCGCCGAGTGCAAGCACTACGGCTCTGTGGCGTCGGGAGTGCGGGACGTTATCTGAAATTATTTTGAAAGGAGAGTACAGGCTGCGATGAGTTTTAATTATGATGTTGCATTATCTTTCGCAGGTGAAGACAGAGAATATGTAGATAAAGTAGCTAATATTCTTAGAGATTTAAGGGTAAGTGTTTTTTATGATAAATTTGAAGAAGTGAATCTTTGGGGAAAAGATTTGTATGAATATTTAGAAGATATATATTTTAGACAATGCAAATATACAATAATTTTTATATCCGAAAACTATGCTAAAAAATTATGGACTACCAAAGAACGAAAAAGTGCACAAGCTAGAGCTTTTAGAGAAAAAAATGAATATATTTTGCCTGCAAAATTTGATAATACAGAGATTCCAGGAATCTTGCCGACTGTTGGATACATTGATTTAAGAGGAAAAACTCCCGAGGAATTTGCAGACCTTATCAAACAAAAAGTTATGCAACCAAATACAAGCGAGCTAAAATTAATAGACTATTTTCCTAGACAAGGCGAAAAAATAACGATAGACGATGTTAAAAATATTTACTTAAAGTTTAATAATCCAATAGATAGAGATTCGCAAATTTATATTAGAAATTATCATATACAAAGAAACTCGATTTGTCAGTGGAATATTTGTGGATGGATTGAATTTGCTGAAGGAGATACTTTATTAAAATGGCATGTTAAAGAAGAAATACTTTATAATAATGATAATTATGCTCCATTAGATATTGATTATCCTAGATTTGAGATACAAATAGGTACAAAAGAACCAGGTTGGAAACTGAAAGATATATTCGGAAACGAATTCCCATATTTTATAATACCGGTTAAAATAGTTGATAAATCAAAATAACTTCAGATAACAATGCACTACCGTAAAGTCGCGGTGAGATAAGAGTGCTGGGATTTGGACAAGGAGAAGGTGCCGCTCCACACCCCAATCGCTGGGTGTGACCACCGCCTGCGGAGAAGGGCTTCGATTGTCCAGCTCTGTGGCGTCGGGAGTGCGGGACAATC
>Ga0209340_1002080_pt1 | contig 12354 bp, 9 predicted proteins | sample EPASupsiteSAE323_FD_187266 | JGI IMG/M metagenome (GOLD analysis project Ga0209340, IMG submission 187266) | Bioremediated contaminated groundwater from EPA Superfund site, New Mexico - Sample SAE3-23 (SPAdes) (version 2) | ecosystem: Environmental > Aquatic > Deep subsurface > Groundwater >... | reverse complement strand
TCCATAACCGTATGCAACTTGGATGAATGATTCCTTTGTAGCACCTGCAGCAGTAAGAACTCTAGCCATAACCTCAGACCAGGTGTTTATATCTTTTCTCGTATAACCAACAACAGTAAGCTTCCCAGTTGTTCCTGAGGAAGCATGAATCCGAACGATTTCACTCATTGGAACCGCAAACATACCATAAGGATAAGTATCTCTCAAGTCCTGCTTATAAGTAAATGGAAGCTTGCCCAAGTCTTTAATACTGCCTATATCTCCAGGCTCAATACCTTTTTCCTGCATTTTCGCCCTGTAGTAGGGTACATTATGGTATATTCTGTTTACAGTATCTTTCAGCCTTTCGGTCTGAAGTTCAAGCATCTTTTCTCTCTTCATGCACTCACACGCTTGATTCCAAATCATTTCTAATCCTCCATTAGCTTGCAGTCAAAAGCATATGAATCTTACTTTTTTTCCTTTATTTCTGTCATTTTATCACCAATTGCAATCTTATCTACTACATCCATTCCTGATAATACCTTGCCGAATACAGCATAATCATTATCAAGCCATGATGCATCCGTTTTTAGGATATAGAACTGAGAGCTTGCCGAATCAGGTTCAGTCGAACGAGCCATCGCAATTGCTCCACGAACATTTTTCAAATTCGAATTAGTTTCAAGCTTTATTGTTTTATCTGAACCACCTGTACCATTCCCATTTGGGTCTCCTCCTTGGATTACCCAATTTTCAACCCTATGAAAGGTAAGACCATTGTAAAAATTCTTTTTAACAAGCTGAATGAAATTATCAACTGTAATAGGCATTAAGTCTGGGTATAATGCAACCTCGATATCTCCTTTAGTAGTTTTAATGTCAACCATTATAGTTTTCTGCTTTGACAAATCAACTTGATTTGCCTCAACCTTCGGCTTTTCTTCAGTCTTTGGGGATTCTGCAGCTTTTGAAGAATTGCTTGTACTCTGCTTATTAATTTGAGGAGTCTCAACTGCTTTCTTTTCACTTTTTTCTACTGGTTTTTGTAACATTAAATATACTCCAAGCGCTATCACACAAAAAATTATGCCTGTAACAATAATTAATATAATGTTTGCTTTTTTCTGAAAATCATTGCTATTCTCTTTTTTTTTGATAGGATCTTGATTTTTCAAATTAAACACCTCCAAAAACAAATATGTTTAAAATAAAATTTTTATTGAATTTTTTATTACTTTAGCACATCAAGCATACTGTTTTCAAGATTTTTAAGCTTGAATTTTAATGCAAGAATTTCTTTATCGTCTTTTTCTTCTTTTAGGTCCATTTTAAGTATTTCTGTAAGCTCATCAAACTCTTCTTTAAGTGTATCCAGGTATTCCAGTATAGCCAATCTTACATAAGTTTGTTTTACTTCACAGATTGTATTTTCAGTTTTTATTACTTCCTCTCTTGAAATTGTGTATACCTCACCTCTGTCAGGAATAACACATTCAAGATTGTATCTACTCTTAATCATTTCCGCAAATGTTTCTTGCACAACAGATTCTCCATGTACAAGAAATACCTTAGCTGGTTTTTGGGAAAACAACCCCAGCCATCTCAAGAGACCATCTTGATCAGCATGACCTGAAAAACCATCTATTGACTCTATTCTTGCATTTACTGAAATTTCTTCACCAAAAATTTTAACCTTTTTTGCACCTTCCAATATTTTTCTTCCAAGAGTTCCTTGAGCTTGGTATCCTACAAATAAAATAGTGCTTTCAGCTCTCCAAAGATTATGCTTCAAATGATGCTTTATTCTACCAGCTTCACACATTCCGCTGGCAGAAATGATTATTATATTATCAGTAATATCGTTTAACCCCTTTGATTCGTCAACTGTTCTAGTAAAATGTAATTCAGGAAAGTCAAGTGGATTGTCCCCGCTTGCTATTATTTTGCTTGCTTCCTCATCAAAACAATCGGTATTGTTCTCGAATATTTCGGTAGCAGAAACGGCCAAAGGACTATCAACATAAACAGGAACTTCTTTTAATATTTTAAGTTTTTCCTTATATTTTTCATGGTCCTTATGTATATTGTAAAGAATCTCCTGTGTTCTACCCACAGCAAAAGATGGAATAACGACATTTCCACCCTTATTGATGGTTTCAGTAACTATATCAAGGAACTTCTCAGCTTTGTCTCCATGATTTGTATGTTTCCTATCGCCATAAGTTGATTCCATGATAACATAGTCTGCATCTTGAATTATGCTTGGCTCTCTAAGCATTGGAATACGTTGATTACCAAGGTCTCCTGTAAATACGATCTTGGTTTCCTTGCCGTCTTCGGTTACCCAAATCTCCAATATGGCAGACCCGAGTATATGTCCGGCATCTCTGAATATAACACGGATATCATCACCAATCTTTACTTCCTCATCATATCTAACCTTTTTAAATAGTTTCAAGCAATCTAAAGCATCCTGCATTGTATAAATCGGCTTTACAAGATGTTTGTCCGCTCTTTCTCTCTTTTTGTTTAGCCATTCAACTTCAACTTCTTGAATGTGACCACTATCAGGAAGCATAATCCCACAAAGTTCAGCTGTTGCCTTAGTAGTTATAATCTCTCCTTTAAATCCATCCACATAGAGTTTTGGAATCCTTCCGCTATGATCAATATGCGCATGGGTTAGAAGAACATAATCTATCTGTGCAGGATTAAAAGCAAAGCTTTCATTATTTAGTGCAGTTTCTTTGGCCTGTCCCTGATACATACCACAATCAATTAGTACTTTTCTTTTTGAAGTTTCCAGTAGAAAACATGACCCAGTAACAGTTCTTGCAGCTCCCAAGAAGCTGATATTCATAGAATCACTCCTTTGAAAATTAACAGTAGAAAAAATTATGACATAATTTATATATATTCGATAAAAGTTTCATCTTTCCTTCATTAACTATTAATAATAAATTTATTTAAATAATTATTGATAATTATGAAATATTTGTTTTTGATTAACATAAGCTACACATATGCAAATTATGTTAATCTTCATTGGAATTCATCCGATATATATATTGAAGATAAAATAGCTACAGCAAAAAAACAAGGAGGTTGATGATATGCTTAGCTACGCAGCACTACTTTTCAAAACAAAAAAAGAAGAGAAAACAGACGGTAAGGTTTGGATTAAAAACAAAAAGGTCTTTGTCAAGGATGAAAAGGGCCTTGGAATCAAACCTGTAATTTGCCCTATGCAAGGAATAAAAGTCTTAGTAAATAATACTGAAATTAATTCTCCTGTTTCAATCTCTGAAATGGATAGGGTCGAACTTAAAACTGACCCCATTTCCAGAAAAGAATCAATCGATCTTCGTATATCAGAAAATCTTGCAGAAGCCTGGCTTCATACCGTCCCGTCACAAGTTATCCGTTATGAGATTCTAGATTCACAACCTTCCAACAAACTTGAAATAAAAACTTTTGAAATTCTGCAAAACGTAAGATTCATATCTGAGGAAGATGTTTATTCTAAACTTTCCGAACTTAATATAAACACCGGAATAATCAACAATGCCATACTTGAAGCATGTAAAACATATATGGAAACAGAAACACTTGTTGCATTAAGTAAGCCTGCAGTTCCAGCTGAAGATGCATGGATTGAGTATTTCTTCTCTGGTATTGATTATGAAGTAATCCTTAACGAGAATAAGAAAGGCAAAATAGATTTCAGAAATACTGTCGATTACAAGAGTTCACAAGTTGGAGACATACTTGCAGTTAAACACTCGATGAAATTTGGTAAAGCCGGTCTTTCAGTAACAGGAGAAATTATTGATCCAGGAACGCCAAAAGAAATTACTCTTAAAGCAGGAAACGGCATTGTAATAGAAGGTAATGGAAGGATTGCCCGCTGCGTTAAAGCAGGCAAAGCGCATAAAAATATTGAGGGAAATATAGTTACAATAAGTATAGATGAAGACCTTAAAATTGATAAAAATGTTGATTTCAGACTGGGAAACATAAAATTCAGTGGAAACGTTGAAATCACTGGAAGCGTAAAAGAAGCCATGGAAGTAATTGCAAAAGGAAATATAAACATTAAAGGAGATTCACTCTTTGGTATTATTAAATCAAACAGTAGTATAAATGTAGCTGGCAATGTAATCTCCAGTAAAATCGAAGTCGAAGATTGCGCTAAATCAGATAAAACCCCGCTCCAATATTTTAATCCTATAATTGAAGCTGTTGATTATATTATCAATGACATTGAGGCTTCTTGTAAAAACAGTGTAACATCTGAGTATACATATGAAATTACAACAAAAGTAAAAGAATTAATAAACTCCAGATTTTCTAACCTCAACCGCCAGATTAAGAATCTGACAACAATACTTAAATCAAGAAAATATGAAATTCTTAATGAAAAAGCTGATCAGATAATATCCGCTCTAAAAATAATTCAAAACAACTGCAAAGAAGTTAAAAGTATAGATAATCTATACGAACTCAAGGCAATCATATCCGGTCCAATATATATTATTGAAGAAAAAGCTGAAGATTGTAATGAAATAAAATTAAATTACGCTGTAAATTCAACAATAGTTTCAGAAGGCAAGGTTGAGATTGGGAATAAAGGCTGCATAAACTGCATAATTCAGGCAAAAGGCAAGGTCACAATTAGCGGAATCGTAAGAGGCGGAAAGATTCATTCAGATGATTCTGTTGAACTTACACAGGTTGGCTCAAATACAGGTACGTCAACAACAATATCAGTTTCCGAAAATGGTATAATTAAAGCCGATAAGGTATTTAGTGAAACTGTAATCAAAATCGGGAAGTTCTCATACAGATTCATTGAAACAGAGGAAAATGTGAATGCACATATAGAAAATGATAAGATAGTTTTGAGATAAGCAATAACACCTTAATAATACGCATGTTTAAGAACAGGTTATTTATCTAGCCTGTTCTTAATGTTATAATATTACTAATAAATCTTAGAAAGGAAAAAATAAAATGAAAGACTGGTATTCTGATATAGTCGAAGAAATAAAATACAAGCTATCTACTCTAGGACTTTTTGACCAATTATTTATCAACCAAGAAAATCAAAATCCAATCGCATGCAGTTTATTTGAAAAAAGCAAGTTTTATGTTGCTCAAACAGGAAAACCATCCTCAGAAATGTATCTTTCACTATCCGAATATAACACTTCTTTTACCGGTAAAATTGGAGAAACAGATTTTGCCTATATAGATTCCAACCCTATGTCCTACGGTTATACAGGAAAATACGCAGAATCATGTTTTTCTGGCGTGTTCTTTTTTACAAGAATGTTAAAAAACTTGAATTCCAATAGGATTGTTATCATCCCCTCACTGTCTAAAAAGATTTTTGGTGTTTCCATAGCATCATTCTTCTTGAAATTACACAGATCAAGAGGGTTTTTTATTAATACTGGTCATGCTGATTTTGATAGGAACTTTGCAGTGTATACGCTTGATAAAGATAATGCAAAAAAAGTATTGGTTACTAGTATTCTAGAAAATATTCTCTCTTTTAAGAAGGAAATGAAAAAACCTTTTAGGATATCCTTCTTATACAATTATTTTTGCGTGGCTATAGATGAAGAAAAATTTTTAAAAACAAGAGCAATTCCAGATAGACTTTTCCCAACGAAAAACCTTAGTTGCCAATTTCGTAAAAACGTTGAGATTACTCCTGCACAAATACTAGAATTATCACAAATAGTCTCCTTAAGCAAAGAAGTGACTACATCAATAAATCTTAATCCTAATATTGATGATTCTTTAGGAGATGAATTTAATGAGAGTGTGCGAACAGAATTTTTGAAGAAAATTCTGTCTAAAGGATTTTCTTCAAAATCTAGAGTTGTCTTATACCGTCTATTAGTTGGATTAATCTTGTTAGTTTTATTAATTTTAACAATTGCAATAGATTTATACTCAGTATACTTTTTATAAGAAACTCTCATAATCTAATTCAAAAACTAACCCGCATCATGATTTGCGGGTTTTAGCTTTTTTTATTCTATCTCTTTCATTTCTTCCCACTGCTGTCTACTCATTAAAACCCTTCTGGGTTTGCTTCCTTCAAATCCTCCGATTATTCCTCTGGCTTCAAGCTGGTCAATAAGCCTTGCCGCTCTGGCATACCCGACCTTGAACCTTCTTTGTATGATTGAAATTGAAGCCTGTCCTGTATCAATAATCATATCCGCAATCTGTGGAAGAAGCACATCATTGTCTCCTGGGTCTGGTTCCCCCTGAACTGATTCGCTCTCAAGCTTTTCAATTATATCTTCATTATAGGATGCCTGCCCCTGAGATTTTACAAAATCAACTATTCCTTCAACTTCTTTGTCTGAAATGAAAGTTCCTTGAAGTCTGATAGGTTTCGGTTCTCCAACAGGGTAATAAAGCATATCACCTTTTCCGAGCAATTTTTCTGCTCCAGCCATATCTAAAATTGTCCTTGAATCAACCTGTGAGGATACTGCAAACGATATTCTTGATGGGATGTTAGCCTTAATTACCCCTGTAATTACATCTACCGAAGGTCTTTGAGTAGCAATTATCAGATGCATTCCAGCAGCCCTTGCCATCTGTGCCAATCTACAGATTGCATCTTCGACATCATTTGGTGCAACCATCATCAAATCTGCAAGTTCATCGATTATTATCATTATCTGTGGTAAAAGCGCCCCCGTTCCCTGGTCCTGCATAACTGCGTTGTAGCCTTTTAAATCTCGAACACCCTTCTCTGCAAAAAGATTGTATCTGCTTATCATCTCCTGAACAGCCCAATTTAAAGCTCCGGCAGCTTTTTTAGGATCAGTCACAACAGGAATCAACAAATGTGGAATTCCGTTGTATACACCCAATTCTACAACCTTCGGGTCTACCATAAGCATCTTGACCTGATCAGGTCTTGCTTTATACAAAATGCTGGCTATAAGTGCATTTATACATACACTTTTTCCCGAACCTGTCGCTCCCGCTATGAGCAAATGAGGCATTCTGGCAATATCACCAACAACGACTTTGCCACCGATATCCTTACCTATAGAAAAAGCAAGGTTTGAAGGATAATTTATAAACTCTCTGGATTCGATTATTTCTCTCAAATAAACTGCCGATAATTCCTTGTTAGGTATTTCAATTCCTACAGCAGCCTTCCCTGGAATAGGTGCTTCAATTCTTACTGCAGGTGCAGCAAGATTTAGCGCAAGGTCATCAGCCAGTCCAACAATCTTGCTAACCTTTACTCCCGCTCCGGGTGATAGCTCATATCTTGTAACTGTAGGTCCCCTGCTTACATTAATAACCTTTGCCTTTACTCCGAAGCTTGAAAGTGTTTCTTCCAGCTTGATTGCGGTACCTTTAACATCTTTCTTGGAACCTGAATTATCAGTAACGGCTCCTAGCTTGAGAAGCTCTGAAGGTGGAAAAATATAATCATCATCTGTCTTTCCAATAGCATTGTGTTCTAGATCAATTTCTTCTGCAGCTTTCCGCTGCCTTCCCCTTGTCTCCGAATTCATATCTTCTTCTGTTTTAATTTTTCTTGCTGTAGCCTTAACCTTTTTTATATGAGATTCTTCTTCTATCTCATCTCCGAACTCTTGCTCAATCTGATTAAGTCTTTGTATATCAAAAGGTTTCCGTGCATTATTTTTGCCTTGCTTTTCTTGAATATCATGCTCATATTTGTCCATTTCTTTAATATGTGCATGCACTTTTACTTTAGGTCTATTCGAAAAAGCACTGTTCAAATTCGATGTAATGCCTCTAAATGCTAGAACCATATCAACAGGATGTACTTCAGTAAGAACTACCAATATGACTGCAAACACAGCAAACAGAATAATCCCCGCACCAACTTTTTCAAAAACAAGAATCAGCGGAATAGTCAGGATCCCTCCAATAACTCCACCGCCCATCATTTCTTTTCCAAACGAATAAAAATTCTGAACATTTATAACAAAATCTGCTTGAGTCTTATATATTTCATGTGAATCGAATAAATACAGTAAACATGAAACCAATATAAGTATTGCAACAGCCGAAATGGTTCTCTTTTTAATTTCTCGACTGTTCCCGGCGACTATACTCCATCCAAAATAAAACACCACAAAAACAGCTATATACCCAGCTGCACCAAAAAATCCAAGCAAAAAATCTTTTACAAAAACTCCGAATAGTCCTGATTCTGGAGTCATAAACATAGAAACAAACAGAAGAACGGCAGCAAAAATTATCAATATGCCGACAATGCTTTGAGACAATCGTTTTGTCGCAGCTTCTTCAAGCGTTTCTGCATGAGCCCTTTTAATTTGTTTTTTCTTTGGTTTTTTATCGTTAGCAGAATTTTTCAATAGGGATATCCTCCTAAATTTTGCACCGATTAATTTTTTTAAGAATAAAAGAAATATTTTCAAGAATAAATATACCATAAAATGTGGCAAGAATAAAGGAGAGGCTGTTAAGGGTTGAAATATAATTTTATATATTATATACTAAATTACGTACTTATTATCATTTAATACTTTTCAATTTATCCCTTCATACCTTTTTATCAATATTTTCAGGAGGATTAATATGAGTTTTATTGATACTGTAAAGGAATTGGCAAAAAAGGAACGAAAAAAAATAGTTCTTCCAGAAGGTTCAGACCCAAGGGTAATAAAAGCAGCGAGTATGGTTATCGCTGAAGGTATTGCCGACATAGTTATCATCGGAAACAAAGATGAGATCTTGAAATTAGCTGATGGAGCAGATATCTCTAATGCCGAGATAATTGACCCATTAACTTCTCCAAAACTCCAAGAGTACAGTCAATTTTTCTATGAGCTTAGAAAAAATAAAGGAGTTACAATTGAGCAAGCAAAAGAAATTGTTAAAGACCATGTTTATTTTGCAACAATGATGGTAAAAATGGGTGAAGCAGATGGAGTTGTCTCCGGTGCCATCCATTCAACTTCAGATACGCTTCGTCCTGCTCTTCAGATAATAAAAACAGCACCTAATGTTAAACTTGTTTCGGCTTTCTTTATTATGGTTGTTCCTGACACAACCTTTGGAGAAAATGGTGTTCTTTTATATGCCGACAGCGGTTTAGTTGAAAACCCTGATGCCGAACAACTTTCTGAAATTGCTGTTTCCTCAGCAAATACATTCAAACTTTTAGTCGGTGCTGTTCCTAAGGTTGCAATGCTTTCATATTCTACCAAAGGAAGCGCCAGCAGTGAGCTTACTGATAAGGTAATAAAAGCAACTGAGCTTGCAAAGCAAAAAGCTCCTGATACTCTAATAGATGGAGAAATGCAAGGTGATGCAGCACTCATCCCAAGTGTGGCAAAATCCAAGGCTCCTGGAAGTCCTGTTGCAGGAATGGCCAATGTCCTTATTTTCCCTGATTTAAACTGTGGAAATATTGCATATAAATTAACAGAAAGGCTCGCAAAAGCTGAAGCTTATGGTCCTATTACACAGGGTCTTGCAAAACCGATAAACGACCTTTCAAGAGGCTGCAAAGCCGAAGATATAGTTGGAGTTGTTGCAATTACATGCGTTCAGGCACAGTATAGTAAATAAAAAAGCTAGATTAAAGAAGGAGAGATTTTAGTGATTATACTTGTTATTAACTCTGGTAGTACTTCATTAAAATACCAGCTTATAGACATAGAAAAGGAACACATCCTTGCAAAGGGTATATGCGACAGAATAGGATTGGAAGGCTCTTTTCTTACACATAAAACAGGAGAAGAAAGCGATGTTACTGTAATCGAACCAATACCTGACCACAAATCGGCAGTACAGATTGTTCTTGAATACTTATCCCATAAAGAGCATGGTGCAATAGATTCGTTAGAGGAAATATCAGCAATAGGTCACCGAGTTGTACACGGGGGAGAATTTTTTCACAACGCAGTACTTGTAAACGATAAAGTTCTAGATCAAATTAGTCAGTGCTGCCCATTAGCCCCACTTCATAACCCACCAAATCTTGTCGGAATACAAGCATGCATGCATCTTTTACCCAATGTGCCTAATGTTGTAGTAGTTGATACTGCTTTTCATCAATCAATGCCAAAATATGCTTATATATACGGACTACCATATCATCTTTATGAAAAATATAGAATCAGAAAGTATGGGTTCCACGGAACTTCGCACAAATATGTTGCAAACCGTGCCGCAAGTTTTGTTGGTGTTCCGATTGAAGAACTAAAAATTATCACATGCCATCTCGGAGGTGGTGCAAGTATTTGTGCTATTGACAGAGGTGAATCAATTGATACCTCCATGGGGTTCACTCCTCTGGAAGGATTAGTTATGGGAACAAGATGCGGAAATATTGATCCTGCAATAGTTCCATTCCTTATGGAAAAAGAAAATCTCGGATTTAAGGAAATTGACAAACTCATGAATAAGCAATCAGGTGTATTAGGAATAACAAACCTATGCAGTGATTTCAGGGACTTAGAAAAAGCGGCTTATCAGTATAATGAAAGTGCTCAGCTTGCTTTAGATATTTTTTGCTATAATGTTAAAAAATTTATCGGTCAGTACATTGCAATATTAAACGGTATCGACATCATAGTATTTACAGGCGGAATCGGAGAACATGACTGGCGTGTCCGTAAGAAATCGCTTGAAAATTTGGATTTTCTCGGGATAACCATTGATAACGAAAAGAATCGTAATGCTGTTCACAAAGCATTAATAAATAAAGAGCTTGATATAAGCGGCGGACGTTCAAAAGTTAAAACACTCGTTATTCATACAGACGAGGAACTTACAATAGCTAAAGAAACTGCTAAGATTTTAAAATAATATTTGACAACAAAATATTCGAATGCTAATATTATAACATTATTTAAATATAACTGAATATTGTAAGGTAGAGGTTGCACTTTTAAAGAGTACCGCTTTTGAGGGCTTCGGGGTCCGACGAAAAAGCTGAAAAGGTAAAAGTGCCGAAGGAATCATTACCCCGTAATTTGTTTCCTGGGCGTTACGTTAATAACGGTACGACTGTCATCGAAAAACCCGGTGGAGAGCTATCTTGTGTTGAAATTGAATGCGACAAGGCTTGCATTAAGCTTGTTTTGTTGTATTCTAATACAGCTGGTCCACCAAGACCGGCTTTTTTGTATATTTTAGGTCTTTCTAAAAATGAGCAATTTCTTTACAAGATTTTGCTCATAAATTGTTTTTCTTTTTAGAAAATATTATATAATGGAACTCAAGCATTTGATAATCTGATATATTTCATACACCCTTGGGTTCGATATAACATAGAATATAAATAACATGGGAGGAATAATTATGAATAAATATAATTTAGCAGTTGTAGGTGCTACGGGAATGGTAGGAAGAACATTTCTTAAAGTACTTGAAGAAAGGAAACTCCCAATTAAAAACTATTACCTTTTTGCTTCAAGCAGGAGTGCTGGCGAAAAGATAAATTTCATGGGAGAAGAATATGAAATTTTAGAATTAACTGAGAATTCTTTTGATAGCAAAAACATTGATATTGCTCTTTTTTCAGCAGGCGGAAGCACCAGTTTAAAGTTTGCGCCAATTGCAGCAGAAAAAGGGTGCGTAGTTATTGACAACAGTAGTGCGTGGCGTATGGATCCAAACGTCCCTCTTGTTGTTCCCGAGGTTAATCCTCAAGACATCCTTAAGCATAAAGGGATAATTGCAAATCCAAATTGTTCAACAATTCAAGCTGTTGTTGCATTAAAACCGCTTCATGATAAATATATTATAAAGAGGGTTGTTTATACAACGTTTCAGGCAGTTTCCGGTGCTGGAAGGCAAGGTTGGATGGATCTGGAGAATGGTCTAAAAGGAGAACCTCCTCGTAAGTTCCCTCATCCGATTGCTGGTAATGTTCTGCCTCACATTGATGTATTTGAAGAAAGTGGATATACTAAAGAAGAAATCAAAATGGTTAACGAAACCAGAAAAATCCTTGGGGATCCGTCATTAAGAATTACTGCAACAACGACAAGAGTTCCCGTATTTAATGGACACAGTGAATCCATAAATGTTGAATTTACAAAAGATTTTAATATCGAAGAACTTAAGCAAGCTTTGGCGAATGCTCCTGGAATAGTTTTGCAGGACAATGTTGAAAACAATTTATATCCACTCCCAATAAATGCATCTGGAAAAGATGAAGTATTTGTAGGAAGAATCAGGAGGGATGAAAGCGTTCAAAGCGGTATCAACATGTGGGTTGTAGCGGATAACATTAGAAAAGGTGCAGCAACAAACGCAGTGCAGATTGCTCAAGAGCTCATCAAATTTTGGATGAAATGAGAACTAGAGCAATCTGCA
>Ga0209340_1002078_pt1 | contig 12366 bp, 11 predicted proteins | sample EPASupsiteSAE323_FD_187266 | JGI IMG/M metagenome (GOLD analysis project Ga0209340, IMG submission 187266) | Bioremediated contaminated groundwater from EPA Superfund site, New Mexico - Sample SAE3-23 (SPAdes) (version 2) | ecosystem: Environmental > Aquatic > Deep subsurface > Groundwater >... | reverse complement strand
TGCAGGTGAGGTAAAAGACGAACGACTTAAAGCTCTCTATGAATACAAAGCAGTCAAAGACGCAAAAGACATGCTAAAAAGCCAAGGCGACCTGAAAAAGGATGTCTCCATCAGCGTCAGTATTGGCAGCAGTAAAATGACATCGGAGCAGTCAGAACATGTAGAAACCGTCAATATCTCAAACATTAATGCAGGCGGAAATGTGAACATCACAGCGACAGAAAGCGATGTGAATCTGAAAGGCACAAAAATCAATGCCGAAGATGTAACCATCGATGCCAAGAAAAATATCAATATTGTTGGTGCAGACAACAAACTGCAAACTGATGGCAAAACTAGTTCCTCTTCTTGGGCACTTGGAGCTTCTATTGATTTAAGTAGCAAAGGTGTTGAATTCTTTGGAAACTACAATTCTGGTAAAGGCAACGAAAATGGAACCTTGACTACGAATGTAGGAAGTGACATCACCGCTAATGACACACTGACACTCAAGTCAGGTACTGATACAAATATCATTGGTTCTCAGGTAAAAGGCGATAAAGTAGTAGCTACAATCGGCGGCGACCTAAACATAGTCAGTAAGCAGGATACAGACAACTACACAGCGAAGAATCAAAACAGTGGCTTTGGCTTTAGCACTGGGGCAACAGGTGGCATAACAGGTTCTATCGGTCAAGGAAAAACAGACTCTACCTATAATAGTGTCACAGGCCAAGCAGGCATTATTGCAGGTAAGGAAGGTTTTGATATCACTGTCGGTAAGAATACTGACCTAAAGGGTGCGGTCATTGCTAGTGAGGCTACGCCGGATAAGAACAAATTGTCTACCAATACCCTTACTTACTCGGATATTCAAAATAAGGCGGATTACAGCTCTAGTAGTATTGGGTTAAGCCTTAGTACAGGTAAAGATGGAAAAGGTTTAACTCCCGATATAGGTATGCCAGTGAGTGGTAATGCGGATAGTACAACGAAATCTGCAGTTGCTACTGGTACTATTAATGTGAGAAGCAATCCTAATCAAGATTTATCTACACTTAATCGCGATCCAAGTGGAGCATTAAATGCTTTAGGTAAAATATTTGATAAGAAAACGGTAGCAGAAAAACAGGAATTAAGTAATTTATTTGGTCAAGAAGCATTTAATGCTATTGGTGACTTGGCTTTAAGTCAATACAAGAAAGCGCTTGCAGATGAGGCTAAATATAAAGACAAAAAGGAAAGTCCAGAATACAAAGATGCTCTGGCAAGAGAAGCAGCTTGGAGTGAAGGTGGTACAAACAAAATACTACTTCATACAATCGCTGGTGGAATCATGTCTAGTCTTGGTGGAAATGGTTTCGCAACGGGAGCATTAAGTGCAGGATTAAATGAAGCAGTACAGAAAGAATTGGGTAAAATCACAGATCCTGGTCTTCATTTATTGGCAAGTTCTCTTGTCGGAGCAGTTGCGGCTAAAGTGATTGGTGGTAATGGACAAGTTGGTGCTACTGTAACAACGAGTGCGACTAAGAACAACTGGTTAAACCATGATCAGCAAATGGACTTTGCTAAGAAACTATCAGAAGCTACGAGTGATGAGGAAAAGAAAAATATCCTATCATACTATGCAGCATTAAGCCAATATAACATAGATAAATATGGTGATGACCCCACTAAGGAAGGAATAGAACCAGATGTATTGTATTTCTTACAAGGAGTTTATGGTAAACTTCCAAATGACGGAACTGGGGGAATAGATAGTACCCTAAAAGAATTGGCAAATAGTTATGGTTTGAAAAATGACGTAGAATATTATAAAACAGTAATGCCAGTATTGCAGACTTGGAATGCTGCAAAAGGTGGAGCGGATGGTTTAGCCAATAAAAGTAAAGAGTTATTAGCTGATGGAATATCTTTAGCGCAGTTAGCAAGTCCTCAAGGGCAAGCACAGCTATTAGCACAAGCATATCAGTTTGTAAACTCAGGTGATTTTACCCAGCTATTAAATGAGCTTCAGCAGCAAGGTATTTCAGGAGTCACAGCAACCATTGGAGACAAGGTATATAGCAGTACGATAGGAGATTTAACTACCCGCTATAATCAAATGAAATACTTGGAATCAATTGGTGACATCTATAATGCGACTAAGATGGCAACCGAACTCGGAGTCGACATTGGACTTACAATAACGGCTATTGAAGGTGCTGTAAAACTTTCTACGAAGTTACCTCAAGCTCTTGATAATTTAATTTCAAGAGAAGGGATACAGAATAGAACGATACAGGGGCCGAGTAAAGCTGAGCTAAATGTACCTGGAACAAAATACTATAATCCCAACTATAAAGCTAATATGAGTGCAGAAGATTTAGTTTGGAGTGCCAAAGATTCAGGAAAAGGATTGTCTACTATGGGCAGTGCAACTAGAACTGATGCATGGGAAGCAGGTAAAGCATGGGTTGGGCCAGAAGCTAAAGAAATAATACAAAATGGTGAGTTGATGGGATATAGTAGCAAAGATGGCATGAGGTCATTCCGACTACAGTACAAACCTAATGAAGGAATGTATAGAGCGAATTTCCAAGAAAATACCGTCGGAGAAATTAATCGTTTTGGTAAGTATTATGGGGAAACTAAGACAGAAATCAAAAATGTGCATGTGGATATAATTGACTAAATGGAGGTGATATGGTGGTTACACCTATAATTAAATCAACTATTGTTTCTTTTGAGAACTGGGGAGAGGATTACGATGATTTCTCGATTTCAGTTGAAGCAGATATTGGTCCTGAGAACGAAATGGGAGCCGAAACATTTACTTTTCATGTTACTAGCCCGAAGCGTTTGAGCCATATGGGCATGGCTGGAGAAATTCAGTTAGGGCGAGGATTACTCATAATGAATGAATATAACTATGAGCATGTAAAGCAACGAATAGCTACATTATTGAAAGGATGCACAAGGGATACATGGAGCGAAGTATCAATGACAATTGCTAAGTATGCACGATGGGAGTATGACGATTGACTAACTCATGGCAAAATATCGTAGATTAGTCGTTGAAAAAAACGTGTCAAGTGGACGGGGTTACTGACAATCTATATTTTGTAAATATAGTGATAATATAATAAAAAGGTACAAATTGTCATTGTATATAGATGGCTCAATTTGTACCTTTTTTGTGCAAAAAATGCATTAAAGTATCCATTTTTCAGTAGAATAAAAGCTACTAAGAAAAACTGGAGGATAATTTATGCCGCGATGTGCTAGAGAAAAAAGTGAAAGCGGAATTTATCATATAATCATGAGAGGGATAAACCGACAAAGTATTTTTGAAGATGAAGAAGATTATTTCCAATATCTCAACGCTATTCGGAGGTATAAGGAAAAATGTGGTTACCAAATCTATGCATATTGCTTGATGGGAAACCATGTGCACCTATTATTTAGACAAAAACAGGGGGACAGGCGGATTGTTTCGGCAGAAATAATTCTCTTCTCCACTGCTTTTTTCAAAAGGTAATTTAAGGCTTACAGGGACAGGGTGTGGGCAGATTGTCGACAACCCCGTCCCTTTGTACATCTAGTTGTTTGGCGCAGCCAAACAATAAACAATTTACGGAAAAGGTGTTTAACAATCGTGAAAATCCTATTAATCTTGAGGCAATTGCTTGTGGTGAAGAAATATCATAATCAAGAAATTTCCAATATAAGTTGGCGAATTAAAATGAATTTTACATTTGCATATGATATAATAAATGAAAAGAGTAACAATTGAGGTTGATGAAATGTCTAAAATGTTAAGGCCTACGAACGATTTTGTCTTTCAAAAACTATTTGGTACTACGGAAAATAAAGACTTACTCATGGCATTGCTAAATGCTATTTTACAATTGCCACCGGAGAAGTTGCTGAAAAATGTGACAGTCATAAGTGGTGCACGTTTGGATGCAGAACGGCTGGAAGACAAAACAGGAATCCTTGATGTGCGTGCTGAAACCAGCAATGGTACCATCATTAATATCGAAGTACAGTTAGCCAATCAATATAATATGGAAAAACGTACATTGTTTTATTGGAGCCGATTATTTGCAGGGCAATTAGAAAAAGGACATGACTATTCAGAATTGAAAAAGACCATTACCATCAATATTTTGGATTTTCGTTACTTAGAAACTAATCAATATCATAATGTATATCATTTACGAGAAGATTATATAGGACATATGTTGACCGATGTGTTAGAAATACACTTTATTGAGCTACCTAAGTTTTTTGAAGAAAAACCAAACATGGAAGATGTATTGCATAGATGGCTAATGTTTTTAGGAGATCCCCAAGAGGAGGTGCTGGATATGATAGAGACAAAGGATTCCATAATAGCGAGGGCAACAAAGGTTTTACATTTATTAAGTAGTGACCCTGATACGGTACGTTTATCCGAACTTCGGGAAAAGGCAATTTGGGATGAAGTCTCGCGTATTAATGGAGCAAAAGCGGAAGGTATACAGCAAGGCATTGAACAAGGTATACAACAGGGTATACAACAGGGACAGATTAATGTCGCTCAACGGATGTTAGCCAAAGGACATTCCATTGAAGACGTTGCGGAAGTGACGGGGCTATCTGTCGAAGAAGTTTGTAAACTACAGAATTAAGATGAAGATAACAGGGATTGTTGCTACTATTTTACGGCCATAGCTAAATGCTATGGTCATTTTTAACACAGTCACCTATAGCTTTTTGATTTAAAGGAAAAAACCATGCCAACAGCGAAGGTTACTGGAGACACTAATTGTATATTTTTAGGTAGTTTATTGATGTTATGCAAAAGCATAGGGAAAGGTGGTGGATTCTGTCATAAGAGAAAAGAAATCTTATGATAGGGATAAAGATGCTGATTATTTTACTTGGGGCCTCAGGTTCTGGCAAGACAACAATCGAGAAGAGACTTGAAACGAAGGGTATTCATAGATTGCGCTCCCATACCACTCGGGCGAGGAAACCTGGGGAAGCTGCCGATGCGTATTACTTTGTGAAGAAGGACGAATTTAAAAAAGCTAATATTGTCGAAAGTGTTTTATATAAAAATAATTTCTTTGGCATTAGCCGTGAAGAATTAAAAATTGCTGAAAGTAAGGATTGCGTCATTACGTTGGACTGGAATGGGGCTCAGCAAATAAAGCGGTTGTTTCCCTTGGCCGCTACAGTATACCTTGATTGCCCTACTTACCAACTAGAAAAACGCTTACCACCGGAAAGTGACAGACAAAAACAAGAAAAGATATTAGAACAGATGGAACTGGATTCAAAATGTGCATCGGATTGCGATTATATTGTGCTCAATTATGATAATCAATTAGAGGAAGCTACTAATCGAGTGCTAGAAATATACAGTCAACATAAAATTGTAAAGTAAGATAACAGAAATGATATGGATTTTCAAAAGGTGGAAAACTACATATTATGTAGTTTTCCACCTTTTGAAAGTTTTACATCATCATGGAATTAGGAAGGTTTTTTTGGGAATGATAATTTTAGCAGGTCGTTGATGCTATAATGTGTAAAAAGCAGAGAATGGAGAAATTATGGAGCGCTCTAAATCCTTAGGAGAAGAAAAAATATCAGTATTACTGTGGCGGTTTTCCCTACCAGCAATCGTTGGTATGGTCGTTAATGCTTTATATAATGTTGTTGATAGTATTTTTGTTGGACGTGGTGTGGGTGAAATCGGATTAGCGGCCGTTACTATTGCCTTTCCTATTATGATTATCTTAATGGGTTTTGGGATGCTAGTAGGTGTAGGGGCTTCAGCCGTGGTTTCTTTGCGTCTAGGCGAACATAAACAGCATGAGGCTGAAAAAATATTAGGTAATGCCTTTACCCTTGCAGCAATATTGTCAGTTAGCTTATCGGCAGGTATGCTTTTATTCTTGGACCCTATCTTGATTGCTTTAGGTGCCGAGGCCGAGGTTTTGCCCTATGCCCGGGATTTTACGCGAATTATTTTACTCGGCAGTATTTTTATGTATATTGGCTTTGGTCTCAATAGCGTAGTACGCGCTGAGGGAAATCCCCAGATGGCAATGAAAACCATCTTGATTTCTTCTGGACTTAACATTGCATTAAATCCCTTATTTATTTTTACCTTTGAGCTAGGAATAAGCGGCTCTGCATTGGCTACGGTCGTGTCCCAAGGAGTGTCTGCTATTTGGGTGCTAGTATATTTTTTAAGTACCAAAAGTTTACTACGGCTACGTATTGCTAACCTTAAGTTAGATAAAGAGATTGTTAGCAGTATTTTTAAAATTGGACTATCACCATTTCTCATGCAAATTGCGGCGAGTGTAGTTACCGTATTGTTCAACTTTAGTCTATTAAAATACGGCGGTGAACTAGCCGTCGCTTCCATAGGAATTATTACGCGGATTGCCATGTTAATGCTGATGCCCATCTTTGGCCTTAGCCAAGGACTTCAGCCAATCATTGGTTATAATTATGGAGCGAAAAATTACCATAGGGTAATAAAGGCTTTAAAAATAGCAATATATTCTGCTACCATCTTTTCTATAGTAGGATTTTTAATTGTGCAGATTTTTGATACCCAGATTATTATGCTATTTAATGATAATCCTGACCTCATAGAGATTGGGTCTCACGGTATGAGAATTTATTTATTCATGCTGCCAGTCATTGGTTTTCAAATTATCGGGGCGAATTATTTTCAAGCCGTAGGTAAGGCTGGTTATGCCATTATATTAAGTATGTCGAGGCAAGTAATAATACTTATTCCATTAGTATTATTATTGCCTGGCATCTTAGGTTTAAATGGTGCTTGGCTAGCAAGTCCAATTGCTGATTTAGTTGCTGCCATCCTTACAGGGATTTTTTTAATGAAAGAAATAAAGAAATTAGGCATTATGTAGCAAGGAAAAAGGATAAATTGATTATTTTCTATAAAACAACTATAATTTATATATAAATTATAGCTTGTGAGTATTATAATAGTTCTTATTATAGAATATGCTTGAAAGGCAGTGACCTATATGAAAATTAATACCTTGGGACCTGCCCAATTACCGGTGGTTTCAGAGCGGGAAACAAGCACTAAGACCGATAAAACGTTAGGACATTTTGCCTCTGATTTACTTAAAAATCAGGATGGACAATCTCGTGAACGGATGACGGCTCTCTTGGCAGCCATTGACCAGCATGGTAAACGCTTAGGTGAAGTGCCAACCTATTCTGAACTGAGAAAATATCGTGAAGTGATACGGCAATTTGTCGGTGAAGCAGTAGGTCGTATGTATACCTTAAGTTCACAGCAGGGATGGGATCGCAGCGGTCGGCAGAAAGTGTATACGATTATAAAAAAAGTTGACGCTACCTTAGAAAGCCTAAGTGAAGATGTGCGTCGTGGACAGGAAGGCAAACTCGATATTGTGGCAAAACATGGTGCTCTTCGCGGAATGCTAGTGGATTTGTATATGTAGAGGTAGTAGGGGTGTAGCATGCAGTGGACAGAAATCGTCGGTCATGTAGAGAATATAAAAATGCTACGCTATATGGAAAGTAGTAACCGTATGCCACATAGTATATTGTTTTCAGGGCCAAGTGGCATTGGTAAGTTTATGGTAGCGAATGTACTAGGGGCAGCACTGTTATGTAGTGCCTTAGAATCTAGGCCTTGCGGTAATTGCCAGTCCTGTCTGCAAATGGCCCATGGTACACATCCTGATTTTGTATTGATTCGCCCTGATGGTATAAATATTAAGATAGAACAAATTCGAAATTTACAGCATGAAGTGGGCCTAGCTCCTTATATTGGACTGCGGCGAGTATGCATTATTGATGGCGCAGAGCTTATGACGGTACAGGCAAGTAATAGTCTTTTGAAAATATTAGAAGAACCAGCGGGAGATGTGGTCTTTATTTTGGTTTCAGCCAATCGGCAGATGCTGCTGACCACCATTATCTCTCGATGTATGTCCCTGTCATTTCAGCCCTTAGCAGATGAAGTGTTGACGGAAACTTTAATTAATAAAAACTTTCTGCCTGAGCCAGCGGCAGTCGCAGCACGCCTTAGCCGTGGGCGTATGGGGATTGCGCTTTCCATACTTGAACCAGATGGTCTGACCCTTCGTAGTCAAGCGGTAAGGATTATGGACCATATAATAGAAGGAAAAATGGCTGCACTTTGGGATACGGCGAGTGTATTAGAAAAAATGGAACGCAAGGACTTGTTGACAGTATTAGCATACTGTACTTATTTATTACGAGATAGCTTAATGGTTCTTACAGGGCAGGAACAACAGGTTCTGTTTAATATAGATTTAGTAGAATGGCTAAAGGAGCAGGCTTCTATTTGGAGTGAAAAGGGATTAGTAGAGGCCCTTAAAGCAATAGAAGAGGCCAGGCGGTCTTTGCAGGCCAACGGGAATGCAAGGCTTACGAGCGAAGCCTTATTGATAAAAATATATGATTTGGTCAAGGAGGTTTGAATGCAAACAGTAGTAGGAGTACGTTTTAAAAAAGCAGGGAAAATATATTATTTTGCGCCAGGTGAATTCTCATTAGAGACGGGGAACTGTGTTATTGTTGAAACGGCTAGAGGCTTAGAATATGGGGAAGTGGTTATCGGACCGCGGGAAGTAACGGATGAAGAAATTGTGGCACCCCTAAAAGTAGTGCAACGCAAAGCCACCACCGAAGATGATGTTAAAGTCAATGAAAATAGAAGCAAAGAAAAAGAAGCCTTTACCATTTGTGAACAAAAAATAAAATCACATAGTTTAAATATGAAACTAGTGGATGTAGAATATACTTTTGATGTAAACAAGATTATTTTTTATTTTACAGCAGAAGGTCGTATTGATTTTAGAGAACTTGTAAAAGATTTGGCAGCCATGTTCCGTACTCGCATTGAACTTAGACAAATCGGTGTGCGGGATGAAGCAAAAATGATGGGTGGTATTGGTTGCTGCGGTCGACCATTATGTTGTTCTACTTTCTTGGGGGATTTTGAACCAGTCTCGATTCGCATGGCGAAAGATCAAAACTTATCCCTTAACCCTGCTAAAATTTCAGGGATTTGTGGAAGATTAATGTGTTGCTTAAAGTATGAAAATGATTCTTATGGATCATGCTGCAAGAAAGTAGCTCCGCCTGCTGTTGGCCGTGAAGTCATTACCGTTGATGGGGATGGTAAAGTAACAGCCGTTAATCAAGCCAAAAAGACGGCGACGGTATTGCTAAAAAACAACAATATCATTGTTATTCCATGGGAAGAAGTTGTGGAAAAGGATCATAATGTGTGATCAACCAAGGAGAACGAATAGATGATTTGCTGATTGGAAAGCTTAAACTGATTCAAAACCCATCAGAATTTTGCTTTTCCTTAGACGCTGTGTTACTGGCGCATTTTGCTAAAGTTCGTCAAGGAATTACCGCAGTGGATCTGGGCACTGGTACAGGGGTAATTGCCTTGTTGTTGGCAGCGAGAGCAGTTGGTCATGTTGTGGGAATCGAAATGAGTCCTTCCATGGCGGAGATGGCCAAACGCAGTGTTATGTTAAATGGACTAGAAGACAAGGTGACAATTATTCATGGTGACTTATGTAAAATAAAAGAGCTATTACCAGCAGGGAGTTATGATTTAGTGGTGTCGAATCCTCCCTATCGTCCTGTCGGTGGTGGTTATATCAGTCCTAATGATAAGGTGGCAATGGCGAAACATGAAGTAACGGCTAACCTAAAGGATGTGGTCAATGCAGCAAGACATTTGGTGAAAACTCGAGGGCGTTTTGCCATGGTTCATTTACCAGAGAGAATGGCAGAAATCTTAGTGGCTATGAGCCAAGCGGGTATAGAACCAAAACGACTGCAATTGGTTCATTCTGGGGTGGATAAAAAGCCTAAAATGTTATTAGTAGAAGGAACACGGGGGGCAAATCCAGGTCTTGAAGTGTTACCTCCTTTGATTGTATATAAAGCTGATGGCAGCTATAGTGATGAAATTCAGAGCTATTACAAAGAGCATCGATAAAAGCTGTAGGTAAACACAAAGATGATATGGGTCTTTGTGTTTTATCTTTTAATTGTTAGAACCCTTGTTATTATTGAGAGAAAGAAGTGAAGTGATTTGATTGAAAAGCCAGGGACATTATACTTATGTGCAACGCCCATTGGTAATTTAGAAGACATGACTTACCGAGGGGTGCGAGTGCTTAGTGAGGTGGCACTGATTGCTGCTGAGGATACTAGGCATACTAGAAAACTGTTAAGTCATTTTGATATCCATACTCGCCTTATTAGTTATCATGAACACAATAAAATAGAGCGTGGCCCTGAAATCATTGAAAAACTCCTTGCCGGACAGGATGTAGCAATCGTAAGTGATGCCGGACTCCCTGGGATTTCTGATCCAGGATCGGATTTAGTAGCCTTAGCAGTAGAGGCAGGCATTACTGTAGTGCCTCTACCAGGAGCCAATGCAGCATTGTCGGCGCTAGTTTGTTCGGGACTTGATACAAGTTTATTTACCTTTATTGGTTTTTTACCAAAACAAAAAAAGAAAAGGCGTGAATTAATCGCTAGTTTAGTGGCGAGTCCTTACACCCTGATATTTTATGAATCGCCACATCAAATAAAAAAGACCCTTGCGGAACTAAGTCAAGCGCTAGGAGAGCGCCAGGCTGTAGCAGCGAGGGAACTAACAAAGAAGTTTGAAGAGTTTATTCGTGGCACCCTAGGCAGTTTGACCAAGCATTTTTCGGAGTGTGATCCACGAGGAGAATTTACCTTACTTGTTGCTGGTCAAAGTGAGCAAAAGGTGGAATTAGCGATAGAAGGACAAGTATCCCTCTTAGATGCAGTTATGGCGCTGGTAGAGACTGGTATAAATAAAAAAGACGCTATCAAAACAATCGCCCAAGAGCGGGGATTGCCGAAGCGCGAAGTGTATCAGGCAGTAATAGAATAAAAGGGCAAAAAAAGAAAGAGGTTTTTCAACCTCTTAGATAGCCTTTTCGGTCATGGAATCTAAACATTCTTTACAGATGTTTTTGTTTTTAAAGACAGTTACTTCATCCGCATTACCGCAGAATACACATGAACATGCAGGCTCATATTTTCTCAAAACAATACGATCGCTATCTACATAAATTTCCAAAGCGTCTTTTTCAGCGATTGCTAATGTGCGACGGAGTTCAATAGGAATTACTACCCTGCCAAGCTCGTCCACTTTTCGTACAATACCAGTTGATTTCATAATAAAAATTCCTCCTATCATTACAACAATTTTCGACAAAATGTTTGTAACTAAATAATACCAAATGAAGTAAAGGATGTCAACCTATTTTTCCCATAACAGTAATATACTGTCCCAATTTTCGAATATTTTGTCAAATTAGGTCGAATAAAGGGTTTTTAGACAAAATGGATTCGACAGAAGGGTAGATTTTCGGTAAAATAGGAATAATGAGAAGAAATAGCTAGCATAGTGGCTAATTTTAAGGAGGCTTATTTTTAAATGGAAAAAAAATCATTTTATATTACGACACCGATTTACTATCCAAGTGATAATTTACATATCGGTCATGCTTATACGACAACAATTGCAGATACCATGGCTCGATATAAACGCTTAGCGGGCTTTGATGTACTGTTTTTAACAGGATCTGATGAACATGGACAGAAAATTCAGCGTAAAGCTGCGGAACAAAATATTACTCCCATTGCTTATGTTGATAAAATTGTGGCTTCTTTTCAACATTTATGGGAAAAACTCAATATTTCTAATGATGACTTTATTCGTACCACTGAGGCTCGCCACTATGAAGTTGTCCAAGCTATTTTCCAGAAAATTTATGACCAAGGCGATATCTATAAAGCTGCCTATGAAGGAAGATATTGCACTCCTTGTGAGACTTTTTGGGTAGAACGTCAATTAGTAGATGATAAATGTCCTGACTGTGGACGCAGTGTAGAAGTGGTGCAGGAAGAGAGCTATTTCTTCCGGATGTCAAAATACCAAGAACGCCTTCTTGCTTATATTGAAAATAATCCTGATTTTATTCAGCCAAGTTCTCGCCGTAATGAAATGATTAATTTTATTAAAGGCGGTTTGGAGGACTTATGCGTTTCCCGTACCACCTTTGATTGGGGAATTCCCGTGCCTTTTGACACCAAACATGTAGTATATGTTTGGTTTGATGCGTTAACAAACTATATCACCGCTGCTGGATACCTAGAAGATAGGGGGAAATTTGAAAAATTTTGGCCAGCGGATATACATTTGGTTGGTAAAGAGATTGTTCGTTTTCATAGTATTATTTGGCCTGTTATCTTAATGGCTTTAGATATTGAAATACCAAAGAAAGTATATGG
>Ga0209340_1002074_pt1 | contig 12396 bp, 11 predicted proteins | sample EPASupsiteSAE323_FD_187266 | JGI IMG/M metagenome (GOLD analysis project Ga0209340, IMG submission 187266) | Bioremediated contaminated groundwater from EPA Superfund site, New Mexico - Sample SAE3-23 (SPAdes) (version 2) | ecosystem: Environmental > Aquatic > Deep subsurface > Groundwater >... | reverse complement strand
CAGTCAAAATAAATAGAGGGTATTTCATGGATGCTACAGGAAATAGGAATAATGCTTACTCATTCAGCTTTACAATAGCAGGAGCAGATACAACTGCACCAGAGGTAGTAAGCACAACACCAGCGAATGGGGCAACGGGTATATCATTAGATTCAGAAATATATGTTGATTATTCAGAAAAGATTTTCTCAACAAATTCTTATTCAGATATAAATATTGCAGCACCGGGAGAGCTAGGAATAGGCTTTGGTGTTACATATCCTGAAAAGAGTACTTCAGGAAAAAGGATAACAATAACACTTGGACAAGGAGCAAAACTAGATACAAAATATGTTGTAACAATAGGGAAAGTGTACAAGGATGCAGCAGGAAACTTGTCCGAGCCGTATACATTCAGCTTTACAACGAAAGCAGCAGATACAACTGCACCAAAGGTAGTAAGCACAAGCCCGGCGGATGGAGATACAATAAAAGCACTTTCAAAATATTATAACTCATCTCAGATATTAGTAGCTTTTTCAGAGACTATAAAAAACGTAGGTAATAACACGACAGGAGCAATATCGGTTACTAATGAAGATGGAAACGATGCAGGTTTTTATGCTGAGTATGGTACATATCCAAATGAAAAGACTCTACAGATTTTATCCCGTAAAGTAAACCAAACAATAGAGCCTGGTAAATATACAGTCAAAATAAATAGAGGGTATTTCATGGATGCTACAGGAAATAGGAATAATGCTTACTCATTCAGCTTTACAATAGCAGGAGCAGATACAACTGCACCAAAAGTAGTAAGCACAAGTCCTTCAAATGGTGCAACGGGTGTAGCATCTGATTTAAGAGATATACATATAATATTTTCTGAAGGAATTGCAAGATTAAGTGATTCAGTTGCCAGCTTAATAACAATTAAGGATGCTCAGGGCAATTCTATTTCCAATAAAATATCACATCAGAATGATGATGATATAGTACCGTTAGTTTTTCTTGACAAATTAAAACCAAATACTCAATATAATGTAACAATACCACAAGGAGTATTAAAAGATTTAGCTGGGAATGGAAATGTATCCTATAGCTTTAGTTTTACAACAGCAAATGAGGCAAAAGTAGTTATTCCTGTGAAACAGTTTTCAGACGTACCAACGAATCATTGGGCTTATCAGGCAGTCATGGAAATGGCAAAGTTGGGTATATTAAACGGATATTCAGATGGAACCTTCAGACCTGAAGATAATGTAACCCGTGAAGAATTTGCAAAAATGATGGTTCTAGCATTGAATCTACCTATAAATGAACCAGTTTCACCATATTTTAAAGACGTGAAAAATAGTTATTGGGCATACAAATTTGTAGAATCTGCAAAGAGTTATCTAACTGGTTATCAAAAAGCTGATGGAATGTATTTCAAAGGAACAAATAATGCTGTTAGAGAAGACATGGCATATGCACTTGTAAAAGCAAAAGGTTTGAATAACCAAAGTGTAGATATGTCGAAACTTAATACATTATTTAAGGATGTAAACAAGATTACAGCTGACCTAAAGAAGTATGTACTGATTGCATATGAAAATGGAATAATAAAGGGAAATGCAGATGGGACATTTAATCCAAAAGGAACGCTTACAAGAGCAGAAGCTTCGAAACTATTGTACAATGTTATAAGTCAGGATAATGATGACAGCGGGAAGGTCATAGTAAGATAAAAAGTATATTAAATTTTTAATGATATTAAGAGAGTAGAAATAAATCTACTCTCTTAATTATTTTTCAATCTTGATTTATATTAATTTTCGTTTAAAATGTTATAATGTTTTAGATGCAAATTAGTATTACATAAAAAAAGTTGGTTGGTATAATTCTAAGAAGAGATAAAAAGATTATTTGAGGAGAAAACGTTATGATTAAAGAAAAATACACTTTCTATGACCTTGTTGAAATAATGAAGATACTTAGAAGTGAAAATGGTTGCCCTTGGGACAGGGAGCAAACACACGAATCTTTAAAAAAGTACCTTATTGAAGAGACATACGAAGTTCTTGAAGCCATTGATAAAAGGGACAGGTTTCTTATTTGTGAGGAGCTTGGAGATTTGCTCCTGCAGATTGTTTTTCATGCAAGGATTGCTGAGGAAAACAATGATTTTGATATAGATGATGTTATTACAGGTATAAGTAAAAAAATGTATTCCCGTCATACTCACGTTTTTGGTGAAGATATTGCAAAAACAGCAGATGATGTGCTTCAAAACTGGGATAAAATAAAAAGGAATGAAAAACATATAAGTACTTATACTGATGAGATGAGAAGCATAGCAAGAAATTTGCCGGCTCTTATGAGAAGCTATAAGGTTCAACATAAGGCAGCCAAGGTTGGATTTGATTGGGATGATGTTGATGATGCAATGGCAAAGGTTTACGAAGAATTGGAAGAGGTAAAAATAGCAAGAAAGAATAATGATGAGCAAGAGATGCACGAAGAAATAGGAGATTTACTTTTTGCTGTAGTAAATGTATCGCGTTTTCTTAAGGTTCATCCTGAACTTGCACTTGCGGACTCGGTTGATAAATTCATTAAAAGGTTTGATTATATTGAGAAAAATGCAGTTGCCAATGGGAAAAAATTGGAAGAAATGTCATTGAAAGAGATGGATGACCTCTGGAACCAGTCAAAATCACAAAAAATTTAAAAAAATCATTAAAATCAAGGGTTTGAAAGAAGGAATTTGGAAAAATATATAGAATTAGCTATATGTAAAATTTTATTAGGAGGTATGTTTGATGAACAAAGCAGATCTTGTTACAAAAATATCCGAAAAGAGCAGAATGTCCAAAAAGGATTCAGAAAAAGTATTGAACGCTTTCATGGACAGTATAGAAGAAGCTCTAAAGAAAGGTGACAAAATTCAACTCGTTGGATTTGGTTCATTCGAAGTAAGAGAAAGAGCAGCTAGAAAAGGCCGCAACCCACAAACAAAAGCTGAAATTACGATTCCTGCATCTAAGGCTCCTGTATTCAAAGTTGGAAAAGCTTTGAAGGATGCTGTAAGCAAGTAATTAATTTTTAAATGTATATAATAAAAAAATCAGGAGAAATCCTGATTTTTTTATTATATACTATTGAAGTTGTGAAGCTTTATAAATAAATTGTTTTTTGTAGGTTAATATGAATTAATAAAATTTGAGGTGGATGATTATGAGATTGGATAAGTACCTGAAGGTTTCGCGAATAATTAAAAGAAGAACTATTGCAAATGAGATGTGCGATGCTGGTAAGGTTAAAATAAATGACAGAACTGCTAAGGCTTCAACAGAGGTTAAGATTGGTGATTTCATTGAAATGAGATTTGGGGCGAGTGTTACAAAGTTTGAGATATTAAGTATAATCGAGCATGTTCGAAAGGATGAGGCAAAAGAAATGTTCAGAATTATTTAATTAGCTATAGCTAATTAAATAATTTAGTGTAAAGTTTCATTATGATATAATAATTAAAAAAAGTCAGAAAAGGGAGTTTGGGATGTCTGATTTTGTGCATCTTCACGTACATACTGAATATAGCCTTCTTGATGGGGCGAATAGAATTCGAGACCTGGTCTCAAGAACAAAAGAGCTGGGAATGAATAGTATTGCCATTACCGATCATGGAGTTATGTATGGGGTAATAGATTTCTACAAAGAATGTGTCAAACAGGGAATAAAGCCTATTATTGGTTGTGAGGTTTATACTGCCGCACGGACAAGACATGATAAACAGACAGGCATAGATGCTTCTCAAGGGCATCTAATTCTTCTGGCAAAAAATAATCAGGGATATAAGAATTTGATGGAGATTGTTTCTCTTGGTTTTACTGAGGGATTTTATTATAAACCGAGAATAGATATGGAAGTTCTTGAACAACATGCTGAAGGATTGATATGTCTGAGTGCATGTCTTTCTGGTGATATTCCAAAGGCAATTCTAAATGGTAATTATCAAAAGGCAAAGGAAATTGCCCTGACATTTAAAAAAATATTTGGGGATGGAAACTTTTATCTTGAAATTCAGGATAACGGAATTCAAGATCAGAAGGTAGTAAATCAGAACCTTATAAAGTTATCTAACGAATGTGATATTCCGCTCGTTGCTACAAATGATGCGCACTATTTAAAAAAGGAAGACAGCGAAATACATGAAATCCTTCTATGCATACAAACAGGTAAAAATATTGATGATGAAGATAGAATGAAGTTTGCAACACCTGAGTTTTATATAAAATCACCAGAGGAAATGAATCAAAAGTTTGGTGGGATTTCTGGAGCCATTAAGAATACAGCAGAAATTGCAGAGAAATGTAATGTTAATATTGAATTTGGTAAGATTAAGCTTCCTGGTTACGAAATAACAAGTGGTACAGATAATTTTACATACCTTAAAGAGCTTTGCTTTGATGGACTGAAAAAAAGATATGGAGAAAAAGTTGAAGAAAAGAAAAAGCAAAGACTGGAATATGAACTAAAAACCATCCATGATATGGGTTATATAGATTACTTTCTTATTGTTTGGGATTTTATAAAATATGCTAAGGATAATGGTATAATGGTTGGACCGGGAAGGGGTTCTGCGGCAGGGAGTTTGGTTTCATACTGCCTGGGAATTACTGATATTGATCCTCTAAGATATGGACTTATATTTGAAAGATTTCTTAATCCTGAGAGAATAAGTATGCCTGATATTGATATTGACTTCTGCTTTGAAAGAAGGCAGGAAGTCATAGATTATGTTGTTAGAAAATATGGCAGTAATAGGGTTGCTCAAATAATAACCTTTGGTACTATGGCGGCAAGGGCAGCAATAAGGGACGTTGGAAGAGCCTTAAACATGTCATATGGCGAAGTTGATGTGGTGGCTAAACAAATACCTATGGAAATAGGAATGACCATAAATAGGGCACTAGAAGTAAGTGTAGAACTAAAGAAAAGTTATGACCAAGATATTCGAATTAAAAAACTTATAGATACTGCAAAAGCACTGGAGGGTCTTACGAGGCATGCTTCAATTCATGCTGCAGGTGTAGTAATAACAAAGACGCCTGTTGTTGATTATGTGCCAATTCAGAAGAATGAAGACGGCAGTATTACAACTCAGTTTACGATGGGATTACTTGAAGAGTTGGGTATCTTAAAAATGGACTTTCTTGGGCTGAGGACCTTGACTGTAATAAGGGATGCTGTAGCTTTCATTAAACAAACAAAAGGATTGGATATTAATATATCTACAATAAATTATGAGGATGAAAAGCCTTTAAAGCTAATCAGCGAAGGCAGGACGGAAGGTGTATTCCAGTTTGAAAGCCCAGGAATGAAGCAGTTTATGAAGGAACTGAAACCAGCCTTGCTCGAGGATATAATTGCTGGAGTAGCACTATATAGACCTGGACCAATGGAACAGATTCCAAGATATATACGTAACAAAAATAATCTAAATGCGATTGAATATACACATCCAAAGCTTGAACCAATACTTAAAGTAACTTATGGCTGCATGGTTTATCAAGAGCAGGTAATGCAAATCGTTCGGGATTTGGCAGGCTACTCGTTGGGTAGATCTGATTTGGTTCGAAGGGCTATGTCAAAGAAGAAAACTGAGGTTATGAAGCAGGAACGGCAAAACTTTATTTATGGAATATTTGACAATAATGGAAATATTGATGTTCCGGGAGCAGTTAGAAATGGAATTGATGAGGATTCGGCAAATAAAATATTTGATGAAATGATGGAATTTGCAAAATATGCATTTAATAAATCTCATGCAGCTGCATATGCTGTTGTTGCATACCAGACAGCCTGGTTTAAAATGTATTATCCCGTAGAATTTATGGCTGCATTGCTAAATAGCTTTTTGGGGAGCATTGAAAAAGTAACTCAGTATATTCGTGAATGTAGAGATATGGGTATTAAAGTTTTGCCGCCGGATGTGAATGAAAGTTCTGTTGGTTTTACCATTACTGGAAACAACATTAGATTTGGTCTTGCAGCGGTTAAAAATGTTGGAGAAGGGGCAGTTCGCAGTATTATTAATTTAAGAACTAATTTAGGTGCATTTACTGATTTTATAGACTTTTGTACCAGAATAGACGGTGGAGAAGTAAACAAAAGATGTGTTGAGAGCTTAATAAAATGTGGTGCTTTCGATTCGTTAGGTGCAAAAAGGGCACAGTTGATGATGAGCTATGAAAGAGTAATAGATGGCATCCAGAATACTCGCAAAAAGAATATTCAAGGACAAGTCTCGTTATTTGATAATGGAGAAAAGGCAGTGGATAATGGTATTGCTCTACCAGAAATAAAAGAATACCCTCAAAAGGTTATGCTTTCAATGGAAAAAGAAATGATTGGTTTGTACATCAGTGGGCATCCTTTGGAAGACTATGAAGATGAACTGAAAAAACATACAACAGCGACAATATTGGATATTTTAAATTCTAATTTAAATGCAGAATCCAGAATCCAGAATTCAGAAACAGATGTTGAATATCAATTTTTAACCGATAATACAGAGAACATAGCCTTACATGATGGCAAAATGGTTACCATTGGAGGGATTATAACTGATAAAAAGACAAAAATAACTAAAAACAATAATATTATGGCTTTTATCAGGGTTGAGGATGTATTTGGTGGAATCGAAGTACTTGTATTTCCAACAGTGTTAGAAAAATATGCAAAATTTGTTGAGATTGAGAATATAATTACAATAAGAGGAAGATTGAGCTTGAAAGAGGAAGAAGAGCCCAAAATCATATGTGAAGAAATAAATCCCTTAGTAAAGACACAAACTAAAAAATTATTTTTAAAAGCAAATAAAGACTTGGACAATAGTACTTTGGAAACAGTATATGCAATACTGAAATATTTTAATGGCTTAACGCCGGTATATATTTTTTTTGAAGAAGAGAGGGTAACCAAAATTGCAGGTAAGGAGATGTGGATTTCTCCAAATGAAGCATTACTGCAAGAACTGCAAAATGTCCTTGGAGATGATTGCGTAAAATTGGTAGTGAGCTGATTTTAAGGGTACGGATTATATGTGACAAGAAAAAAATGTTGATTTTTAGACTTGTATAATATATCATTATGTCAAGTTAGAGGTGATTTTAACTGGTTGTCGGAGGAAATATATTATGTGGACCGTTGTTTATATAGCACAAAGTAAGGATGTTGCCACAAGGCTTCAAGAAATACTTTTAAAGGAAGGTTTGTTGGTTAAGATTCGACCTATAAGTAAGAATAATGAAAATGAAGATAATTATTTTGAGGTTTTGGTTCCCGAAGCGGAAGTATCAGAAGCTCACAGCATAATAATCGAAAAAGGCTATTGATTTAAGGTTTTGACCCCGGTTTGCTGGGGTTATAATTTTTGAGGAGGTGTTTTATGAGGAGAACAAAGATAATATGCACACTGGGCCCATCATCGTCATCTGAGGAAATTATTAAAGAAATGATGCTAAAAGGGATGAATATTGCAAGGTTGAACTTTTCACATGGTTCACATGAAGAGCAAAAGATAAAAGTTGATATGGTAAAGAAAATCAGGGAAGAGCTTGATCTTCCTGTGGCACTTCTTCTTGATACAAAGGGTCCTGAAATTAGAACTGGATTGTTTAAGAATGAATTTGAAAACCTTACTGAAGGTCAGAAATATAGGATTGTAGTTGAAGACGTTGAAGGAGATATAGAAAAGTGTAATATAAGCTACAAGGAATTGTATAAGGATGTTATTCCTGGAAGCAAGATACTTATTAGTGATGGTGCTATTGGAATGGAAGTGCTTTCAGTTGAAGGAACTGACGTTATATGTAAGGTTAGTAATTCGGGTAAGATAGGAAGTCAGAAAAATGTACATGTTTCTGGGTTTTCTGTGGGACTTCCAGCAGTTACAGAAAATGATATTGATGATATAATTTTCGGAATACAGAATGAGTTTGATTTTATTGCGGCATCTTTTACAAGAAGAGCTGATGATGTAAAACAGATAAGAGCTGTTCTTGAAGCCAATGGGGGTAAGAATATTCAGATAATTGCCAAAATTGAAAACAGAGAAGGCCTTGATAATCTCGAAGAGATTCTTGATGTAGTTGATGGGGTAATGATTGCGAGAGGTGACCTCGGATTGGACATCTCGCCGGAAGAGGTTCCCCCTGCACAGAAAAAGATTATCAGAAAATGTGTAGAGGCTGGAAAACCAGTAATAACAGCTACGCAAATGCTTGAATCCATGATTGGGAATCCTAGACCTACAAGAGCAGAGGCAAGTGATGTAGCAAATGCAATATATGATAGTACTAGTGCAGTAATGCTTTCAGGTGAAACTGCAGCCGGTAAATATCCTATTGAGAGCCTAGAGATGATGGGAAGAATAGTCGAAAAGGCAGAAGCGAGTACAGATTATAAAAGAAGATTTTATACAAGAAGATTCTCGGGTGATACCTCAATTACAAATGCTATAAGTCATGCTACATGTGCAACTTCGCATGAACTCGAAGCAGCTGCAATAATCCCTATAACCAAGTCCGGTTCAACTGCAAGGATGGTTTCAAAATTCAAACCTACATGCTTAATTATTGGGATAACACACTCTCAAAGAGTAAGGAGACAGTTATCTCTTTCGTGGGGTGTTCAGCCATTTACTATAGGAGCTGTAGAGAATACTGATGAATTATTTAGTAAAGCGGTTGAAAGGGTACTTGAAACTGGTCTAATAAAAAAAGGTGATATAGTAGTTCTAACAGCTGGGGTGCCAACATGGATTGCTGGGACAACAAATATAATGAAAGTTGAAGCTGCAGGAGAATAATTTGCATGTCTTTAGAGTAATATTCAGAAAGGCAAATAAAAATGAAGGTAAATCAAACAAAAATAAAAGTTAGATATGTTGAAACTGACCAGATGGGTATTGCTCATCACTCAAACTATTTTCCGTGGTTTGAAGTAGGAAGGTCAGAATTTGTGAATGAATTAGGCATGGCATATAGTGAAATGGAAAGAAAGGGAGTATTTTTACCTCTTATTGAATGTGGATGTAGATTTAAAGTGCCTGCGAAATATGAGGATGAGATTATTATTAAGACATATATTGAGCAATTTGAACCTGTTAAAATAAGGTTCAAATATGAGGTTATTAGAGAATCTGATTTCAAGCTGCTGGCTGAAGGTTTTACCTTGCATGCTTTTGTAGATGAAACGTTTAAACCAATTATTCTTAAGAAAAAAAATTCAGAAGTATGGAACATTTTATGTAGTGGAATTGAATAAAATATAATTAAAAGGTGGTATCTTACCCGCCTTTTAATTATATTTTGAGAAAATAAATAAAAAACATAGTAAATAGAAAGTAGTAACAGATAAATGATTAGAATCTTAATATATTGGCTAAAATAGCCAATATATATATTTGATATAGAAATACTAATTTTATAATATATATTTTGCAATTAGCACTCAATCAAAGAGAGTGCTAACAACATAACTAATAAGGAGGTATACTCATGAAAATAAGACCTTTAGCTGATAGGGTAGTGGTAAAAATGCTCGAAAGTGAAGAAACAACAAAAAGCGGTATTGTATTACCTGGAACAGCAAAAGAAAAGCCACAGATGGCTGAGGTTCTTGCAGTAGGACCTGGAGGAATAGAAGATGGAAAAGAAATAAAAATGGAAGTAAAAGTAGGAGATAGAGTAATAATCAGCAGATATGCAGGAACAGAAGTAAAGCTTGATGGACAGGAAATGACAATTGTAAAACAGAGTGATGTATTGGCAGTTGTTGATTAAATTATACCAACCCTCATTCCTAGCCCTTCTCCCGAGCTCGGTAGAAGGGAAAGAGAACTCCTTTGAGGAATGACTGATACTTTCTTCTACCCAGTTGGGGAGAGGAAAGATAGAAAGGTGAGGGTCGAAAGTTTCCAAGATTATCAAAATATTTAAGGAGGGTATAGGGTAATATGGCAAAAGAAATTATATACGGTGAAGATGCAAGACGCGCTCTTGAAAAAGGCGTTAATCAATTAGCAGATACAGTTAAAATTACACTTGGACCAAAAGGAAGAAATGTTGTTCTTGATAAGAAGTTTGGTTCACCATTGATTACAAATGATGGTGTTACAATTGCAAAAGAAATTGAGCTTGAAGATGCATTTGAAAACATGGGAGCACAGCTTGTTAAAGAAGTTGCTACAAAGACAAATGATGTAGCAGGTGATGGAACAACAACAGCTACACTTCTTGCACAGGCAATAATCAGAGAAGGAATGAAAAATGTTGCTGCGGGTGCTAATCCAATGATAGTTAAAAAAGGAATTCAGCAAGCAATTGATGTTGCAGTAGATGGAATCAAGGAAGTCAGCACAAAGATTAAAGGAAAAGAAGATATCGCAAGAGTTGCAGCCATTTCAGCTAACGATGAGACTATAGGTAAGCTCATTGCAGATGCTATGGAGAAGGTTACAAATGACGGAGTTATCACTGTTGAAGAATCAAAAACAATGGGAACAAACCTTGAAGTTGTTGAAGGTATGCAGTTTGACAGAGGATATATTTCACCTTACATGATTACAGATGCTGAAAAGATGGAAGCTATTCTTGATGATCCATACATTCTTATTACAGATAAGAAAATAAGTAATATTCAAGAGATTCTTCCGTTGCTTGAACAGATTGTTCAGCAGGGAAAGAAGCTTGTTATAATAGCTGAAGATATTGAAGGGGAAGCTCTTGCAACACTCGTAGTAAACAAACTCAGAGGAACATTCACATGTGTTGCTGTTAAGGCACCTGGTTTTGGTGATAGAAGAAAAGCAATGCTTGAAGATATTGCAACACTAACAGGTGGACAGGTAATTACTGAAGAGCTTGGACTTGACTTGAAAGAAACAAAACTTACACAGCTTGGTAAAGCTAGACAGATTAAGATTCAAAAGGAAAATACAATAATAGTTGATGGAGCTGGAAATCAAGATGAAATAAAAAAGAGAATTGGACAAATCAAAGCGCAAATCGATGAAACAACATCTGATTTCGATAAGGAAAAACTTCAGGAAAGACTTGCTAAGCTTTCAGGTGGTGTAGCTGTAATTCAGGTTGGAGCTGCTACTGAGACTGAAATGAAGGAAAAGAAGCTCCGTATTGAGGATGCTCTTGCAGCAACAAGAGCTGCTGTTGAAGAAGGTATTGTTGCTGGTGGTGGAACAGCATATATAAACATAATTCCAAAGGTTGCAAAGCTTCTTGAAACAACAACAGGAGATGAAAAAACCGGTATAAGCATAATTGTAAAAGCTCTTGAGGAACCTGTAAGACAGATTTCTGCAAATGCAGGACTTGAAGGTTCAGTAGTTCTTGATAAAATTAAATCAAGTGCTGCAGGAATAGGATTCGATGCTATTTCCGAAAAGTATATAAACATGAAGGAAGCTGGAATAGTAGATCCTGCAAAGGTTACACGTTCAGCACTTCAAAATGCTGCAAGCATAGCTTCAATGGTTCTTACAACTGAAAGTCTTGTAGCAGATAAGCCTGAAAAAGATAACGGCGCAGCTGCTATGGCAGGTATGGGTGGCATGGGCGGCGGAATGCCGATGTACTAAAATAGAGGTGAGATGTTAGAGGTTAGATTAGAAATAAAAAAATCCCGACAATCGTCGGGATTTTTTGTGAGTATGCTTATTGTTTTGGTTGGATTAATTTTCCCGCATGCAGTTAAACTAGCCGGTATAGCCTAGTCTGGTAATTGGTTTCATAATTGCCTCAATCTTGAGGGCAGAGACCTTTACAGCAGGAAGACCGTATTTAGAAAATGCATCGTAATTTTTTAGAATGTATCCGACAAAGTCATTTAAGAATTTTTCCAATGACATAGTAATAATTCCTTTTATGACATTTTCTTTCCCGATACATTCAAGCTTAGGTACGATTTTTATTGCTAAAGGGTCTCCTGCCTTGAGTGCCTTGATAAAGGCATATCTGAGTTGCCGAACCTCATGTTCCTCAAGAAGAAATTTATCAATGTGTTGCATTTCCATTTCAGACACTCCTTTCATCCAAATAATCTCTCAATCCTATAAGATTGATGCCTCCTTTCTTTTTAGAAAAAACCTACCTTCCAATAAACGGAATGATATTAACGACAGTTATAAAATATCTTTAGAGATAAGAGCTATTTTATTATACTTAGGTTTATTTTTCAATATTTATAAGAAAAAAGTTTGAATGTAGCGTGTCTTAATCAAAAGCGAGATACCGAAAGTCAGAGGTTACAAAATAATACAAGTGATAACATGAAATTAACAAAATTAACAAAATTAGTATTGTATTATTTATTACAATTGATATAATGATAAAAAAATATAGGAGGGAA
>Ga0209340_1002072_pt1 | contig 12402 bp, 7 predicted proteins | sample EPASupsiteSAE323_FD_187266 | JGI IMG/M metagenome (GOLD analysis project Ga0209340, IMG submission 187266) | Bioremediated contaminated groundwater from EPA Superfund site, New Mexico - Sample SAE3-23 (SPAdes) (version 2) | ecosystem: Environmental > Aquatic > Deep subsurface > Groundwater >... | reverse complement strand
AATCTACTAAGTTGATAGGTGTCTACACAATGCTTTATGATTGTCAATCCCCGCCCACCTTCCGCTAAGCAATCCTCTACACCAGGCGCCTTTTGAGTGAGAAATCCTTTGCCTTCATCACGAATGACAATTCTAAGTTCATCAGATACCTTTTCTATTGTTAGATGTACCTTTTTACTACTATCCTCTTTATTACCATGAAAAATTGCATTATTGACTCCTTCATTGATAGCAATAAATACGCGTGCCGCATCTTTTTCTGAAATTTTCACCAACTTTTCCTTGATAGCCTCTCGCAACAAAGAAAATTCTTCTAAAGAAGAAAAACAATACATTTTTCTCACCCCCACATCATACCCGATTCACAGTCAAGTAAATTACCTTCGACAAAATAATGATTTTCCCTTTGTATTTTCCGTATTATTACAACTACTTTTTCTTGGCGTACTAAAAAAATCCCTCCTGTCTAATCACAGAAGGGATTTTTCCATTTAGAATGTATTAAAATTCAATCAACCGATTCAATTTTTAAGATAAGATTTAGCAAATCAAGTACAATTAAAAATTAATTATTTAACTGCTGCAGGCAGCTTTAGTGGTATAATTGGAGTAGTCAAAAAAAATGAGGAGGTATACATATGAGTATGGAATCAGCAAAGGCATTTGTAGAAAGAATGAAGATCGATGAGGAGTTTGCTAAAAAAATCATGGCCGAGACCACTGGGGAGTCCCGCATGACGTTGGCGTGTAGTGAGGGTTTTAATTTTACAACGGAGGAAATGGATCAAGTTAAGGGCGATTTGACGGATGAGGATCTTGACGCAGTGGCAGGTGGTTTATTACCAGCCGCTTGCCCTAAAACCCCCATCGCCGTACCGATGGGGAATACCACCCTCATTTATCAGTCATAATTTTCATGACAGTTTTCCCTAAATGATATATAACAAAGCACTGTAGCATTAACTCCGACCGATCATAGATCGGTCGGAGTTAATGCGTTATCCACTGAAAGTCCAAGCCCCAATTCACTAAAAATCAAACGGGCATGGCTTTTGGGGGAATATTTCGTGTTCAGCAAGAAAAGCCTTGTCTCCAGAATCAAGCTGACCAGTGATGACCGCTGCAAGCTCAAGTTCACGACATCTTAGGCGACACATATCCTCAGATGGCGTTGCCACCCCTCCGCCAGAACCTACGTTATCATGCTTGCAGCCACCCGCGCAGTAATACTTAGCAAAGCAAGCGACACAAAGCTTACTGTCCTTTACTGGACTTTTTTGATATTCTTCCCGGTTCAGGTCTTTTTCAAAGACACTTCCCATTTTATACTCATCCATGCCTACAAAACGGTGGCACAAGTAGATATCCCCTACTGCAGAGACGGCCGCCAACCCCAGACCAGCACCACAGGCATAGTGTCTCTTGCTGTTATGGAGCAAGAAAATCAATGCTTGATATAATCCACCTTTAGCCTTGATGATTTTTAAGGCCTCCTTATCTCTGCTTTTGGTAAGGCTTACCCAGGTTTCGGCTTCTTGTTCTAGTGCATGAAGAAGACGTTGGTTCTCTCTCACCGCTTCCCTAGAATCGGACCCCGTAAACAGGGATCTGGAAGCTGGCATAATGGATACCTCTGAAAAACCGATTTCTTGCAGAGCATTTTTTACGAGTTCTGGGTCAGTATTACCGACAAGTACGGCATGACCAGCAGTTTCGGGTACTGCTGCCAGCAGTGTTTTTATTTTGGGCACAATAGAGTCATAGGAACCTGAGCCATTTGCATAAGGCCTCTGGGCATCCTGTATCTTCTTAGGACCGTCCAAACTAATCAGGACGGATAATCGTTGTTCTTTGATAAAGGCGATTTGTTCATCATCTAACAGTGTCGCATTAGTGGTCGTATGGAAGTCAACTTGCTTACCTATCTCCTGAACTCTTGCTTGCGCATAGGCTACGACGGCTTTCATCAAGGGAAAGTTGAGAAAAGGTTCTCCACCAAAAAAACCGATATGTAACTTTTTGATTTTTCCCGATTGTTCCAGCAGCCAGTCTACGGCCTGAAAAGCAGTCTTTTCTTCCATATTGCCACCAGTGCCGTATCCGCCCCCGTCGCCATAGCAGTAAATGCATTTTAGATTGCAAGACTGAGTCAGAAAAAGACTAAGGTTTATAATTGGATAGGATTCTTTTTTTGTGTCTTTTTTGACTTTTGAAGTTTGTCCTTGACCTTCTGCTAGTAATCCTAATTTTTTAAGTTGTTCTTCTATCTGAAACTCTAATGGTACGGTCGGTTCAGCGATTATTTTCCCCATTGCTATAGCTGTTGTTTCATCGATAGCACTAGAAGACATCCCTTCAACATTAATGATATACTGATTGCCTTGATGATGAAACAGGTGAAATGGCTTTATTACTTTTTGTTCCATAAGCTATTTTATCCTCCGATACATTTATGTAACAGTCTCTTTAAAATAAGGTTTGCGAAAACTTCTTTGCCACCCAATTCACTAGCAACTTCAGTATAGCATTTTTATTTCAGTCATTTTTTTAAGATTAGGTCATTTGTCTTTGCGCTAGTTCACTAAATACTCCGCCTTTTTCCATGAGTTCTTCATAGGTACCGTTCTCCACAATCACTCCTTTATCCATGACAAAGATCTGGTCGGCATTGATAATGGTGCTTAATCGATGAGCAATCACCACTCGGGTAGTTTTGAGTCGTTCCAAGCTATCACTAACAATGGCCTGGGTGCGGTTATCGAGGGCACTGGTAGCTTCATCAAAGTAGATAATCCTTGGACGATTCACAATCGCTCTGGCAATAAGAATACGTTGGCGTTGCCCACCTGAAATGGTGGAGGCTCCCTCACTAATCATGGTATGCATACCCATGGGCATTTTGCGAATATCCTCATCTAAGCCCACCATTTCAGCAGCTTGCCAAGCATCTTCCATTGTCAAATCTAGTGAACCAATTATATTATGAAAAATATCACCAGATAATAGCTGACCGTTTTGCAGGACAACCCCGAATTGAGACCTAACCGACTTAATATTAAGTCCAGCTAAATCTTGATGGTCATAAAGAATGGAACCTACTTCCGGTTTTTCAAAACCTAATAGCAAGCGTAACAAGGTAGACTTGCCGCTGCCAGATGTACCAACAATAGCAACAAATTGTCCCTGCTTAATTTTAAGTGACATATTTTTTAAAATCAGTTCCCCGCCAGGTCGATAGCGAAAATTAACATGACTAATCTCAATATCACCGGTTAAATCTCCAGGATGTAGTTTAGCCTCATCCACCTCTGGCAAAGCCGACAAGATGGGTTTCATCCGGTTATACAAGGGATATACCTCTATGATTGACATAGAGGCGGCTGACAGCGCAACGGCACCACTAATCACGGCTGTTAACGCCGAATTAAAGGCAAGAAAATCCGCCATTGTCATTGCACCATTGGCTTTATCCATATTCATTATCATATAATACACTACCATTGATACAAGCGCTGGATAAATAGAGTTTAGCACCGTCTGCCAAGCGATAATCTTCCGAGCTTTGAAGGCAACGGTCCGTTGCTCACCAAAATCCCGTGCCCACAAATAATAAGCTCGTTTTTCCGCACCAGCCACTTTAAATTTGGCAATACCATTAATAATCTGTAGAACAACGCCTGATATTTTACCTTCATAATGAGTCAGCTGGGTTTTGTATTTGATTGCAACATTACTAAATAGCAAGAATACCAGCATAAAAACCAGCACTAGACCACAGGCAATCATTGCCAAGTGGGAATTATAATAAAACAATAGCGCAACATTGCAAAGTGAAAAAAAACTGGTGAAAATAGTGGTAAGCGCCACTGAACTCAATATCTGCCGAATGGCATTAATACCGTTGGCCCGTACTGCCAAATCACCTACCGTAAATTCACGAAAAAAAGTGACTGGCAAACTCAAGAGGCGATCCCACAACGCTGCTTGCAGGGTGGCATCAATTCTGGCTTCTGTTCTCACCAATGCCGTACTACGGGCAATTTGAAAGGCCAGTCCAGCAATCGCTCCCGTTATCAGTAACGCGGCTATCATACTATGTTGCTCACGGTCGGCACCAGGAATGATATCTTGAAACATAATGCCAATGGCTAGCGGTGTAACCAACGTCAATAGTCCGCCAGCCAGTCCCATGAGTAAAATCATGCTAATATCCTGCATAGTACAACTGGCAGCCACAAACCGTATAATATTTCCTAATGTTAAGGTTCCTGTCGGAAGCGGCCGGTAAAACATAACAGCTCGAGGATTGAGTGTCTGAGCTACTTCCTCCGTTACCACCGCCTTACTACCAGTTACCGGGTCAACCATTTCATAATCAGTGGTACCAATTGGCATAAGGGCTACTGGCTGATTCCCCTGAGTGGTAAAGGCCAATAATGGGGCATTATCTCGGCGGTACCAATCACCCCGCAGTAACACCTGCCGAGTTCGAAAATGAGAAGCTTCAGCAATCATATCCACAAGGGCATACATACTTTTCCCAGTAGTCTTAGATCCGCTCTTGACCTGAACACTGTCCATGCCCATATAACGGCAAATCATTTGGCACGCTGCCAGTAAGGGAGAAGCTTTATCAAATTCCGCCACTGGTTGGCCAGCGAAGGATGCCAATCGTTTAAATGATTTATGCACCAAATCCGCATCATGCTGTAATCGGGCGCCTAAGCGAACTCGATTGGCATAATCATCCCGCTGGATAGTAACCTGAATAGCATGTAGCGCCAAATCCTGAAAGTCATTTACGCTTTGCCACAGCGTGGTTGAGTCAATATCATTGGTAAAGTTAAGTAATTCCTCAGTCAGTACAGCCTGTAATTTTGTATCATCTGCAACCTGTAGCCAACTTTTTTTAGTTAAGGGAAACCAACCAATTGCCGAAGTCAATTCTATTTCATCCTGTCCGCAAAATAACAGCCGTCCACTTTTTATTTTTACCCACAATATATCATCATCTGGGCGTACTATGTTGCCAGTTGTGACAATCGCCTCCTGTCCAGAAGCGATTGTCACAAACCGAGTAGGCGGTGCTTCCTTAATTACACCAGCCAGCAACCCCAATACCCAACTCTCAACCATAAATAATACTGGCTCGGCAAATAATTTATCTTTACGAGCCCTCGCAACATCCAAGAGGCTTGACTTTTGCCTTTTCATCAATTCTGTTCCTGGGCTGCCTGATACTAACAGGCCTAAACCATCCTTGCTGCCACTAGCCAGCCCAAACAATGTCTGCCCCAATTCTGCCGAAAACAAATGTCGACGACGCCCCCAAGGTTCGCCATTTTTCAGGTGAACAGCATATACTTCCACTGTACCAGACTGGACTAACCACACAGCATTATTATCATTTAGTAACAAAGGCGTATTGGCTCCGATTTCAATCTTTTCCATCACTAACCATCCGCCTTTGTACTAGATTTATCGCTGGCTGCATTGGTTCCAATCAACTGCCGATATACACCATCCCTATGATAGAGTTCATCATGTGTACCACGTTCTACCACTTTACCAGCTTCCATCACAATGATTTCGTCGCAGTCCCGGATAGTACTCAATCGGTGGGCCACAATCAGACAAGTGCACCCCCGTCGCCTAATACCTTCATCCACTTGTTTTTCTGTTAGCGGATCTAAAGCACTGGTCGCCTCATCCAATATCAGTACCGTTGGATTAACTGCCAGAGCACGGGCAATTTCTAGACGTTGGCGCTGACCGCCGCTAAAGTTGCGGCCACCTTCATCAATCCGGGCCTCATAGCCGCCAGATAAAGCAGTAATATCGGCATCAATGACCGCATCTTTGGTAGCCTGAACAAGGTCCGCATCAGGAATATCCGTATTCCACAGGGATAAATTGTCGCGGACGGAACCCTCGTACAAGCAGATATCCTGATCAACCACAGCTATGGAATTGCTACTAATTGCCTGGTTGATTTGCGAACGTAGTTGCCCATCAAATAAGATTTCTCCTGTCCAAGGCTGGTACAAGCCAGAAACCAGTTTGGCAACAGTGGATTTACCGCTGCCTGATCCGCCGACTAAAGCCACCCGTGCCCCTGGTTTAATGGAAAGATTAAAATTCTCAATCAGCGGTGCTTCTAAACGACTATAGCCAAAACTAACATCTTTTAGTTCCACATAGCCCTCTAGCTTGGCAGCACAATCGTCATTGTCCTCAAGAGGCATAGCCATTTTCTCGGTCTCGGCTGGATACCGAAGCACATCATCAAGACGATTCAAGTCGCCTTCTGTTTGCTGCAATGCACCTCCTAAATTCACCAGTCGATTAAAAGGTTCAATAAAGTTAGTCATCAACGCTTGAAAGGCCATCAGCATCCCCACCGTCATTCGTCCATCCATCACCCGAAAACCACCTACTGCCAAAATAACTGCCGTATTCAGGGTAGTTAAAAATGCCGGTACAGCCGCCATGAATTGAGCTGATAAGGCAAAACGCATTTCCGAATTCATCAATTTAGCCTGATGCCCAGACCACTTTGCAAAAAAATCAGTTTCATTACCGCCTGCTTTCATGGTCTCAATCGTTTGCAAGCCACCCATGGAAACGGCGACCAATTTGCCTCGATCCTGTAATAGCTTCTTGTTCTGCTCCACCTGCCATTTGCCTACATACCGCAAATACACCATATTGATTACTGCAACCAAAACCCCCACCACCGTCAATACGGCATCATACTGTAACAAAAGTAAGACAAAAAAAGCTACCACTAATATATCAATGAAAGCAGTTGCCAGTTGTCCTGAGATGAGCGTGGCCACCTTGTCGTTGATTTGCACTCGTGAACCAATTTCACCACCATATCGCTGGGCAAAAAACTCCATGGGCAGCTTGATGACATGCCAAAAAAACTTGGCCGAGGAAGCAATGGCTAGCTTGGCTTCCCAGCGATTCAGATACCATTCCCTTAGCCACGTCAAGGCCCCTTGCGCTAGCACAGTAATGCCCATACCCCACAAGACCGGCACCAGCCAGTCCTGCCGTCCATTCGTCAAAATTTCATCGATAAAGATTCGCGTAAATGTTGGCAGCACTAGACCAGGAATGACCAAGAATAAGGCAATCAGCGCAATAAAAGCTACCGCCTGCTTGGAAGCCGTTAGCCGAGGTTTCAATGCATTGATAAGGCTGGGTTTGCATCCACTTTTTACGAAATCTGCCTCTAGCTCAAATTGCAAGACAATACCAGTAAAAGATTGGTTAAACTCTTCATCTGTTACCGTACACGACCCACTAGCCGGATCGTTTAAATACACTTTTCCTTTTCCGAACCCTTCCAATACCACAAAATGATAAAAGTTCCAATGAATAATTGCTGGAAATTGAATCGTACGTAGTGTATCCGGTTCTTTCCTAGATCCCCAAGCCTTCATACCGTATTTGCGAGCTACTTTTAAAATATTGCTCGCCTTACTGCCATCTCGAGAAACCCCGCACTCTATCCGTACTTCTTCCAGTGGCAGTATCTTCCCATAGTAGGCGAGTATCATTGTAAGTGAGGCGGCACCACACTCCAAAGCCTCCATTTGCAATACTGTCGGCGTTTTTACTCTTCTTTGTGCTACACTCACTTCATTCACTCCGTAAAAACTGATTCAATTGCAAAAATACCATGGTAATGGGTCGCTGCCGCTTTACGACCACTGAAGCGCTACAAACCGTGCCACCAAGAATTTCACGACTTGGACCAGCGAGAGATGTCCAAAGATAGCCACTTGCGGTCTTATCGGGAATGAGCTCTGCCCGCACTTCAATTGGCGCACCATTAGATTCTTTAGCAAACTTTTGCACTAGCTCTTTACTCCCTAAGACTTGCTGCATCTTTTCCGACGTTACTGGATATTCAGATACGGATGTAATTTTTCCTACTAGGAAGCCATATTCTTCCGACCGAACGTTGGAAGGAGTAATGTGCAGTTCCATACCAGGATTGAGTTTCTTGCCTTCCTCTGCCGCTACATATAGCACTGCTGCCAGTTTGCCTCTTTCTTCCCCCGTCTTGATACTGACTAGTGGAGTACCAGCTCTCAGAAAATCACCTTTGGCAGCTTTCACCTCAACCACTTGGCCACTAACAGCACTTATTACCTGGGATGTTTGGGCCAGTTGTTGCTGTAATTGTTTTTGCTGTACCAAACGTCCAGCGTTATCGGGCTGATTTTGGGTTAGGGCCGTTTCTCCTCGTAACCGCTCAATCTCAGCGGTGATGGAAGGTTGAGAAATAGAAGCAATCACTTGCCCTGCATGGACATTACTACCTGGCGCTACATAAATCTCAGTAATCTGACCATCCGCTGTATGGACAATATTAGTAATCCCACCTGGTGTAAGCAACATGCCTGTACCATTGACTTTCATTACAATGCTGCCAAAAATCCCCCAGAGAATCCCTGCTAGAAGTAACATGCCAATCGTAGCCAGTGCTATCCAGCCGCGGGGACTGGTAATCGTAATGAGCTGATCTAGTTGATCAGGCGATGACATTTTATCAAGTGCTACCTTGCGAAATAATCCATCATTCATTATTGCTTCGCTCCTTTACCATCATGCCATCGGTAAGTTGCTCTTGTCCATGAGCCACTACTGTTTCACCATCTTGTAGTCCTTCAAGCACAATTGTCCAGCCATCACCACTATATCCAGCCTTTATCGTGCGAAGCCTAACATATTTATCACTATCCACTACATAGACTAGCTGCCGTCCATCTCTGATTATAACGGCCTGTTCGGGAATGACCAGCGCGTTTTTGACTGGAGTACCACTGATTTCAGCCTGAGAATAACTGCCTGGCTTTACCAATTGATTCGAGTTATCTATGATAATCTCTGCCATCATAGTGCCTGGCGGCAACCCAGGGCTAGCCGTTACCGCCGTCATTGTTCCGTTAATCCGACCTTCGCCAGCCGCGCCACTAATAGCAATCGTCACTGCTACTCCTTGCCGCAATACTCCTTGGTAGAGCGCACTGATTGGCACCATTGCCTTAAGTGTAGTTATATCCCCCAGACTAACTAATGCTAAGCCTGGCCTGGCGTATGAACCTTCTTCTACATAACGCTTAAGAACTACCCCCGCATGTGGCGCGACACTCTTGGTACTCTTACTCTTTTCCATTAACTGTTCTAAGGAAGCTTCTGCACTTGCCAACTGGCCAATTGCTATTTCTCTTTTGAACCGACTTCCATCCACCGATCGCTCATCAATAGCATCTTTTGCAATTAATAATTGAGCCCGCTTTAAGTCACTCGCCGCCTGTTCTAAACTGGCCCTAGATGAATATACATTACCCCGCGCCTGTTTTATCTGAGCCTCTAACTCTCGACTTTCAATCACTGCCACTAGAGTACCTGCAGCAACTTTATCCCCTTGTTTCACCATGATGCTCTCAATCCGACCATCCGTTTCGGCGTAAACATCCGTACTCCAGCCTGGTTCTAATGTTAGCACTGACCGTAGAACTGGCGTGACATCATGTCTTTCCGTTGGTGCAAATACTAAACCCGCCCCAGTTATCCTGCGCATCTGGTTCAGATGATCATTACTGGAGATATTAATATATACACCATAGGCAATCGCACTCAATACGATAAAACAGCTAGTAACAGCAACTAAGACTGTATTCTTTCTCATAAAATCCCCCTACAAGTTACCCGTGAATTTTTATTATGCAAGTTGCTAAAATAGTTATCTCTTATCGTAGCTATATTTGTCATATAACATAAGAATTCCTTCCAAATTTCTACAGAATTTGCATAAGAATTTCCACCATTACAAATAATTCTGTTTTAGCACACCAGCCTATGAAATTTATAAGAATCCTGCAAGAATTCCCAATTGAATTCCTGCAGGATTCCTAGCTTATTACCATGCATTTTGAGGTAATCCATTAGGTTAAATACACTCTGAAAATAAAATCAAATACTGATTGCTCATTCTTAGTAACAAGTTTTTCATGTCCTCGGAAGACAGATTCAGTTTTGCTGCTATTTCATTGATGGTAAACCTTCCTGAATTCCTCAATATGTCAATTTCTGTTTGGCTAAGTTCCGTAAGATCAATCACGGAGAAATCTTGAATTTTTTGGACAATCCAGGTTTCTCTCTCCTCTTCATTCAGTTCATGCCATTCTTTTAAAAGGCCTTCATATTCAATTAGTTTTGAGTAATAATGAAACAGTTGTTGGTTTTTGGCATAAATGAATTTAAAGTAGCCTCCTGCAATGCCGTAGCGCAGCGCCAGTTTAAAATCATCCTGAATGCGAGCCTTGGGAATAAGCCCTTTATGAAACTGTTCTTTCATTTTATTGGAAACTTTTGTAATGAACTTCGAACGCCCCATGCAAATTTCTGGCAGGGAAAGACCCTTGGTATGGTTTACAGGAAAATCTTCAATGGATGTAATACACTCCCTGTCTTCCAGTACGATATCAAAATTCTCAGGCTGATTGTAAATTTGAGTTCCCGGCAGGGGCATTATAAAGGTGGTGGATAAATCCAGCATTCCTGGCGCCATATGCAAAAGTTCCATGACAGCCTCTGTTGTTGTCTCTAGGGTTTCTTCTGTTTCAAAGGCTCCGCCAATAATATAGTTTCCCGTTAACTGGAGCAACCCCTCTGCATAACAGATTTCGACCACTTTTTTAATGTCCTCTGGCCTCGCCTGTTTGCCATAGGCCTTAAGGACCGCTTCCACTCCCGACTCCATGCCAATCTGCATACGCACCATACCACTGTCAATCATTTCGCGGATGATTTCTGGATGTTGCACCAAAAATCCGGGATGCCCTTCACAAAACCATACAAAGTCATGGTGCTTACGAAGTGTTTTTAGTCCAGACAGGAGTTTTTTCAGCCTAACTGGATTGGTTGTAAAAGTATCATCTGTAAAAAACAGATAGCGTGGACGGTGGTTGTTTTTTAATCTTTCTTCAATTTCCTTAAGCACATCTTCAGCCGAGCGCATTCTCAAATTTTTGGAGTTACCCCCTTCAAAGCAGAAGGCACAACGATAAGGACAACCCCTAGTTGTGTTCACTGATAACAGAGGTCTTTCTTCATAGTTAAGTATATCTTTGTTCTGGGGCAATTCGTACTTTGAGAAATCTTTCAAATAGACGTAGTCGGCATTTTGCTCTGGCCGGATTTCACCCTGAACAACGATTTTTCTCCCCTGCACCTTTGCCCTTAGCCACTCTAAAAGGTTTTCTTCTCCCTCTCCTTTTAAAATGGCATCGGCCTGATAGGTCTCTAAATCTTTTTCCGTCATATGGAGGGTTTGGGGACCTCCCAAAACCACATAAAAGTCATAGTTCTCTTTTAAATTTTTAATGATGGCAGCCAATGAGGTTCGATTATCAAAGTCACAGTAAAAACAGACTGCAAATAGGCAGTCTTTCATTTTTTCAATGGTTTTCACCACATCGGTGGTAATACTGGTATAGGCTTTTGCATCAAAACCATTGGCATTGAGTTGAGCCGCGAGGGTTAAAATCCCCAAATTTCCAATCATTTCAAAGGTTCGTCCCCTGACCATTCGCTGGGTATAAACCAGCAAAACCTTGGGTTTATGGTTCATGGTTTCCCATATAAAATCCACTTATTTCCCTCCATTTTATTCAAAGACCCTTCTGCCTCGCTATAAAAATTGGGGTTTTTCCCTTGGATATCTAGCCTAATTTTGCCCTGTTGCAGCACTTCTTTTTTGGAAAGTCGTCCGTTACATAGCTTTAACAAGGTATAATCCAGTTCCTCCAGCTCATGATTGAATATTTTTGGTTTTTCTCCGCTGACATCGGTATAGAGCCACAATTCAAAAGTCCGGTGAACTAGGGCCTCTTCCTCACGGCTACCCAATTGACGATTTAAAACGTACTCACCGGAGGCTCGCATTTTCCAGTATTCATTATCAATGGGTATATTTTTGTAGACATAATCATTCCACCGAGTAAAAACCCCATATTGCATACCTAAGCGGTAGGAATCTAGGATCACATCTTCTGGGATTTTTCCATCTAAATAAATTTTACGCATTTCATTCTGAAGCCGCTTATTAGCGGATAACCGAATATTTATCAAATCAATAAAATCTAGTTCCTTGGTTCTAGATAGGGGAATGTCTTCATTGCAACAAGCAATGAAGTCCTCATAAATCTCCATTCCGAATCTTTCTGGATGAAGAGTAATAGGGGTTTTAGGATAGGGCAGAAATGAGAAATAGGCTGTTTCAAACTGTCCTGGTGCATTGTGGAGCAGCTCCATAATCAGGTCTTCTGATTCTTTAATCGTATCTAGGGTTTCATGAGGTCCTCCGATAATGATATTACC
>Ga0209340_1002070_pt1 | contig 12412 bp, 7 predicted proteins | sample EPASupsiteSAE323_FD_187266 | JGI IMG/M metagenome (GOLD analysis project Ga0209340, IMG submission 187266) | Bioremediated contaminated groundwater from EPA Superfund site, New Mexico - Sample SAE3-23 (SPAdes) (version 2) | ecosystem: Environmental > Aquatic > Deep subsurface > Groundwater >... | reverse complement strand
AAAGACGGATTTAACAAAGACGGATTTAACAAAGACGGATTTAACAAAGACGGATTTAACAAAGACGGATTTAACAAAGACGGATTTAACAAAGACGGCTTTAACAAAGACGGATTTAACAAAGACGGATTTAACAAAGACGGCTTTAACAAAGACGGATTTAACAAAGACGGATTTAACAAAGACGGATTTAACAAAGACGGCTTTAACAAAGACGGCTTTAACAAAGACGGCTTTAACAAAGACGGCTTTAACAAAGAAGGCTTTAACAAAGACGGCTTTAACAAAGACGGCTTTAACAAAGAAGGATTTAACAAAGACGGCTTTAACAAAGAAGGCTTTAATAAAGACGGCTTTAACAAAGAAGGCTTTAATAAAGACGGCTTTAACAAAGAAGGCTTTAATAAAGACGGCTTTAACAAAGAAGGCTTTAGCAAGGCTGGTTTTAACAAAGAAGGATTCGATAAGAATGGCTTTGACGTCAATGGCTATAACGTGAAAGGTTATAATCGCAGTGGCTATAATGCCGAAGGCTATAATCAATCGGGCTATGATAAAAAAGGCTATAACCACGAAGGCTGGGATAAAGACGGTTATGACCGCAATGGCCTGAACAAAGGAGGCTTTGACAAGGACGGTTATAATAAAAAAGGTTTCGACAAAGAGGGCTATAATCGGGAAGGGTTTGATAAAGACGGCAAACAGCGCGAAGGCTACGATGAATCTGGTTATGATAAAAAAGGCTTTAATAAAGATGGCTTTGATAAAGATGGTTATGACAGGGAAGGTTTTAATTATGAGGGCTATAGTCGCAGCGGTTTTGATCCTTGGGGATTTAACCGTCAGGGTTATGGCAAAGATGGTTTTCACTGGAGCGGTTACAACAGTGATGGTTATAACCGTGCGGGCAGACATTGGAGCGAAAACCCAACGGAAGGTGACAGCCCCTTCAATGTTGACACGCGCAGTCCTTTTGATGGTGGCCCGGTAGTTATTGGCAAATGGCAACCGACTAAACCTGCACTAGGTGAGCCTTATCCTAGAACCGTTGAAAAGTATGGTGCAAAACCGTGGACGACGGAGCAACCGACAGCTAAACCAGTCCAACCAGGAAAAGATTCCGGTATTATTGGGCCGGAAGATCCTATGAATACGTTGAAACATCATGGCGAGGAAAAGACACCGCCGGGAGGTCAGACTGAAAAACCTGAAACCGTTGAACAAAAACCACCAAACGTATCGATTGAAGATGGAGAAACGCCAAGGGATGATACCCCTGCTTCGAGAGAAGATGAGTTCCCTCTTGATGGTGAAAAAAAGGTTTTGGTGGGTGCAACGGATGGTCGTAGTGTAGAAATTGAGTATGATGGCAAAACAGGAAAGTGGAAAAATACCGAAAATGGCAATACGGTTGATCCAGATAAATTTCAAAAGTGGCAGGATGACTTGGCCGAAGATAGACGACGTTCTGCAGAAGATATAGATAAAATGAGCCAACGGACGGATGTCAACAGTAAAGCCATCGATGAGGCCCTAGCCGATTGGAAAAAAATAGAACAGATGCAGAAGACGGCAGAAAAACATGGTATTGGTGAAGTTGACGGTCCTGGTGATGTAGACAAGGCCCTACAGGATCTCAAGGATGATATGCTAGCGAATAAAACTCTTGATCATGAAAAACTGGATCGTATAAATAAAGTTATCGACAGCAGGATCAAGGGAGATACCTTAGCCGATACTGGTAGTCGCGAGACGGAAAAACCATGGTACGAGGATATTGATTCGGCATTAAAAGCCAATCTAGAAACGGTTAGGAATGTAGTAACAGGTCAGGATGCAGACGGAAAGGTCTCATGGATTGGGATTGGCGCTAGGACGGCACTAGGAGCTGTTTCTGGGGGGGCGTCTGAATATATTATGACTGTAGCAGAAGCTTTAAGCCGCGTTAAAGAAGGTATTGACAATAATGAGTCTGGTTTTCGGGCTACGGCCAGGGCGATTGGTATGGTAGTAATGGAAGAAAGCGTATCGCGATACCTTGAAGGTGCTAGCAAACTTGGTTTTAATGAAATGGCTCGCAGATTCCCGGCTTTGACGAATAAGGTGGCAGATCTAATCGAAACGGGATTATTGAAGATTGCTAAAGCCGATCAAGCAGCTAGCTCTGCTTTAGGACTCATTTCTAAAGAGGGTGCTACTGAAACAATCGAGCAGATTAACAAACAGCTAGCGGAAAAGACAGCAGATGCAATGGCAGAAGGAACGGAACATATAACCAATAGTGGTCAAAAGGTCATAGGCGGAGGCAGTGATGATGCTGTAAGCGCAAGCGGTAAGGCGGCGTCAGGAGCAGGTGATGACGTAGTTAAAGCTAAGAAAACCATGCAAGATACGATGGATGATTTTGAAAAGCTACCGCCAACCAAACAGCAGGAGTTAATCAAGGAACAGGCCGCTTATGAAGAATACCGGATTCAGGCGGAGGAAAAGACATGGAAGCTGTCGGATAAGGTGCAAAGAGGAGAACCGATGTCTGTAAAAGATGTGTTGGAAATGAAAGCCGATCCGGCCTCTATGAGAACTTTAAAAGATGTTAATAATGTAGATGGCCTAGGGACTGAGTTAGGAACAGGCGGTGCTCGTCAGCTAAAAACAGAATTTAATAATACATTAAATACGAATGTCTACCAACCGTCCTATAAAGATGTTCAAGATTCCCTGTCCACTAAATTTGGAGGAGCGGAAATACGGGTGGAAACGGTGCGCACCCCTGGTAAAGAGTGTAACCCCTGGGATATTAATACTGACAACGATATTATCGCTCTGCGGAAAGTTGATGGTCCCAATGGACCAGAGTGGGTAGAGGTTCCTCGCGGTGAGTGGGAAGATGTTTACTTCAAGTCATATGCCCAGAATACTGGATTTAATCCCACTGATGCGGCTAAAAAATTCCCAACTGAAGACTGGAGTAAAATGACAGGTGAGCAACAAGTTAAAAAGTGGGCAGAATTGCACGGAGAAAGTCCGACCGACGTATATCATCCTGAGGGAGCTCGAGATTTCAGTACACAGCGCACTGCAATGGAAGGCGGGCACAGACCAGAGCAAGGTTTATATGACGAGACAGGAAAATTGCAGCGCACCGCCCTTGACGCAGAGGGATTGGGAATGATGGAGAAAAACAAAATCAATAATTATTGGGAAAAAGGTGATCTTAAAAATCAGACCGAGGCAATGGAGCAATTAAACAAGGCAGGGACTCAAGCCCAAGCCCTGGAAAAGGGTTATAAAGAGATGGGCTACAAAATTGCCGATATGCCTGACAATATGAAAAAAGCGATTGACGTCGTGAATAATCGAGGTTTATCGCCCGCAACTCGTGCAGCTCGTCTGCAGGAACTAGGCTATGATACCCCAGGTGATTTTGTGGATAAAATAACAAGCCGTATTGGGGCTATCAGAGCTGCCCGTAGATGAAATTAGCTGGCTATACCAACCTTTGTTCTTCAGGTGGAGACTCTACTCCACTTGAAGAACAATAGGTAATACCCATTAATAAAAGTTATCACGAGGTAAATGAGGGAGGTCATAAAATGAGGATGAACCATGGAATAGCTGCTAACGCTGAAATTTTTAAGCTGGCACCAGGAGATATGGATCATGTATTCAGACGCTCAGGATTAGCGGGTAACAGTCTGTCACCTTTTTGTTATAATGCTGAGCAGGCGGCGGTGAATAACCCTTCGGAGGGGTTTAGAACGCTGGCTGAAAACGTTAGCTTTAGTAAGATAAGCAAGCGGTTGCTAGAACCTGATATAAAAATTTTGTTTCATAGTGGGGGAAGTGCTGCTGTTGACGAACAGTATTATGCTTTCTTATCTTCTGAGGATTCATCGGTACTCGCTCAATTTACAAATTCTCAGGGGGAGTTTGTAAATCTATATTTTGCGGATCGGGAGACTTATTTACAATGGTGGGCTAACATATATAGCACTGAAGGTACTGAACAATATGCCCAATTATTTGCAGACCAGGAGGACATGGAAACCTTGGTTTGTTCCCTACACTGTATAGATATTTATCGACGTGCCTATATGGAAAGCATGTTAGATTACCGGACTATGGTAGATACAGCCATTAGCACTCAAGATTATGTTCAAATATTAAAAAAGACACTGGCTAGTGCTGACCTTCGTTGGATATTGCCCAGCCTATTTGAACTGACTCCAGGCTTAAAGAAAGCCAGTATTTCTTTGAAACCCGAACATTTAAAAAAGATTGAAGAATGTGGTTTGGCTAAGAGCAAAGATCCATCAATGTTAACCATGGATCAATTGGCGATAACTATGGGGACGGAGTTCTTGATGACCTGGATGGGCTCGGTAGGATGGCAGGCATCTGCACTAATAAATGGTGAGGAACGGACGCTTTCCCAGGGATTTCTGGCTGCTACGGCCTTTGCCAATCATCTATTTTCTTTTTATACGGAGGATGGTTCTATATATCTTTTTTCTCATCAGCCTAGTTCCCGTGTGGAACTTCTAAAAACCCTGCAGGAATGGCTGAACGGTTTACACCAAGCAAATCCTAATATTCTTCCTGAGCAAACCGTTCCCTCAGCCAAGCAGGCCAAGTTTTGTGGGCAGTGTGGCGAGGAAATTCATAGGGGTGACAAATTTTGTGCCAGTTGCGGTACTCGCGTATAAGTAAATAATAGCTAGCCCTACTTACAAATAGCAGACCATGGAGGTAATGAAGTGGATGGAGATAATTTAACTTCCAGGTATCTAGGCTTCTGGCGGCGCATTATTTTGCTGGTGGCTGTTATAATTGGAAGTATGTTACTGTTTTATAAAGCCCCAGCTTTGCTAACAGCAAGCTGGGTTGATTTTACCCAGCAGAAGGCAGATGAGGTAAAATCGCCTTATAAAGCGATAGGCAATGAGGGGAAACGACTGCAGGCCTTGCCCCTGGAGACATATATTCAGGAAAAGACGCAAGGAAAAATTATAAAGCTAGAGGCAGATCGCTGGAGAAACTTTTATAGAGATATTTACCTGGTCGGGACTAGGGAAATCGACAAAAGCAAGTACGCAGATCGTATTAGCCCTAGGGATGTTGAGATATTAAAATGGCAGACGGGGCGGACAGGGTATTTTGTGCCAATTTTCTTTAAGGTACAAGAATTGCCGATACAGGAGTGGAACTTATCTCCCCAGGAGGGAGCATATGTATATCTAGTGATTTCTGAAAAGGAAAGTGCAAAGTATTTGCGAGTAGAATATCATGATTATCTGTCTACAAGTGGCCCCATGACAAGTGTATACCCTGAGCCACCAGCGCATTTATATTATCCTTATCGCAATGTAGGCTGGGGAGTGCTGGGAATAGGAATACTACTAGCAATTTTTCTTCCACAACCTAGAAAAAGAGAGAATGTTATCGAATATCCACGTTTTCGGTTGGTTATGGGCGACATTTTGGGAGTGATATTATTACTACTCTTTTTTTGTCTACCTTTTTTAATCAACGGTGGTACTGTGCAGGCTGTGAAGGGGTGGTGGGGACTGAGTTTGATTTTTTGGTTTTTAGCTTTGGGACCAGTCCTTATTTTATATTCTTCAGCCGCTTATGCTTCTTTTCATGTGCGGCTTGGTGAAGATAGTTTACATATTGCCAGGGCTGGCAGCGGCAGAGAATACCGGTATGATGATGTGGAGGGAGTTGAGCGACTCGAACTGCATAACCCGGCCTGGTTTCGCAAACTATTTTTCTGGGTATTGATGTTTTCCTTCTTAAGCGGTAAAGGAGCATCTAGTAGTTCAGTCGGCACTTATTTTTTAAGTGAAGCGGCAGCATATACTGGGTTAGCTTTATATTTCAAAGACGGACATATACAATATATCTGGATTACAGATGCCTTAGGGAATGTTTTATTGCCTGGCTATGAAAATATAGTAAGGGTTTTGCAAGGACATGGTGTTCCCTATCATGTTACAGATAAGGTAATAGAAAAATTTCTGCCCCTACCCTAGAGCATAAACATCCTTATAGACTGTAGCGGCAGCAAATTATCAATAGCTAAATAATTGTAAAGGGGAGAAATGAAAATGTTAAGTACAATCATGATTGTTGTAGCATTACTGCTGCTGATGGGCGGGTTTTTAATTAGTACCTATAATAGTCTAGTGAAATTGCGACAAAGGGTTCAAAATGCTTGGTCGCAGGTCGATGTACAAATCAAAAGGCGCTATGATTTGATTCCTAATTTAGTAAATATGGTCAAAGGATATGCCCAGCACGAGAAGGAAACCTTGGAAAGAGTGACTCAGGCTAGAAACATGGCTATCGCAGCCGGAAATGTTACTCAACAAGCTCAGGCAGAAAATGTTTTAAGTGGAGCACTGAAATCCTTGTTTGCTGTGGCGGAAGCTTATCCCGAACTAAAGGCCAATACTAATTTCATGCAACTGCAAACCGAGCTTAGCGATACGGAAAGTAAGGTTGCATTTGCCCGGCAGTTTTATAATGATACGGTACAAAATTTCAATACCAAGATAGAATTATTTCCGTCCAATCTGCTAGCGAGTATGTTTGGTTTTCAGATGGTTGATTATTTTACATTGCAGGATGCAGGTGAGGAGAGGCAAAGTATTCAGGTAAATTTTTAAAGGAGCTTCATACATTATGAAGATAAATAGATTTTTGCCAAAAGCAAGAGCTAGCCTATTGTGGCCCCTGCTACTGGGATTGTTGCTACCACTGGCGTTTATTACTAATACCGTCCAGGCCGAACGCTCTTTTCAACTACAGCAGATAGTAATCGAAGGGGAAGTTTTGCCGGATGCTTCCATGCGGGTTACAGAAAAAATAACCATTGATTTTTCTGGGCAGTGGAAGGGGTTTTTTATAAGCATTCCCCAAGGTAATACGCCGATAAAAGAAGTACAAGTTCATGAGAATGGTATGGAGTATGCTTTTAATCCTGGCAAAGCTTATGGCCCACCAGGCACTTTCCTTTTGAAAGATCAAAGTGATAAAATACTCATTGATTGGAGCTTGGCGGCAAAAGATGAAAGGCGTACTTTTGATGTTTCTTATCGGGTTATGAATGCTGTCAAGATTCACAATGATGTTGCGGAACTTTACCGCAAATTCATCGGAGATGAGAATCAGGAAAAGGTTGGTGTGGTTAAGGTCACCCTGAAACTACCTGCTGGGGCCGAAAATTATGAGCATGGTAAAGATATAAGAATTTGGGGGCATGGACCGTTAAACGGCGAAGTAAAGTTTACTGATGTTAATATCATAACCTGGCAGATAAAAGACCTTCCTGCTCATAAGTTTATGGAAGGCCGGGTGGTTATGCCCGTGGCTTTATACCCTAACGCTGAGAGAAATGTCTATACTGGCCAAACGGCACTACCGAGCATATTGTCCGAGGAAACAGACTGGGCTCAAGAGGCCAATCGTAAACGCTGGCTGGCTCGGCTTGAAATTGGGGCGGCGATTGCTATTATACTAGGCGCAGCTGGAGGGGTATTTCTCTTATGGCGCAAATATGGGCGTCGCTATCGTGTCCAGTTCGATGGTACTTACTATCGCGAACGGCCATCTGGTTATAGCCCTGCGGAATTAAGTATACTTTGGAATTACGAGAAAGTTAAGGCTCAGGATATTACTGCTACTATACTGGACTTAGCCAGACGTAAATTCTTGCGTATTGAGGAAGAGTATGTAGAGAGGCGCAACTTATGGGGGACCAAGGAAGTAAAAACCTATCGCCTCACCTTCCTCCCGGCGCCTGATCCGGCTACCTGCAGAAAGCCGGAGGAAGCCATGCTTCGAATTCATGAGCAGGATTTGCTGAATTATCTGGTCAATAGGATTGCTGACGGGCGAGGCTTTTTATATTTAAACGATATAGAGAACTTCGCCAAAACCAAAGGTGAAGACTTTAGCGAGTTCTGGAAGGGGTGGACAAGGGGTTTAAGAGAGCAGGGAGAAGACTTAAAGTTTTTCGATCATAGTGGGAATATGCCTGTGATTACTATTGTGGGGGGACTAATCCTATTTATCGCAGGTTCGGCAGTTATCAATGAAAAGACAATTCTCGGTGCTGCTTTGCTGGGTGCCGGAACCATTATTGGCGTTATTCCACGATTATTTAAACGACGTTCAGCCTCTGGACAGGAAGACTTTGTTCGCTGGCAAGGGTTTCGTCGCTTTTTGTTGGATTTTTCTCAAATGCAAAAGCATGAAATACCAAGTCTTATACTATGGGAACATTATTTGATTTATGCAGTGACCCTAGGTGTAGCTCGTGAAGTAATAAAGCAATTAGAACTGCTATTTCCTAATATGCAAGACGGCGATTACCGCTTTGGATATGGTTGGTATTTATATCGAGATTACACTGGATTTAAAGCTTTGCATGATTGTTTTCATGATATTGGGAACATTATGGAGCGATCCATTACTACTGTGCAGGCAGCCAGCAAATCATCTTCAGATTCTGGAGACGGTGGCGGGTTCTCCTCTGGGGGCGGTGGTGGCGGAGGAGGTTCTAGCTATGGAGGCCGCTAGGAATAACGTATGAAGATGCAAGGAGGTTGATTATGCGTTGTCCATCTTGTGGGGCAGATTCACCGAAAAATATTAGATTTTGCACTGAGTGTGGGAGTGCTATACAGGATTCAGAGGAAAACAAGGAGAATTTAGTTGGTTTTTCATCTCGAATAAATGATCCGATGTTTTCAAAATATATAAAAGATAACAGGCGTTGGGCATTGATATTTGCATTTGTGTTAGCTTTTATTGTTGTAGTGAGCTTTTATATTTATGGTGAAATCAGTTCGGAAATGGAAAATCCTGAGGCCATATTCATTGGGATGGGCATCGGCGGAATGTTCATAGGCATCGCCATGCTTAAAAGTACAGGTATAAATAATAGCATAACCTGGGACGGCCTGGTGGTTGACAAGAAAATTGAGAAAAAAAGAAGAAAACGGCACTCCGGAAATGATATGTATTGGGAAACCTATAGTTTATATACTGTTTTTATACGTAGTAGTAGTGGTAAGATACATACAAGCAGTGCAGAAGATGACGATACTGTTTTCAACTACTATCAAAATGGCGATAAGGTGCGCCATCACGGTGGTTTAAATTCCTATGAAAAATACGATAAATCCAAGGATGACATTATCTTTTGTAACGCCTGCGCAAGTTTCAACGACATACGGGATGATACGTGCTTCCGCTGTCGATGTCCACTGCTTAAGGGAGGAAACACTTGAAAGCCTATTAAAAGAAGAAGGGAATATAATTTCCCCGTTATAAATGAGACGGAGAAAAGTATCATTTATAATGGCAAAAGATGAACTCCTGCAAAGCTTTGATGGATTTGGCAGGAGTTCATCTTTGTTTATAGAAACTTATATTTTGTTACATTTGGTGTTGGAATCGGAAGAACCGTCCCCTAGATTCCGTCCCCTAGATTCCGTCCCCTAGATTCTTAGGCTTTTTGCATTCTTTGATTAAGCTCAGATATAACTTTATCACGGTATGAGCTATCTACTTTTTTCCCATCCCATGTAGTTACTTCTGCTGATTTTATCAACTGGATATATTGGTCTAAATTCATATTTCCGTTTTTTTGTATTTTTGTAAACTCTGCATGCAATGTTCTTGCATCGTCTTTAGCCGTGCTATTCCAAAAGAAATCATCTTGGTATGTGAAGAGAGTGATATTCTTCAAATGCCCCTGTTGGTAATTTAGGCCGACTGCACCTCCTGCCACTTGGGCGAGGTCTGAGAGGTCTAAGGTGGTGTTTTGAGGTTCTTTCGACATGCTGTTACCCCCTTCGTTACTTTGTTAAATCTTAAGGAGACAACTGTTTATTTTTCCCGCATCGCTGCGAATTTATCAATTACACGATTTTTGACGGGAGCAAGATAATCTGAATCGGTATAGCTACTTTTCATACTGCTTAACACCTGGCCTAGAGCCTTTTCAATGCTTGCCGTGTCTCCTGGCTTGTAATATTTCTGAAAGATTTTGTCCGCATCACTTTCAATTGCTCGGCTGTATTCTTCTTGTGAAGAAATTCCTGTCGGTCTCTTAACCGTTATTTTCCCCCCTTGTAATGAATCGGGGAATGCAACGCTCCCACCATGGACTTGTAATAAATCATCGTGCTGCAATAGTTGATTTTCTTCATTTTTCATTTTAACTGCCCTCCGATTTTAAAGAATATTCTATCAATATAATATAATAAGAGAATATTAAAAACAAGCAAAAAGAATTTCATGAGATGTTTAACTTATAACTAATCATTTTGTAACTTCAAAATATTTTCGGAAAACTTCACCTAAGGAAAGGACATTTTTGTAATTATATATATAAAATGCCATGACATGTAAAGAGATTATTGATACAATAAGTTAGGAAAGATGTGGAATTTGTCGAAATGAGTTATTTCAATATTTAGAATATAATTATTTTTTATTAATAGTTTGGAGAAGGTATATGAGCAATAGAGTAAAAACTTCCACCATTATGCAGATGGAAATTGTGGAATGCGGTGCAGCCGCCTTGTCAATCATTCTTGATTATCACAAACGCTTTGTACCCGTTGAACGTTTGCGTATTGATTGTGGTGTATCCCGGAATGGAACCAATGCGGCTAATATAGTGAATGCGGCGGCACGTTATGGGCTCAAGGGGCAGGGCATAAAAGCCGAACCAGAGGGTTTGAAAGACTGTGAAATGCCCATGATTCTTCATTGGGATATGTATCATTTTGTAGTTCTAGAGGGATTTAATTCCAAAGGGGATAAAGTCTATATCAATGACCCGGCAACAGGACCGCGAGAAATTACCTGGGATGAATTTGACAATTCTTTTACAGGGATTGCGTTGGGGTTCACACCTCTGCCCCTGCCTGAAGGGGTTACATTAACTAAGAAGCTAGGTTTTTGGCAATTATTCAAAAAATACTTTAATCCTCCGAAAGATGTCTTTATTTATCTTTTATTAGCAGGTATTTTGCTTGTAGTTCCAGGCATGGCAATGCCTGCCCTGCAACAGATTTTTGTCAATGATATATTACAAAGTGGTCACCAAGAATGGTTTAGCAATTTTGTAATATTTTATATTTGTTTACTAGTCCTTCAAATGCTCCTTTCAGGGTGGCAAAAAGTTTATTTGCGAGATTGGGAGAGAAAACTGTCAGCAGTAAACAGTGGTAAATTTTTTTGGAAAATACTGCAACTACCCATTGAGTTTTTTACGCAACGCTATGCAGGGGAAGTTATCAATCGTATTGGAATTACTACGGGAGTAGCTCACCTTTTTGCAGGAGAGGTAGTAGCGTTTTTGCTGAGTGCCTTTACAGCAGTATTCTTTTTAGTATTTTTGTTTTTTTATAATGTGACTTTGACTTGGTTCGCTATATTGGGCGCCATAATTAATATTATTTTTGTGCTCTTTATGGCAAGAAAAAATAAAAATATTAGCATGAGTATGCAGATGGATAGCGGAAAGTTTTCAGCATTACTAGCAAACAGTATTAAAACCATCGAGACCATAAAGGCTGAAGGGGGCGAAACGGAGGCCTTTAATCGTATCTGCGGTCAATATACTCATTTGGCAAATGTGACTAGAAAAAATGAACTTTATAATGTTTTTATGGGTATGGCACCGACTGCTGTGCAGGCTTTGATTTCGGCAATTATACTATCCCTTGGTGCATGGCAGATTATGTATGACGGGTTTAGTATTGGAGCGTTCATAGCATTTCAAGCATTGACGGGAAGTTTTTATGGTCCCTTATCGAACCTTGCGGGCTATATGTCTGGTTTTCAACAAGTTACCGCTAATATAAACAGAATAGATGATGTTACACATTATCCTACGAAAGAACTGACTGGAGAAGTAACAAGGAGTAAGGAAGAATATGAGGGAAAGATAGAATTCAAAAATGTTACTTTTGGCTATAGTCCGGTAGAGCCGCCCCTTCTTAAAGATATCAATATTGAGGTAAGGAAAGGAAAAAGAGTGGCGTTAGTTGGGGCAACGGGGTGTGGTAAATCCACTTTAGTTAAATTGGCCACAGGTCTTTATACTCCATGGCAAGGGGAAATACTGTTTGATGGTAAAAGTATAGAGGAGTGGAATAAAGATCAGCTTTTTGCTCGCATTGGCTCCGTTGAGCAAGATAGTTGTTTTTTTGCGTGTTCAGTAGAAGACAATATCACCATGTTTGATAAAACAATACCTCACGGAAATGTGGTAGGTTCAGCACAAGAGGCTGGGATTCACAAACACATTATTGGGATGCAGGATAGTTACAACACCAATATTCTAGAAGGTGGTGCCAATCTTTCGGGTGGACAAAGGCAAATGATG